>Ga0114931_10003614_pt1 | contig 19525 bp, 18 predicted proteins | sample 2SBtaG_FD_89579 | JGI IMG/M metagenome (GOLD analysis project Ga0114931, IMG submission 89579) | Deep subsurface microbial communities from Kolumbo volcano to uncover new lineages of life (NeLLi) - 2SBTROV14_V59a metaG | ecosystem: Environmental > Aquatic > Marine > Volcanic | place: Kolumbo...
GAGCACTATCCGCTCGAGCCCGACGAAGCCCGCAAGGCCTTCCTGCTGGCCACCAGCCGCGCCAAGCGTGCCCAGACCGAGATCGCTCGCAAGGAGGGCTCGATCGCGAACTCACGAACCGGCGACGAGACGCGCGAGCGGCTTCACGCCGAGATCCGGGCACGCTACGACGCGGTGGTGGAGGGCTTCCTCGACCTGCGCTTCGCCAAGGCCCGCATCCAGGAGCTACGAGCGGAGTTCGAGGAGGTTCATGCCGGGCTCGAGGCGAAGCAGAAGGCGCGCTATCAGGCGACCCGCTGGTTCGGCGTGCGTCCCGACGAGTTCAGGGAGCTTGCCGGGCTTTCCACGCGCCGCAGCCGCAAGGGCAAGGAGGCGCTCGCACGTCTGAAGGGCGACCCGGAAAAGGTCCGTGTCGTGGGCGAACACCTGGAAGACCTGACGCGCGAGCTTCGGCGGTTCGAAGAAGAGGCGGGCATCACGCTCCTGGCTGCACGGGCCGGCAAGGAGCGGCTGCTCGAGGCCGAAGAGCGGGCCCACGCGGCGAAGGCCGAGCTGATCGAGGCGAACCTGCGACTCGTCGTCTCGATCGCCAAGCGCTACACGAACCGCGGTCTGCAGTTCCTGGATCTGATCCAGGAGGGCAATATCGGCCTGATGAAGGCGGTGGAGAAGTTCGAGTACCAGCGCGGGTACAAGTTCTCGACCTATGCGACGTGGTGGATCCGGCAGGCCATCACGCGGGCGATCGCGGATCAGGCGCGAACCATCCGGATTCCCGTCCACATGATCGAGACGATCAACAAGCTGGTTCGCACCACGCGCTACCTGGTCCAGATGCTGGGTCGTGAGCCGACCCCCGAGGAGCTCTCGGAGCACATGGAGCTTCCGATCGAGAAGGTCCGGATGGTGCTCAAGATCGCGAAGGAGCCCATCAGTCTCGAGACGCCCGTTGGCGAGGACGACGACAGCCACCTCGGCGACTTCATCGAAGACAAGAGCGCCGAGGATCCTGCCGATGCGGTCGTCAATGCCAACCTCGTCGACCAGACCCGAAGGGTGCTCTCGACCCTGGCACCTCGCGAAGAGCGTGTGTTGAAGCTCCGCTTCGGAATCGGTGAGCACGTGAACCACACCCTCGAAGAAGTCGGTCAGGACTTCGAGGTCACCCGAGAGCGGATCCGGCAGATCGAAGCCAAGGCCCTGCGAAAGCTCCGCCACCCCAGCCGAAGCCGAACCCTCCGAAGCTTCGTAGAGAACTAGCCCCTGACGAAGGGGACGGTTCCATTCCCTGACGAACTTCGTTCGTCAGGGAATGGAACCGTCCCCTTCGTCAGGGGGTGCTGGGGCGGGGCTCCAGGATGTAGCCGACGCCCTTCAGGGTGTGGATCAGTCGGGTCGCCTGGTCGCGGTCGATCTTGCGGCGTAGGCGATTCATGTGGACGTCGATCAGGTTCGAGTACGGGTCGAAGCCGTAGCCCCAGACCCGCTCGAGGATCATCGTCCGCGAGACGACCTGGCCTGCGTGGCGCATCAGGAACTCGAAGATCTGGAACTCCTTGGGAGTGAGGTCGACCTCCCGCCCACCGCGTTCGACCCGATGGCGGGTGACGTCCACGAGCGCGTCGGCAATCTCGAGCCGTCCCTCGTCGCTCTCGGCGGTGGCGCGTCGTCCCACGGCCCGGATCCGCGCCACCAGCTCCGCAAACGCGAAGGGCTTCGGCAGGTAGTCGTCGGCGCCGAGGTTGAGGCCCCGAACCCGATCGGCGACTCCACTGCGAGCCGAGAGAAACAGGGCCGGCGTGTCCACCCCTTCGTTCCGGAGCCTCTGGAGCAGCTCGAAGCCGTCCCATTCGGGCAGCATGACGTCGAGCAGCAGGAGGTCGTAGGAGCCCCCCGAGGCCAGCTCGAGCCCGCGCGCCCCGTCTTCGGCCACGTCGACGTCGAACCCCGATTCCGCGAGCCCGCGGCGGATGTACGACCGGGCGGTCGGATCGTCCTCGACGTACAGGATCTTCACCTGGCCAGCCTCCCCTGAAGGTACGAATAGCACCCACCGTACGGAAGGTGGCCGCTCACGCGTCCCGCTCCAGGAACGCAGCCACCGCCTGGTAGAGCCGGTCCTCCTCCTGGCGGAAGAAGTGGTCGGCCCCCGGCAGCGACACGAAGCAACGCGGCTCAGGGAGCCGCTCGAACTCCGCTTGGAACCGCGCCGGGTCGAAGGCGAAATCGTCGTCGCCTCCCACGAAGAGCTTGGGCCGGGTGCAGCCGAGGAAGGTTTCCAGGCCGACCTTGGCCACGGGTGGGCTCACCGCCAGGACGTGGGTCGCATCGCACTCGGCAGCCAGCATCCCGGCGAGGATCGCGCCCAGGGAGTAGCCCGCGAGCACGCGGCGGGGGGTCGACCCCACCGCCTCCAGAAGCGCGTACCACGCCGAGCGGGCGTCCGGCAGCAGGCGTTCGTAGCTTCGCTCGTCCTGCATGGCCTCCCAGTGGGCGAACAGACTCCGGCCTTCGGGCAGCCGAAGCGTGCTGTTCCCCACGCCGCGGTAGTCGAAGCGCAGCACCGCGCAACCCGCCTCGGCGGCGCGTCTCGCCAGGTGACGGACGACGTTGTTGTCCATGCGCCCCCCCAGGTGAGGGTGGGGCGAGAGCAGCAGGACCGCGGTGTCGGGCTGGCCCTCGGCGGGATAGGCCAGCTCCGCGTCGAGACTCTCGTTCTCGCACGGGATGCGGATCCGTTCGCGAACGACCTCTCGCGCGGTCATCGAACGATTCTCCGCAGGCTCATCAGTAGAGGCCCGCGGTAGACGCTTCGCCCGCCTCTTCCGCCGGACGCGGATCCCGCAGACCTCGGCTCTGGAAGGGATCCTCCGGGCCGGTTCGTTCACGAACCGCGAGCGCGGCGACATCGCGTTCCAGCATGCCCGGCAGGAGTGCGCTGCGGTCGAGTCGGTGAAAGCGTACGCGGCCACGCCCCGAGCCAGCGGTGCCCACGAGCTCGAGCACGAGTCGATCACCGTGGGGAAAGTACTCGGGCCCGTCCGGACCGGTCGGCTCGAGCTGTGGACAGACCCCGGCGAGGCTGTTGCCGTAGCCGCCGAGAACGACGGCGCCGGGGAACCAGCGTTCGTCGAGCTGCTTCCAGAAGTCCGGCTCCGCCGCCATGCCACCCAGGTGGACTCCCCGGATCCGCTCTCGGAGCTCGCGTTCGAGTCGCTCGCCCAGGGCCGCGACCAGCGGTGGGGTCGCGAACAGCACCCCCACGTCCTGGCTCTCGAGGATCGCCAGGGCCTGGGCGATCACGTGCCCGGTATAGCGCCGCCGAGCGAGGGAGCCGGGCGGTAGCCGGCGAACCCAGCGCGGATCCAGGTCCACGCTGAAGGGATCCATGGCACCGAGCGCGCGCGCACAGGCGCGCGCCGCCTTTCCGATCACGTGGGGTCCGGAGGGTCCGAGATAGAGCCAGCTCCGCTCGCGTGGAAATCCCATTCGTTCGGCCGCGGCCACGAACGGAGCGACGAAGGCCTCCTCGAACTCCTCGGGCAGGAAGACGCTGCGGGCCGGCCGACCGGTGGTGCCACCGGTCTCCGAGAGGATCCACTCGGCTCGACCCGCGTGGTGGCGGCGCGGCACGAAATGCTCGACGGGCCGAGTCGCCAGAGCACTCGCCGGGACCGCCGGCAGGCGCTCCAGGTCCGCCAGCGTCCGGATCTCGCGGCGCGGATCGAACCCGAGATCCGCGGCGCGCTCGAGCCACCAGGCCGACCCCCAGCGGGGGTCGAAGTGCTCGGCGAGCACCCGCGCCAGCCGCTGCTCGAGGCTCACGAGGCCCGCCGTTCCCGGCGGATGAGCAGCGCCGGGACGAGCCACGCGTCCGCCAGGAGCGCGACCGCGATCGCCAGGGCGGAGAGCAGTCCGAACCACCGGATGGGAAGGAACTCCGAGAGCCACAGGGCGAGGAAGCCCGCACACGCGGCCGCCGAAGTGATGACCATGGCGGGCCCCACGCGGGCGAGCGCGCGAGTGGCGGCGCCCTCCGGCGTGCGGTCCCGCTCCTCTCCGTACGCCGTCAACATGTGCACCGTGTCGTCCACCGCGATCCCGAGCGCCACGCTGGCCATCATCACGGTGGCCGCATCGAGGGCGATTCCCGCCAGGCCCATGGCCCCGAGGGCGACGAGGATCGGCAGCACGTTCGGAGGGATCGACAGCACCGCGAGCCGCCAGGAGCGCAGGGCGAACCAGAGACAGGCGAAGATCGTCACGAAGGCGAGCGCGAAGCTTCGCACCTGGGTCCTCACCAGCGCGAGCTGGGCCTCCACCAGGCGGGGCACCACGCCCGTGACGACCCCGGAGAAGGGAGGGGGGAGGGCGGCGACCGCCTTCTGGGCCGCGGCCTCGATCGGTGCGAACTCGCTGGCGGGCATGACATTCACGAGCGCGGCCACGCGGACCACGCGCCCCTGGTCGGCCACCAGGGGAAAGCCTTCGACGTCGACCAGGGATCCGAAATCGTCGAGCAGCGATCGCGCCTCGGCCTCGTCCGTGGGCAGCCGCCAACCGCGTCCCTTCTCCCAATGACGCAGCTGGCGAAGCAGGTCGAGAGGAGAGATCACCCGCGCCACGCCCGGCCGTCCGGCGAGCGCCTGCTCGATGTGGGCGAGTTCGACCCAGGCCTCGGGATGCTGCCAGCCCATGGGAACGTCGACCATCACCTCGAGGGCGTAGTACCCGGTTAGACCCCGGGCCACCGCTTCGTAGTCTCGGACCACGCGAGCATCCCTCGGCAGGAACGTCAATGGATCCGAGTCTACCCGGATCCGGCCGATCCCCGCGACCGCCGCCAGGGTCAGCAGTGCGCTGCCCGCCAGCACGGCCGTGGGATGGCGGAAGGGAACGCGAGCCCAAGGGCTCGAGCGCGCGAAGCCTCTGGTCACCTGGGGCGCCCGCGGGCGCAGCCGTAGCAGCAGCGCCGGGCCAAGCGTCAGGTTGACGGCCACGGAGATCAGCAGGCCCAGGGCCGCGAAGCTGCCGAGCTCGCGAACCGGCGGCATGCTGGCGGTGAGCAAGGAGCCGAACCCGAGCGCCGTCGTGATCCCCGCGGTCATGCAGGGCCCGGCGGTCTCGTCGAGACTCGCCGCGAGGGCGGGCTCCGCGTCGAGACCCTCGATCCGGTGAGCCTGGAATCGGCGCAGCACGTGAATCGCCCCGGCCAGGGCCAGGACGAACAGCAGGGAGGGCAGGACCGACGTCACCATGTTGAGGGGCACGTCCGCCAAGCCCATGGCGCCGTAGGTGAGCAGCAGCGTCACGCCCGCGCAGGCCACGGCCACGGCCGTGGTGCGCGGGCAGCGGAACAGCCACAGCAGGAGCGCGATCGAGAGCCCGAAGCAGAGCGGGAAGGTCCGCTGCGCCTCTCGGGCGGAAGCCTCGTCGAGGGCGACGTTCAACACGGGCGGGCCCGCCAGGTGGACCTCGAAGCCGGCGTCTTCGAGAGGAGCCACGGCCCTGCGCACCGCCGCCACCAGCTCGCGCGCCGCCTCCGGGTCGTCGCTCGGCTCGACGGCGACCAGGAGCCCGGCGACGCCTCCGTCGTCCGAGACCAGGAAGCGCCGGTAGAAGGGGGTCTCGAGCAGCAGCCTGCGAGTGGCTGCCGCGTCCGCGCCTCCCGTCAGATCGCGGTGGACGAGCGGCGGACCGAGCACCGCCGTGACGTGCGGCGCCGCCTCCAGCCCCTCGACCACCTGGAGACCGAGGTCGAGCGCCTCGTCCGTGAGGGGATCGCGGCCCCCGTAGGCCACGAGCACGAAGCCATCGTCTCCGAAGAGCGTCTGGAAGCGCCGGTGGCGGGCTGCGGCTTCGCTCCCCGAACCGAGCCAGCGCTCGATCCGGTTGTCGAGGTGCAGCCGCGCGACCCCGATGCCAGCCAGCAACGAGAGCGCCACGAGCCCGGACGCCAGCGCGCGTCCCGGCGTGCCGAGGAGATTGGGCGTCAGACGCGGCTTCATCCGCGGAAGGGAAAGCTTTCGAAGAACGGGGCCAGGACCGTGCTCAGCTTCAGACCGAGCTCCAGGTCGCCGTCGAGCTCGATCCGCCTGGCGAAGAACGCCTCGGCGGGCGGAACCCTGGCGGCGACGACCTCCAGCAGGGTGGCGCCGTCCAGCTGGAACGTGCACAGGGGCTCGTCCCCCGCATGGCCCACGTGGACGAGACGGCCGCGTTCGACGCGGACCCGCCAGGGCGGGCCTTCGACATCGGTCACGTCGATGGCGAAGCAGGTCGTCAGGCTCTCGAGGTCTGCGATCAGGAGACGTCCGAAGAGCTCCGGAAGGAACTCCCGGAAGTAGCGCCCGACGGCGTCTTCGGGGGAAGGCGAGCGGGCGGCGTGCTCCATGGCCCCGAGGGTACGAAAGCGGCCGGCGGGGCGGGAGAGGCCTCATTCGAGGCCTTCATCCACCCGTCATCCGGAATCGCCGATGCTGCCGATGGCCGCCGCCCCCGGGCTGCGCCGAGGCGTCCGTTCATCTTGTCGTCATACCCTCGCCGATAAGCTCCCCTGGATTCATGCACCGCCCCCCGCCGACAGGTCTCTCTGGAATCATGCGACCCGTGCCCGTTGCCGACCGAGTTTCGCCCGATCCCGATTCCCTGGCTCGGATCTCGCTGCGCGACCCTGCGCTCGAGCCGGTTCGCCGCCGGCTCCTGAGCGGTCGGCGGCTCGGGCTCGAGGACGGCGTCGCCTGCCTCGAGACGTCCGACGTCCATGGCCTCGCGGCTCTCGCCCACGAGGCCAAGCGCGCACGCCATGGCAACGCCGTGAGCTACGTGCTGAACCGCCAGCTGAATCCCACCAATCTGTGCTGGCTCTCGTGCAGCTTCTGTGACTTCGCCGCCAAGCCGGGCGACGCTCATGCCTACGAGCTGTCCGAGAAGCAGATCCTCGAGGCCGTTCAGGGCGAAATTCGCGAGGTACACGTGGTGGGTGGGCTGCACCCGCGCTGGGGCTTCGACCGGCATCTCGAGGTCGTCCGGATCCTGAAGCGCGCGCGGCCGGACGTGCAGGTCAAAGCCTACACCGCCGTCGAGATCGACTGGTTCGCGCGCAAGGCCCGGCTCTCGCTGGAGGAAGTGCTCGGGGCACTCCGCGACGAGGGCGTCGAGACCCTGCCCGGCGGGGGCGCGGAAGTCTTCTCGGAGCGCGTGCGCGAGCGCCTCTTCCCGAACAAGATCGGCGCCGACCGATGGCTCGAGGTCCATCGCACCGCCCACCGACTCGGCCTCCCGACCGGAGCGACCCTCCTCTACGGGCACATCGAGACGATGGCCGAGCGCGTCGGGCACATGCTGCGGCTACGAGAGCTCCAGGACGAGACCGGAGGCTTCCGCGCCTTCATCCCGCTGGCCTATCAGCCGGGGCCCGGGGCGGCCTCGGGGACGCCGCAAGCGCTCTCCCCTTCCGGAGCCGCTCGGGCACGCCGGCCGGACCGGAGCGGCCTTCCCCGCCATACCACGGCCGCGCTCGACGATCTCCGGACCATCGCCACGGCGCGGCTCGTGCTCGACAACGTGCCTCACGTGAAGGCGTACTGGATCATGCTCGGCCTCGCCTCGGCGACCTGCGCCCTCGGCGCCGGCGCCAGCGACGTCGACGGAACCGTCGGTCGCGAGCGGATCGCCCACGCCGCCGGCGCGGGCACCCCCGAGGAGCTGACGCGCCGCTTCCTGGAGACGCTGATTTGCGAGGCCGGCGCCGTGCCGCAAGAGCGCGATGCCCTCTACCGGCCGGTGGCCCCGCTCGCTGGCGAGCCCTCCCAGGCGGTGGCATGAAGGGTCTCGAGGCCCTGCGCGTGGGGCGGCTGCCCTACCTGAACGCGCTGCCCTTCGCGGGGCCCTTCGCGGGGCCCGAACCGTGCTGGGTGACGGACGTACCGCGCCGTCTCGGAGCGCTGGCCGCCGAGGGCGTCCTCGACGCCGGGCTGCTGGCGAGCCGCGACGCCCTGGCCCTGGCAGACCGCTACCGGCCCCTGGCCGACCTCGGAATCGCCTGCTGCGGCCCGGTGCAGAGCGTCCTGCTGTTCTCGAACCGGCCGGTCGCAGAGCTCGGCGGCGCGACGATCTCACTCACCGGGGAGAGCCGCACGAGCCGGGCACTGCTGCGGATCCTCCTCTCCGAAGCCTTTCGCTTGGAGGTCCGGTACGTCGAGACCGGTCCGGTGACCGATGCCTGCCTCGCGATCGGCGACTCGGCCCTCGCGCTCGCCGCCTCGCGCACCTGGCCCTTCGTCCTGGACCTCGGCGCCGCGTGGAGACGATTCACGGGCCTGCCCTTCGTCTACGCCCAGTGGGTCGTGCGACGCGATCTCCCGGTTGCCCTCGAGCACGCGCTGGCCGAGGAGCTCGCCGCGCGCCTCGAGGCGCCCCGGAGCTGGTCGTGGGCCCATCTGCCCACGGGAATGACATACGAGGCCGCACGACGCTACCTCGCCGCCTTCGTCCAACGCCTGGGGCCGGCCGAGCTCGCCGGCCTGCGACGTTTCCACCGGGAGCTGCTGAGACATGACCTACTTCGACACCATCTCGAACGAGTTGCAATCGGGTCGGCGGCTTGACGCGCGCGATGCGCTCTGGCTGCTGACCGAGGCTCCCCTGCTTCCGCTCGGTGCCCTGGACCACGGGGAGCGCTGTCGGCTGCACCCCGCCGATCGGGTCACCTTCGTGATCGACGCGAACCCGAACTACACCAACGTCTGTGACACCTATTGCACCTTCTGCGCCTTCTATCGCCCGCCCGGTCACGCCGAGGGCTACGTCCACTCGCCGGAAGAGATGGTGGAACGCGTCCGTCCCGCGATCGCGCGGGGCGCCACCCGTCTGCTGCTGCAGGGGGGCCACAATCCGGATCTCCCCTTCTCCTACTACCTCGACCTGGTCCGGGCGCTCCGGGCTGCCCACCCACGGGTCGAGCTCCACATGTTCTCGCCTTCCGAGATCCGGGCGATCGCGCGCTTCTCGAGCCAAACGGTCCGCGAGGTGCTGCGGAGCTTCTACGACGCGGGCCTGCGGACGCTGCCCGGGGGCGGCGCGGAGATCCTCTCGGATCGGGTGCGACGCCGGGTCAGCCCCCTCAAGGGCACGCCCGAGGAGTGGATCGACGTCATGCGCGCGGCCCACCAGCTCGGCTACCGGACCACGGCCACCATGATGTACGGCCACGTCGAGCAGCCCGAGGACGTGATCGAGCACCTCGTCCGCCTGCGCGATCTCCAGGACGAGACGGGCGGCTTCTTCGCATTCATCCCCTGGAGCTTCAAGCGCGGCACGACCCCGCTCTCGAGCGCCGTCGCGGAGGATGCGGGCCCGGGCCGCTACCTCCGCACCCTGGCCGTCTCGCGGCTCTACCTCGACAATGTTCCTCACGTCCAGTGCTCGTGGTTCTCGGAAGGCGAGAAGGCCGGGCAGCTCGGCCTGCAGTTCGGCGCGGACGATTTCGGCGGCACCCTGCTGGAGGAGAACGTCCTGCGCGCCGCCGGTCACGACAACGCCACCAGTGCCGACCGGGTCGCCCAGGTGATTCGCGCTGCCGGGTTCGTCCCGGTCCAGCGAACCACGCTCTACGAGGACATCGGTGTCTATCCGCCCGCCAGGGCGATGCAGGAGGCCCCGTTCGCCGGGGCTTCGGAGGTTCACGCATGACCCGGATCCGAATCGGACACAGCCCCGACCCCGACGATGCCTTCATGTTCTACGGCTTCGCCTCGGGGCAGGCCCAGGTTCCCGGCTACGACATCGAGCACGTGCTGGAGGACATCCAGAGCCTGAACGAGCGAGCGGCCGGCGACGATCCTCTCGAGGTGACCGCCATGTCGGTCCACGCCTTCCTGGAGCTCGGCGCCCGCTACCGCTTCCTCGAGGTCGGAACCAGCGTCGGCCGGGGCTACGGGCCGCGGCTCGTGGGGCTCGAGCCCAAGCCCCTGGACGCCCTGGCCGGCGCCAGGATCGCGCTCCCCGGGCCCAAGACCACCGCCACCCTCGTGGCGCGTGGCCTGCTACCGGCCTTCGAGGAGGTCCACCTCGACTTCACCGAGATCATGGATGCCGTCCAACGACGGCAGGTCGACGCGGGCGTGATCATCCACGAAGGCCAGCTGACCTACGCCGACCACGGGCTCGCGCTGCTCGGCGATTTCGGCGTGCTGTTCGCCGAACGTCACGGGGGCCTGCCGCTGCCCCTGGGCGTGAACTGCATCCGCGCCGATCTGCCGGTCGAGCTGCGGAACGAGGTCGCCCGGGCCTACCGGCACTCGGTCGAGATCGCGCTCAGCCAGCGTGATGCGGCGGTGGACTACGCGCTCCAATACGGACGTGGCCTCGACCGCGAGCTCGCCGACCGCTTCGTGGGCATGTACGTCAACGAGGACAGCCTCTCGTTCCACGACGAGTTGCGGCGGGCGGTCCACGTGCTGCGCACCGAGTATTTCAACGGCTGATCGGGTGGCCCTCCGGGACACCGAAGGGCCGCTCCGAGGAGGAACGACATGTCGGATCGAGAACGGATCATCGAAGCCTGTCGCTCGAGCGCCTGCTTCGAGAGTGAAGAGGCCTACGCGGCCGCCGGCGGATACGGAGTCGTCGCGGATTGCCGCCTGTACAAGGAGCTGCCCGACGGACTCGTCCGGGTGGTCTTCCCGACGGACGCCGCCGAGCTAGAGGACGGCGCGGTGGTGGCCATCACATGCCTCTACGATCGCAAGAAGGAACGAAACGTCTACGCCCACACCATCTGCGCGGGCCCCGGGGCCAACCCGACGCTGCGGGCGGTCCACTCGCCGCTGGGGCGCGTGACGCCCCAGCCGGGAGTGGCCGGAGACAAGGCCGTCCTGTACTTCGTCCAGTGGAAGCAGGCCGCATGGGGGCGCTTCCTGAACGACGAGCTGGAGCTGGGCAACAAGCAGGCCTCGGCCGTCTGGCTCCGGAACTTCTGGAAGGCTCTCGATCGGTTGTTCGCGGGGGGCGTGCTCGCGAACTGTCCCGACGATCACCACTGGAAGGGGGATTGATGCGCGCGGCGCCGCTCGCCTCGGCGTTGGCCCTCGTGCTGGCGGTGACCTTCGCCGGCGGTCCGGCGCGGTCCGATGGGACGCCCAGCGAAGCCGTCGCTCCCGGCGACTCCAGCGTCCCTTCCCTCGAGCTCGAAGCCACGCAGACGCAGCTGCTGGCAAGGGCCGACCAGCATCCCGAGAGCTACTCGGCCCAGCTGAACGCCGCCGAAGGTCTGCTCCGCCTCGCCGATCGACTTCGGAACGAGCGCAAGATCCGCTCGGATCTCGGACGGGAGCGGGACAAGGAGTACCGCGCGCAGCAAGCGACCTGGGCGGAGCAGGCGATCCCTGCGGCCCAGCGCGCTCTCGATCTCGCCCGGGACGACGCACAGCGCGCTCAAGCCGAACGGGTGCTCGGCGAGCTGTACTCACACCGCATCACCGGGATGATCTCGGGGATGATCAACGGCCCCCGCGCCAAGCGCCACATCGGCCGGGCCCTCGAGCTCGAGCCGACGGATCCGGAGTGCAACCGTGCGATCGGTCTCATGTACCTCCACAACCCTCCCATCACGGGAGGAAACCTGACCAAGGCGATCGAGACCTTCGAACGCTGTGCCAAGGAGATCCCCGACGAGCGCTGTCTCGTCCTGCTCGCCATGGCTCATCGCAAGGACGGGAATCTCGTCGCAGCACGAGAGGCAGCCCAGGCGGCGCTCGCGCGCAACCCCGAGAGCGTCGATGCACAGCTGCTGCTCCAGGAGCTGCGCTGAGGCGAACGCAGCGGCCCGACCGGATTCAGGGCGTGGGCACGAAGACCGGATAGCCGCTGTCTCCCGGTCGCAAGCTCCTGCCTTCGACGTCGATGGGTAGGATGCGCACGCCGCGCGGAACGCCATGGGCCAGCTCCTTCCACGCGACGTAGCCGAGCGCACCCGGCTGGCGTGCGACCAGCGCCAGGACCTCCGCCGAGCTGCCGAGCTCGCGCGGCGGCGGCGGGCCGCCGGAGAGCGCCTGCCGGAGCCAGTAGCGATCCAGCGCCCGGGCGTCCTTGCCCACCACCGTCCGAGTGAACGCTTCCCGCGGCGGGCTTCCGGACCGCAGGTCCAGGCAGAAGACCCGTCGTCCCCCCAGGCGCGTGCGCTGTCCGAGATAGAGCTGGCGGAGCACCGGCATCGAGATCGCCGCGAGGCCCTCCCACTCGGCGTGGGCCACGACTGCCAGATCCTCGCCGGCCGAGGCTCCACCGGCGAGCACCGAGGTCAGGGCGGCCGCTGCGAGCAGCGGCAGTCCCTTGCCGGATCGCGCGAGCCTCAGAAGCGGACTCCGAGCGAAGTGCCCCAGAAGCGGAAGTCCTCGCTTCCGCGCCCGTTGAAGTCGTGCAGGCTGTATTCGAGCTTGATGCGTACGGCGCGGTGCGGCTGGATGCCGAGGGTGAACGTGTTGACGAGCTGCTCGGTCGTGCGACGGCCGGGCCGGTCGTCGTCGCCGTAGCTCACCCGGTAGTTGGCGTAGAACCAGCGAGCGAAGTCCCAGCGCAGCTTCGCGTAGCCGACGTCGAGCTGCCTGGACCAGATCGCCCCGCTCGGTCGCCCGCGCCACTGGTGGAGATACTCGCTGCGGAAGGTCAAGGCGCCCGGAAGCCGGACCTCCCCGTACAGGAGGAGGTTCTGCTCGGATCGATCGCGGGCCCGGTCGTTCTTCTGGTGGTAGGCCGAGGCGCCGATCAGGTAGCGCTGGCGCAAGCGGAGCCGCAGGTCGCCGCCGGCCGTCACGCCGTGCACGTCGTCCTGTCCGATCTCGTCGCCGCCGGCGCCCACGAACAGCGAGTAGTCTACCTGGCCGTCGAGGCTCGCGAGCCGTTTCGGGAAGATCCGGCCCGCCAGCTCCAGGCCGACCTGCTGCTCGGGCAGCAGGTCCTTGGTGGCGTGGGGGGGCTTCTCGATCGTGTCCATCAGGATCGCCCAGTGGATGGGAAGCCAGATCCCGGAGGGGGTGTTGAAACGACCCGCTCGGATCGAGAACACGTCGAGCGGCCGGAAGCGTAGATAGGCCTGCTCCACCTCGAAGTCGCTGCTCTTCCGATCTCCATCGAGCCCGGTCTCGCGCTCGTACTCGACCTCCACGAAGCCCTGGAGGTCGCGCCAACGCGCGTCGACAAGGACGTTCGCGTGGTTGAGGTCGACCGAGCCGGGCTTGCGGTCGTTGTCGACCCAGCTGCCGTCGAGCCACGCTCCGATCCGGGTCGCCACTCTGTCGGGGTTCTGCTGGAAGATCGAGGTGGAGCGCCCGAACACGAAGCGCGGAAGCTGCGCCTGCGCGGGCAAGGCCGTCGCCAGCAGCAGGACGCCCACCGCGAGCGGGATGCCGGGAAGGCGCCGGTGCTGGGCGTCGTGGACGGGTCGAAGAGAACGACGAGAGCGCACGCTGCGACTCTAGCGGGCCTCGCCAACCCCGGCCGCTGGTCCGTCCCGGGTCGGACCGCGCTTCTCGACCAGGTTGCTAGTCTGCTCGCAACGGGAGCCGCATGTCGCGCCGTCTGTCCATCGGGGCTCGCTGGGCCCTCCGCTATACCGCCGCCATGGCTATCACCCTGGGCGTCTTCGCGCTCGTCGTGCAGGGGCAGGTGGCCCGCCGCATCAATCGGGAAGCGGTGGTGCTGACCGAGGTCGAGGCCCGGACGCTGGTCGATTCGATCCGGACGCAGACCCAGGAGCATTCGCCCGAGGAGGTTCGCACGTGGCTCGCCGCTCGCGTAGAGCGCGAGGTGGAGGAGGCCGACCCCGCCCTCGGCCTGGGGCTGGAGATTCTGGACCCGCAGGGGCGGAGCCTGGTGGCGGCCGGCTCCCTGGCCGGGAACTCGCTCCCGATTCCGTACGATCTCGTCCGGGGCGAAGCGCAGCGCCGGACCCGTGCGGTCAACCTCGGCGGCGAACATGCACATCTGGTGACGATCGAGGCGGCGCCCGGTGGGTTCGTCCGGGTCGCCATCGACGGAAAGCGTTATGCCGACAACGTCGAGCACATTCGCGACGTCCTGCTCGCACCTCTGCCGGCGATCCTCGTGGCGACGGCTTTGCTCGGCTGGGCGCTCGCCCGCGGGAGCCTCGGCTCGATCGCCAAGATCACGCGCACGGCCCGCCGCATCACGGGCTCGAACCTTCGGGAAGAGGTTCCCCTGGACGGCTCCGGAGACGAGCTCGATCAGCTCGCCGAGACGTTGAACCAGATGATCCGCAGGATCCGCGAGAGCGTCGAGCGGATCCATCGCTTCAACTCGAACGCGGCACACGAGCTTTCGACGCCCCTGAACGCGATCCGCAACCAGCTCGGCGTCACCCTCGAGCGCTCCCGCGATCCGGACGAGTACCGCCGCGTGCTCGACGACGTGTCGGATCGTGTGGAGCACCTCTCGGGCGCCGTGGAGTCGATGCTGCGCCTGTCCCGTTCGGAGGCCGGGCTCGATCCGGATCGCGTGACGGACTTCGACCTGGCGCCCGTCCTCGAAGCGGTCGTGGAGTTCTTCGGCCCCGTGGGGTCGGACCGCGGGATCGACGTCACCTTCGCCCCGGGTTCGCCGGTCTGCGTGCGGGGGGATCCGGCCTGGCTCCAGCAGGTCTTCTCCAACCTGCTCGACAACGCGATCAAGTACGGTCGGACCGGCGACCGGATCCGACTGGCGACGGAGCTACGCGGTGACTGGGTGGCCGTCTCGGTGGCCGACACGGGCCCGGGGATCCCGGAGGCCGAGCTCGAAACGATCTTCGACCGCTTCCAACGTTCCGATCGCGACCGCAACCGGCCCGGCTTCGGTCTCGGCCTCGCGCTGGTCCGAGAAATCACCCTGGCCCACGGCGGGAGCGTCGACGTCGAGAGCCAGCTCGACAAGGGCACCACATTCACGGTCTGGCTGCCCGCGAGGCCAGCCGGTAGCATGGAGCCGATTCGGGGAGGTGCCTTCGAATGAGCGGGCAGGCTCTCGGCTTCTTCGCCCTGGCGCTGGTGGGCGCGACCGGCGCACTCTGGTTCCGTCGCCTGAACCAGCTGCGGGCGGGCGAGGTGCGCGGGCTCGTGATCGGCCTGATGGGCGTGGCTGCGGCCGTCGCCCTGCTGGCGTTCGGCCTCGGGGCCGGTCTGGCCGGAGGCCTGGCCGCGGGCCTCGCCCTCGCCGTCTCCGGCGTCTTCCTGGTGCTGCAGCCCTTCTCGGGGCAGGCGCGCACCCAGCCGGCCGTGCGGGTCGGCGGTCCGATCCTCGACTTCACGGCTCCGAACGACGCCGGCGAGCCCTTCGACCTGGCGAGCTTGCGCGGCAAGCCGTTCCTGCTCAAGTTCTTTCGCGGCCACTGGTGACCCTACTGCGTCGCCGAGTTGCGGCGATGGGAAGATCTACGGCCCGATCTGGATGCCCGGGGCATCGAGATCGTGACGGTCTCGTCGGATACGCCCGACGAGATCCGCACGCAGCGCGGTAAGCATGGCTGCCGCGCCACGATGCTGTCGGATTCCGCTCTCGAGGTCACCGACCGCTACGGGCTGCGAAATCCGACCAACATCACCCCGAAGGGGATCAAGGGCATGCCGATCCCCACCACCTTCCTGGTGGACGCAGAAGGTACGGTTCGCTGGATCGATCAAGCCCAGAACTACCAGGTCCGCGCCCATCCCGACCGCGTCCTCCAAGCCATCCGCAGCATGAGCGGGGACGTTCGTTGAGTTGTTGAGTAACTCTTGGAACCGGCCAAGCCGGTTCCAAGAGTTACTCAACAACTCAACGAACGTCCCCGCTCACCCGTTCGGTCAGGCCATGTCGGGAGGGGTGACCTTGGCGAGCCAGGCGGAGAGGTCGCCCGGGTAGCCGACGGCGGCCTGACGCTCGCGGACACGCTTTCGGATCGCTTCCAGGGCCTCGGGCCCGGGGGGCGGAAGGCCGTGGATGCGTCGGGCGATCTCGTCCGCCGAGCGGGCGTCGCGCTCGTGCGCCTGGTCGAGCATCGCCTCCTCGCCGTCGTGGCCGCCCTCGCCGAGGCCGAGATACTTCTCGATCACCTCCTCGGCTACGCCGCTCGCGTGCTTGCGGGAGGCGACGATGTTCCCCTTCCCTGTGACGATGTTCCCGACCGAGAAGACGTTCGGGTAGTCGGCCAGCCGCCCGAGATTCCAGTCGACGAAGTCGTAGAGCTCGCCCTTCATCGGGATGCCCGACAGGGGCTCCGGGATGCTGCCGATCGAGCCGTAGACGCACGTGGCCCGCCGCTCGAACGTCTCGTCGGTGGGGACGACCCGCCCGTCCTCGATCTTCGTCCGGCGGAAGCGGAGGCCGACGAGACGGTCGGCCTCGACGATCAGGCCCTCGGGCGCCGCGAGCGGCTCGAAGCCGAAGCGATACTTCTCCATGGCCTTGCCGAGAAGCCTGCGGCGAGCGGTCCTCACCTTCGCACACCGCTCCTCGCTCGCGCCCTCGGGGATCTCCACTACGGGCATGTCTTCTGCCCGGCGCCGGTAGACGAGGGTGCAGCCTTCGAGCCCGAGGTCCTCGAAGGCGAGGCCATGGGAGGCCAGGATCTTCGGGATTCCCTTGACCTCCAGCTCGATCATCTCCACCTCGATGCCGCGCTCGGCGAGCCGGGACCGCGTGGTCTCGAGCATCAGCACCTTCACCACGTCGATGGAGGCGAGGCCTCCTCCCACCACCAGCGCGCCGTCCATGGGCTCGAAGCTCGGCCCGTCGTAGCTGGCCTCGTTTGCATGGTTGAACCAGATGATGAAGGGATTCTGGTAGACGAGACCGCGGCCGACGAAGGCGTCGGCGCCCTCGATCGGGAGCGGCCGGTCGCGCCAGGCGCCCGATGCGAGCACCACACACGAGAAGCCCCATCCGTTGGCCAGCTCGTCGAAGGCGATGTCGCGGCCGATCTTCGTGTTCGGAACGAACTGCACCCCCGGCTGCTGGAGCTTGGCCGCCACGGACTCGTACTCCTTGCGGCGCAGCGCGACGTGCCAGCGGGGCAGCCCGTCCTGGATCTTTCCGTAGGGCCGGGGGTTCTGCTCGAAGACGACGACCTCGACGCCGCGCTCGGCGAGCCGGGCCGCCATCTCGGCGCCCGCGGTTGCGCCACCGATCACGGCGGCGGCGTAGCGAGGCGTTCCCATGGCCGCAGAATGGCAGCTCGGCCGGGCGCCGTAAAGCCGCCCGGCGGTCGGGCTGCCAGCCGATCCGGGCGCCTGGCTGTGCGTCGGGTTGCCCGCCGATCAGCGGGCCTCGTCCTGCACGTAGCCCAGGCCTCGGAGGCGCTCCCGGAGCTCCGGATCGATCTCGGCCTCGGCCGACCCGTCGGGGGCGTGTTGGGGTCGCGGGCGTGTGCTGAAGCGATAGAGCTCGCGCTGGAGGGCATCGCTGGCCGGACTCTGGCGCCCGGCTGCCAGATTCTTCCGCTCGGCGGGATCCGACTCGAGATCGTAGAGCTCGATCTGGCCCTTGCGATCGTCGCGGATGAGCTTGAAGCGCGCGCCCATGACCGCCTGCTTGCGGGCCTGCTTGGCCAACGGGCCGCGGAAGTCCACCTCGGCAAACACGTGGTGAGCCGGGGGTGGATCGCCCCCCTGGACGAACGCAGCCAGGGACGGTTCTTCGAAGCTGGCTCCGGCGGGCTCGACGCCCGCGAGCTCGAGTAGCGTCGGGGTGAGGGAGACCGTCGAGACCGGTCGCCGCACGCGCTGCCCGTGGCCCGGCGATCCGCCTCGTCCACGAACCAGCAGCGGAACGGCGACCAGCTCCTGGTAGAGCGTCCGCGTGTGACCCAGCCAGCCGCGCTCCCGGAACTCCTCTCCGTGGTCTGCGGCAACCGCCACGATCGTGCGGCCGGCGATCCCCGCGGCCTCCAGGTGGTCGAGCAGCCGACCGATCCCCGCGTCCGTGGTCCGGATCTCCTCGTCGTAGCGCGCACGCAGGAAGGCGAGATCCGCTTCGTCCAGGGAGCCGAGGCGGGCGCGTAGCGTCTCGATGTCCTCGTCGCCTCGTAGGCTGTCGCCCGTACGAGGCTCGAAGCCCACCTCCGGGTGGCTCCGGTACTCGTAGTGGGGATCGAAGTAGTGCACGAACAGGAAGAACGGGGACGGCTCGGCGGCGAGGGCATCGAGGGCTGCGATGGCCCGCCGGGTCACGCCCGGGGTGGAGACGTACTTGTGCCCCCGGGCCTCCTCTTCGTTCCAGTAGGCGAAGCCCTGGTCGAAGCCGAAGCGCTTGGAGAGGATCACGTGGCTGACGATCCCGGCCGTCGCATAGCCCGCGCGCGTGAACTTCTCGGCCAACGTCTCGATCTCGGGGACGAGCAGGTTGTTGAGCGCCATGGCGCCGTGGCCGCTCGGGTAGAGCCCGGTGAGCATCGATGCCACGGCCGGCCGCGTCCACGGAGCGGGGGAGTAGGCGTGATCGAAGACGACGGCCCCTTCGGCAAAGGCGTCGAGCGCCGGCGAAGTGGGACGCCGGTAGCCATAGAGGCCGAGGTGATCGCGCCGCAAGGTGTCCACCACGATCAGGATCACATTGGCCGGCCGCTCGCCCGCGTCGGGCCCCGACGCGTCGCCGCAGCCGAGCAGGGCAGCGCCGCCTCCAGCCGCGAAGGCGATCATCGCGGCGGCCGCGGCGGCCGCGGCGGCGATCCGTTTCCGGTGCTGGATGCGTACCATGGCGGGGAGGGTACCGCCGTTCTAGGCGCGAGCGCCCGGCGGGGGCGCGAGCGCCGCGCAGCCGGCCGCCAGCAGGTAGCAGACCAGTGCCAGCAGCAGCGCCGTCGAGAAGCCGGCCGCGATCGAGACGATCTGGCAGAGGACCGAGCCGACCACGGTCAGGCAGGCGTTGCCCGCCCAGGCCCACGGCACGAGCTCGGGGGCATCGCGCTCGAGGAACCGGATCCCGAGCGGAAACGGGCAGCCCAGGGCAAAGCTGACCGGCGCCAGCGCCAGGACGGCGAGCCCGAGGCGACTGCCGAAGCCCAGCCCGAGCAACCACGGAACCCCAAAGCGCAGGAAGACGACCGACAGGCCGACCGCCCCGGCCACGGCCAGCACCGCTCCCGCCAGCCCGAAGCGCGATCCGAGATCCACCCGGCGCGACCAGAACGCCCCGAGGCCGCCGAACACGAGGATCGAGAAGAGGGTCACCGACATGGCGCGCGCCGGCCCCCCCACGACGACCATGTACTTCTGGATGTAGACGAGCTCCACGAGGATGAATCCCAGTCCCAGCAGTGCGAAATACGCGAGCGACCAGCCGTGGCGGCCGATGCGCGTTCCCGTGCGGCCGCGCAGGCCGAGCGGGACCAGGATGAACAGGATCGACAGGCCGATCGCCTGGCCGAGACTCATGAGCAGGATCACGAACCCCGAGTGGGCGATCTGGACGATGTTCCCATCCAGGAAGGCCCGGACCACCTGGCGGAGGCGCAGAATCTCGAAGAAGAACGGGTCGTCGTCGGTCACGGGCCGGA
>Ga0114931_10003615_pt1 | contig 19524 bp, 17 predicted proteins | sample 2SBtaG_FD_89579 | JGI IMG/M metagenome (GOLD analysis project Ga0114931, IMG submission 89579) | Deep subsurface microbial communities from Kolumbo volcano to uncover new lineages of life (NeLLi) - 2SBTROV14_V59a metaG | ecosystem: Environmental > Aquatic > Marine > Volcanic | place: Kolumbo...
ACTGCGTAGGCCAGCAGGCCCATGGGATTTTCTGCGCCCAGTGTCACGGCGTCGAAACGCAGCCCCAGCGGCTCCAGACCAAGGTACAAGAATTTCGAGACCACTGCAGCGCCGAGGCCCAGCCCAAAACAAACAACAAGGTTGAACGCCGGTTCCGGCAGATGGCGGTCCTTGTGGTAGTGATAGGCCGCCCAAAAAATGACGGGGGCCAAAACCGGGAGGATGAGCAGGATTTGTTGCATCGGCAGATTATGCGGATATGCTGCTGAATCTTCCGTCGTGTGGATCACAGAAGCGAGTCTCAGCCTGAACAACACGTTTCTTTATCTTGCTGCCATCCTCATCTGGGGCTCCACCTGGCTGGCGATCGAATTTCAGCTGGGTACCGTCGAACCTGAGGTCTCGATTGTCTATCGGTATTTGGCAGCTGCAGGAATCTTATTTATATGGCGTAAGATCAAAGGATTACCGTTAGTATTTGATCTTAAATCTCATCGGTGGTTCGCATTGATGGGCCTGCTGATGTTCTGTCTGAATTATATCCTGGCGTATCGAGCTCAGATCTATATCACCTCGGCGTTATCGGTGCTTTTATGGCGTCGCTTGGGAACATGGCGTCGCAGGCTGCCCAGAGGGCGAAATTGCCGGTGGTGCAGTCGAACGCCTGGAGCATGCTATACGGTGGCTTGTTCACCGGCGTGATCGCGCTCGTTCGAGGCCAGTCGTTTACATTTGACCGGTCACCGGGCTACATTCTTTCCCTTGCGTACTTGACCGTGTTCGGCTCGGTAATCGCGTTTGGTGCCTATCTGACGTTGTTGGGTCGCATCGGTGCCCACAGGGCAGGGTATGCGACTGTCATGTTTCCGGTAGTGGCATTGCTGCTATCGATAATTTTCGAGGGTCTGGCGCTGGATTGGACTATTATTGTGGGGTTTGCACTGGTGCTAAGCGGTAACCTTTTGGTATTGGCCGTCGGTCGACTGTAGCTCGGCGGAGACAATGGCGCGATGCTATGTAATCGCGATACAAATGGGGGAAGAAAATGGCTGATGATTCCTATTCAATGTTGAATGCGATGGTGGATATCGTAGCCGCGCCAGGCAAGGCGCTCGACGAAATCAAGTCACACACATCCTGGTTATGGTGGCCTCTGCTGATTTCCATGCTGCTGGCCGCAGGCATGATGATTTACTACTACAGCTGGGTGGATTTTCCATGGCTGGTCGACGAAACCATCCGGCAGATACCCGCTGAAAACCGTGCTGAAAGTGCGGACGCCATCCGCAAATTCATGTCGGTTGGCACCAGCACCTGGACAACCGTGGTGGCCATTGTGGTCATATCCCTGATCATCTATACCGTCCAGGCAACCTATTTACACCTCGCCAACAAGCTCACCACCGGTGCAGAAATCGGCTTTGGCCAATGGTTTTCATTGAGCGTCTGGACAGCATTTGTGGGTGTGTTCGGTGCGCTGGCGGCATTTGTGGTGATGTTTATGGCGGACTCGAACCAGCTAGCCACACAGGATCTGCAAGTACTGTCGATGAATTCGCTGCTGCTTCATGCAAGTGCCGGCGATCCGTTGTTTACCTGGGCAAGTTCGCTGACGCTGATCAATTTCTGGACACTTTTCCTGATAAGCATTGGCTATGCCCATTGGACGGGTGCCACGATTGTGAAATCGAGCATCATTGCGGTACTTCCCTATGTGTTGATATTCGGTATTTGGGGCCTGTTGGCCTGACGGGACCACTTGATGAAAAAAATCCTGATTTTTGCCGGGCTGGCCGTGCTGCTGGTCGGCATACCGTTGATTTCGAAATTTACCGGAGGCGCGGATGCCAAACAGGTTGAAGTTCAAAAGGTCGAACTCAGATCGATCAGGAGTTCGATCCTCGCCTCCGGCACGCTCGCTTTTCGCGAACAGGTGCAATTGCGCTCCGAGGTCATCGGCCAGGTTACGGAGTTGCACGTCGAAGAGACCGACAAAGTCGCCAAGGGTGATCCGGTCATTACACTGGATCCGAAAACCTACCAGGCACAGGTGGAGCAGTCCGAAGCGCGTGTTCGTATTCAGCAGATTGCTATTGAACGGCAACGTCTGTTGATCAAAACACTGACCGACCGCGTTGCCCGCCAGAAGAGCATGTTTGCGAAAAACCTGGTGGATGAGGATAGCTACGAGGCAGTGCAAAGCGAGCTGGATTTGGCAAAAGTGGACCTGCGCTCCCTGCGAGAATCCCTTGCACAGGCCCGTGCGGCGCTCGATCAGTCTCACGAATTGCTCGCCAAAACACACATCACCTCGCCGATCGACGGTGTTGTTATCCAGGTCGATATCAAGGTCGGTGAAACGGTTATTGCCGGAACCACCAATATTCCAGGTTCCACGATGATGGTGATCGCCGATCCCTCGGCGACGCTGACGGAAGTTCAGGTAGACGAGGCAGATATCGCACACGTTCGTGAAGGCCAGAAGGCGGATATTTTTACGGCGGCTTTTCCTGATACGCCGCTTTCCGGCACCGTCCAGTCTATTGCATCCGTTGCCCGACAGGCCCCGGGCCAGGCGAGTTTGTCCTTCCTGGTGAAAATTCTGCTGGATAAGCAGGACAGTATGACAATACGTCCCGGCATGAGTGTGCGTGCTGATATCTACACCCAGAGCAGTGAAGAAACTTTGGCGATTCCGGTACAGGCGGTTCTTTACGACGAGGATACGGGTGCCGATAAGCAAGGCAAAGAGGAACAGACCTACGTCTTTGTCATGCAGGACGGAAAGGCCACTCGCAAGGATGTAGAAGTCGGTATTTCCAGCGACAGTGACCAGGAAATTACCGCTGGCCTTAAAGAAGGTGAGACCGTCATTTCCGGACCGTTCAGAATATTGCGGCATCTGAAAGACGGTGAGGAAGTCGAGGAAGCAGTAGAACCGGAAGACAACGACGAGAATGACGACGTTACTGTGGAAATCAGTGACTGATGCTGTCGGGTGACAAACAAACGCCGGTTATTCAGCTACAAAATATCTTTCGGGTCTACGAGATGGGTGACCAGGTTCTCAATGCGCTCGATGGTGTGGATCTCGAAATCTCGCGCAATGAGTATATTGCCATTATTGGTGCTTCCGGTTCTGGTAAGTCCACGATGATGAATATCATTGGTTGCCTGGACCGGGCCAGCAAGGGTAACTACCTGCTCAATGGCACCGATGTCGGCGACATGAGCGAGACAGAGCTGGCTCGAGCCCGTAACCGTGAAATCGGTTTTGTTTTTCAGAGCTTTAATCTTTTGTCACGCGCATCTGCACTAAAAAATGTGATGCAACCACTGGTCTATCGCCAGATTCCGCGTGCAGAGCGCAAACGTATTTCTACCGAAGCCCTGCGGAACGTCGGACTCGCTGATCGCCTCGATTCCCGGCCCAACCAGATGTCTGGCGGGCAGCGCCAGCGTGTTGCGATTGCACGAGCATTGGTGGGCCGCCCGGCCATACTGCTGGCAGATGAACCGACCGGCAATCTGGACAGTAGAACCAGCCAGGAGATATTGGCGCTGATCGATCAGCTGCACCAGCAGGGCCAGACCATCATAATGGTCACACACGAACCTGAAATAGCGGAACATTGTGACCGGGTTATACATCTTGAGGACGGCAAGATCGATTCCGATACCCGGGCTGTTAACTGATGTTCATGTTCCTCGAAAGTATCCGTTCGGCCTTTGAATCCATCTGGGCTCACGGCTTTCGATCCTTGCTGACCTCGTTGGGCATAATTATTGGTGTGACCTCGGTAATTGCCGTGGTATCCATCGTTCAGGGTCTTTCCTACACGATCAATGAGCAGTTCGCCGGGCTGGGCGGCAACTCCCTGACTATCCGTTCCTATACGCCGTTCAAAAAACAGTTGCAGGGTCGCCTGGCCAAGCTGCGGGATAGTGACATGCAGATCATTGTCCAGCGTGTGGACGGGATATCCGATATCACACCGGTGTTGTTCGCGCAATCGGGTTCGCAGGGCAAGCTCAGCTACCGTTCACAGGTATCGTTCTCCCGTGTGGTTGGTATCGGCGCCAGCTATCCCGAAGTTAACAGTTTGTATTTGCAGGAGGGACGTTTCTTTACCGCCGCTGACGACGCACGGCGACGCTTGGTGTGTTCGGTTGGCGTTGACGTCCTGGACGATCTTGAAATGCCGGACAATTCGATCGGTGAGTTTTTCCATGTCGGCAACGAGTGGTGCAAAGTCGTCGGGGTACTGGAGAAGCGCGGGGAACTGCTGGGTTTTTCGCGGGATAATGTCGTATTGCTTCCCTATGGCACGGCCAGGCGCATTATGGGTGCATCCAAAGACCTGGACATACAGATCCAGGTACTGGTGGATGACATGAACCGTCAGGATGAGGTGAAAGACCGGATACGGCGTGTGTTGCGGCAGGAACACGGTCTCAAAGCCGGTGAACCGGACGATTTCAAAGTCCAGACTGCTGAACAACTGACCGAATCATTTAATGCGGTCATCAATATGGTGACTGCCGTGTCGGCCGGCATTGTTGGCATATCATTGTTGGTCGGTGGCATCGGCATCATGAATATCATGCTCGTGTCGGTGACTGAAAGAACACGTGAAATCGGAATTCTCAAAGCACTCGGTGCGACCCGGCAGGACATCCTGCTGCAGTTCCTGATCGAAGCACTGACCTTGACCATGATTGGCGGCCTGGTAGGTGTCGCCATTGGTTATGGATTGGGTGCAATGGTGGCAGCTTTGTTGCCAGGCTTCCCGGCCGCCCACGTACCCTTTTGGGCGGTGAGCCTGAGTTTCGGCTTCTGTGCTGCGGTGGGCATCGTCTTCGGTATCGTGCCGGCCGCCAAGGCCGCAAACCTGGACCCGATCGACGCTTTGCGTTACGAGTAAGGCTTACCAGGCGCACTTTTTTGAGCTAAGCCGCTGTGACGTCAATCGACCTTAACGGCGAGCGTATCGTGATGTCCGCTGATCAACGAGCGCAGGTAAAAGGAGAGATCGGCCAGCCCCTTGAAGCCAGCGGATTTGGCTGCCGCGTCTTTTTCCTCGTTGGTCACGTCCGCAGGAGCGGCAAATGCCGCCAGGCTCTTGTGGAACCCGATCGTGAATACATCGACATCCGATCCTGCGGCACGATGAAATATCATATTCGTGGTTTGCCCGGTTGCCGCAAGATAGTTGTTCTCCATTCGACGTTGTTCGAGAAGCTCGGCTGATTTACCGGCGGCCGCCTCGAACATTTCGATGTGAAAAAACGCGTTGGCATCGAAAGCGCTTTGAAGCGTTGACAATGGTGGGCCGTACGCGAAGTGATCTTCAGCGAAGGCGATAAGAGCGGACTCCTTTGAGAGGGTGCCCGAAAACAATTGCGACGCGTGTTTGCGCCGCTCAATGGCTGACTTCTGGTAGTAAGCCTGCCAACTGTCCATTGGTATGATGATCAACAGGTCCCACTGGTCGCCTTGCGAATGCCGCATCACCAGCGGTCGCGGTTGACCGGAATCCTGGTAATAATTTGTCGCCTGCAACTCTTTCATCCAATCGAGCAGATCTGACAGGTGCCCGGTCGCTGCGCGAACCGTTGTCACCTTGTAAAGGTAATCTCCCTCATGTTTTGCGGCAATCGCGGACGTACTGAACAGTGTTACGATTACAACAGCGAGTATCGTTTGGCAGTAGTCAGATCGGGAACTAGTCACTCTGGTGAACCGGCCCGTTTAGCAGTGCATCTTTGGTCAACGCGATAATCAGATCGATTTCTTTGGCGCTGACGTCAAAAACGGGCGTATAGCGCAACGATCGTTCGCCACCATGAATAACGCCAAGGCCGTTTCGTCGCAGGTAATCTTCGGTACTGTTCGCGCCATAAGTCTTGTAACGCGATGCGAGCGCACAGCTTGCCAGCAACCCGGTGCCCTGGGCACTCGTTACTCCACCGTCTGTTTCCTCAGTCAATGCAGCCAGTCCTTCGACAAGCTGTGCGCCGCGTGCACGAATATTTTCGCGTCGCTCGTCATTCAACGAGTCGAGCACGGCCACGGCGACGTCGAGCGCCCGCGGATTTGACGTCATCGTGTTGCCATAGATACCGTTGTGGTACATCGCAGCGGTTGTCGCGGACAGTGCCAGTACCGAGAGCGGATATTGTCCGGCGTTCAGCGCCTTCGAATACGATTCCATGTCCGGTGCATCGAGGTCCCGGAAACCGGGGTAGTCGACCACAGACAACACACCCTGAGCGCGAAGCCCGGCTTGAATCGAATCCACGATGAACAGGGTACCGTGCTCTCGTGTCAGTTCTCTGGCGCGGGCGTAAAACGCGGATTCGACCGGCATACCCGGGTTGCCTTCACCCATGACGGGCTCCATAAAGAACGCCTCAATGAATACCTCATCTTTCTCTGCGTCGGCAAATACGGCTTCGAGCGCCTCTGTATTGTTTGGTTCGACCGTCAGCAGGTAATCGTTGTGACGGTATGACGCCAGGTATTTTTCGTAGGTCTTTGCGCACGAGTCCGAGAATCGGGCAGGGCGATCAGTCCGGCCGTGAAAGCTTCCCTGCAGGGTCAGCCCACGAACTTTTCGTCCCGCGAATCGTGCACCCGGGTCAGTGAGATTGCGGGTATTGATGTCGACAAATCGCGATGCCAGCGAGTTCGCCTCGGAACCACTGTTCAGACACAGGAAACTTGCGAACGGATTGCCGCCCGTTCGCGTATGGCCGATTTCAAGATGCAAACGGTCGACAAAATCGACCTGACTCACGCTAGCCGTCATGATATTTGCCATAACGTGCGGTTGGTTCATCGCATCCAGGACGACCTCGGGTGCATGCCCGAGACCGAGCATGCCGTAGCCACCGCAGTCATAAATGACGGCACCTTTCAAACTGACAACCCACGGTCCGGCCCCACTTACCGCAACATAGGGATTTACCGCGTCTTCGGCATAGAAATTGGTAAGTCCACCATGTGCCCGGCTGATTTGATCGCTCTCACTCAGGCTGAGAAAATCCGCGTGCGACTGCCTGTATGCTACGAAACTCACGTAAGCGCGTTCTATGGCGACCGAGAGCTCACGATTGCCGCTCTCCAGGAAATCCCGAATGACCGCGTCGGAAAGCCCGGCGGTTAAGGCGGCACCGCCAAACCCCCGCATGTCACTGAGTTTGGCGAGAAGTGATTCGATGATACTGGTTTCGACGACGTGGGCCATAGGAACAATCCGCTAGAGCTAATCGCGGATCATATCAAAAGAGACGCTTGCGAATCATCAAAAAGCAGCGCCGGAAGAGCGAAATTGTGCATGGGTGGACATGAGACGACTGTGTCTTGGTAGAATTACGACCGCCCATAGTTGAGAAATTCTCATGAAACTATTGAATATATTTGCCGCTCTCCTTTTCGCTGCCGTGGCATTTGCCGGGCCGTCCGAAAATACCCACACCTCAGCTTACGCGGGTCTACTGACACTGTTTGCAGACTGGCGGGAATTCGAATCACCGCCACTGCTCGACGGTGCACCTGACTACACAGCCGAAAGATTTGCCGCCCGGCGAGATGATTTTTTACGCCTGCAAGCTCGTCTGAACAGCTTCGATATCCAGGGCTGGCCGGTACCACAGCAGGTGGACTGGCATCTTGTTCGTGCTGAAATGAACGGTTATGACTTCAATGACCGCATCCTCAAGCCGTGGGTACGGGACCCTGCGTTTTATAAGTCCGTATGGCTGCAGCGCAGCGACGTTCCGGCACATGAGGGTCCGACACACCATGCGGTTATCGAAGTCTGGCAGTATGACTTGCCGCTCGATGCCGGGGCCGAGCGAAAGATGATGGCTGAACTCGCCGTGATCCCAGCGTTAATGCAACAGGCGCGGCGTAATTTGACAGGCAATGCCCGCGATCTCTGGATTGCCGGAGTCCGTGATATTCGCGCGCAGGGCAGGGCGCTTGAGACCTTGCGCGGGAGGCTGGGCGATTCACCAAACCCCGAATTGCTGGCAACCATCGCGGCGGCGATAGCAGCCAGCAACGACCTGGTGACCTGGCTGGAAAAGGAAGGGACAAAGAAGACGGGACCGTCCGGTATCGGCAAAGATAACTACACCTGGTATCAGCAAAACGTGCACCTGGTCCCAATGTCCTGGGAGGATGAGCGACAATTGCTTGAGCGAGAACTCGCCAGAGCCTGGTCGATGTTGAAGCTTGAGGAACATCGCAACCGGAATTTGCCACTGTTGGTGGCTGCGAATAATCCGGAGGAATACGACGCCAGGGCAAATGCTGCTGTCGAGCGCATCATGCGTTTCCTTAAAGAAGAGGACATTCTGACTGTTACTGACTACATGGAGCCGGCATTACGCCAACACATGGCGGCGTACGTTCCTCTGGAGACACGCAATTTCTTCATGATTACGGCGCACTACGATCCTGCGCCACTTTTTACCCATTTCTATCACTGGTTCGAGCTGGCACGTATGGATCGCGACCCGCACCCAAGTCCAATTCGCCAGGGAGCGTTGCTGTACAACATATTTGACAGTCGCAACGAAGGTACAGCGACCGCAGTCGAGGAGATCTTCATGAATACGGGCCTGTACGACGATAGTTCGCGCACACGAGAACTCGTCTGGATAATGCTTGCGCAGCGCGCTGCACGCGGTCTGGGATCGCTGTATGCCCACGCGAACGAAATGACGATGGAAGAGGCGGCTCAGATACACATAAATTGGACACCGCGTGGCTGGATGAAAGTTGAAAAAGAATTGGTGATATTCGAGCAACAGCTTTACCTGCGGCAGCCGGGCTATGGGACCAGCTATGTCACCGGCAAATACCTGCTGGATCGGACACTGGCAGAGTACGCTCACCAGTCAGAGCTTCGTGGCGAGAAGTTTGTGCTCAAGGATTTCTTCGACAAACTGAATGCAATCGACAGCATTCCGATTTCTCTTGCGAGCTGGGAGCTCACAGGAGTGCGTGATGAACATGTTTTTCAATAGTTAGCGTATGAGCTCCGCGTTGGTCTACCTCCTGGCTTTTATGCACATTGCACCTGCGGCCGCGAGCGTTTATCACATCCTGCTTTACAAGCGCGACACACGCGCTGCGATGGGCTGGATCCTGGCGTGTATCTTCGTTCCATTCGTCGGTCCCATCGCGTATCTGCTTTACGGCATTAACCGCATACGGTCTCGTGCCCGCGTCCGCGGGATGCGGCGATCGCCGTTCGTTATTGACTATGAAACCGGCCGGCGCAACCTGGCGGCTGCACCGATCGTGACCAGGGGGCTGGCGGCCGTTGGCGAGTACATCACGGGGCAGCGTCCCACCAGAGACAATGCGATCAGCGTGTATTACAACGGCGACCAGGCCTATCCGGCCATGCTCGAGTCGATCAACAGGGCACAGCATCGGGTCTTGCTGGCTACTTTCATTCTGAAAACGGACAAGACCGGCCATAAATTCGCCGATGCACTCGTCGCCGCCAAAGCCCGGGGCGTTAATGTGATGGTCCTGGTCGATGGTTTCGGTGAACTCTATTCACGGCGGAAGCCTTCAAAATTACTTGAAGACGATGGCATCACCGTCGCTCGTTTTCTTCCACCCAGGCTACTGCCGCCCAGTATCCACGTGAACCTTCGCAACCATCGTAAGTTGTTAATTGTGGATCATGATATCGCCTATGCGGGCGGCATGAATATCGCCGACTATCACGCGTCTGTGGGCGGCCAGGCGAGGAAGGTGACGGATGTACACTTCGGTTTGCGGGGCGCGGTCGTCGAGGACCTTGCGAAGGTTTTCTACCAGGATTGGCAGTTCACGACGGGGGAGGGCAGCGATGACGATGCACATCCGTCTGCCGATATATGTGGCGATGCGGCGTGCCGGGTGATCACTGACGGACCGAACGATCAAATGGATGCACTCTCGCTCACCATCCAGGGGACGATCAGTGCCGCAAAGGAAACGGTCGACGTCATGACGCCGTACTTTCTTCCCAGCCGCGAGATGATCGGTTCGTTTCAGTCCGCGGCGCTTCGCGGTGTTCGGGTTCGGATCGTGTTGCCCGCCAAGAACAATTTGATCTACGTCCACTGGGCGAATCGAAACTTGCTGACCGAACTCCTGGAATGGGGTATTGAGCTGTATTATCAACCAGCCCCGTTCTGCCATTCAAAAATTTTGTGTGTTGATGACGAATACAGCATGATTGGCTCGGCCAATCTGGATCAGCGAAGTCTGCGCCTGAATTTCGAACTTGGGATCGAGGTTTTTGCCCGTGAGCTGAATAGCGAATTGTGCGCACATATCGACGAGGTCATTGCCAAAAGCGCGCCGATTAGCATCGAAGAGTTGGCGAATCGTTCCATACCGGTTCGACTCCGGGATTCTGCAGTCAGTCTGTTTTCTCCGTACTTTTAGGGCGCTGCATTTGTTCGCCTTGCTCGAGTTCCTCGCGTTCGGCCACGTCCTTCAGATTGTCCATTACGTTCACCAGTTCCCTTTTGAATTTCCCTGCCATCATCGGGTACATGATAAATTTCAGCCCACCCTTGAAAACGACCTCGTGCGTGAACGTCGTACCGCCATTGTTATCCTCCTCAAAGTATCGCTTTAATTCGATCACTTGGAAGAGCGGAATCTTCAAGCTTTCTGTAAATGATTCGGCCTCTTCAAATTCGGTAAGCTCGAATCTGGTTTTGGGCGCGCCTTTTGCTTTCAGGTAACCGATTGCTCCTTTCGAGAATTTTGTGCCGTCTACCAGGTACGAGTAGCGAAGTTCTGTATCGAATTTCTTCCAATTTTCGACATCCGACCAGAGCCGCCAGATGGTGCTTTTACTGGCGCTGGTATGCACTGAAAGCTTGAGCGAACAATGAGGCAATACGGTGACACGGTCGGTAGCCTCCGACGCGACCGTAGCATTGATAGAAGTGACTATGCCCAATGCAACAAGGAATATCGGTATTTTCTTCATGAGCTGAACCTGAAACGCATGGTTAAGAATACCCTTTCGTGCAGCTGCGGTATCAATTCCTGCACGAACTTCGACGAAGACAATTTTATGTAAAGTAGTATGCCACCTATGTTTGTCCGTATCTTTCCGTATAGAAACATTCAGTATAAGGGGAATACTGGCAACGGCAGCGAAAAGCTGACACATTGTATATGTGCAATGATATGAAAAAAATGAGAACAGTCATATGTTGTTTCAATCGCCCCGACCGACTGCTGGTAGCTGGTCTGGTTGCGCTGCTTGCAGGTTGTGCATCGGCACCGGAGAAAGTGCAACAGACCAATCTGGTCTGGCCGCCACCACCTCAGACGGCACGTATCGAATTCGTACGCACAATTTCCAACGAGACTGCGGTAAATCGCGACTCTACCTTCAGTGAGAAAATTACCAATTTCCTCGGCGGTGAAAAACCCAAAGAAGGTCAAATATCGTCGCCGATGGGCGTGGTGGTATCCGACGACGGACAAAGACTCTATGTATCGGATTTTGCCCGCTCGACCGTGTTTGTATTTGACTTTGCCAATCACGCGTTCCGTACCTTAAGCAACATGCACCGCCCGGTAGGCCTGGCGCTGGACGGCAACGAAAATCTGTACGTCGCCGAACAGGAGACCAAAGGGGTCAGTGTCTATGACCGTGACGGCGAACTGCTGCGGTTTGTAAGCGATACCAGTATTGAGCGTCCCTCCGGGGTCGCGGTGGACCGTAGTAATGGCAAGCTTTATGTTGTCGATACCGGCCACTCGAAATCAACAGAACATACGGTCAAGATATTCGACCTTGAAGGCAAGCTGCTCGGCCACCTGGGTGAGGGTAGGGGCGGGTATCCAGGTCAGTTCCTGTTTCCGACCTACGCCGCCGTGGATGCACTCGGCAATGTTTATGTATCCGATACGCTCAATTCGCGTGTCCAGAAATTCGACTCCGATGGTAACTATCTGATGAGCTTTGGCAGCCGTGGTAATGGCTGGGGCATGTTCGATAAGCCCAAGGGTGTCGCGCTGGACAGTTTTGGCAACGTGTATGTGGCCGACTCTGGCTGGAGCAATGTGCAGATATTCAACCCGAAGGGTGAGATCTTGCTGTTTTTCGGCGGGCGTGGGCCGATTCCCGGGATGTTGAAAAACGCAACTGACGTGAGCATTGACTCGCATAACAATATTTATGTTGGAGACTACATCAATCACCGTGTCGAACAGTACAGGCTGGTGAATACCACCGCCGCCGACAGTTTTGCTGCGGCGGCTGATGGGAACCCTGTTGCAACCGGGAAAAGCAGCGAGGTGTCAATGCTGCCAGCCGAATTGACAGATGATACGAAAACGTCAGGGGACTGAATGTGAGCATCAATTCTATTCAAAACAATGCGAAATACGGGAGAGTTACCATGAACACACGTAAGTTACTTTCACTCCTTGCAATCGGTGTCTTGTTCGCACCAGTTGCGTGGGGTGGTCCTGGTTTGGTGAACGGCCATCATGACTTTACCGCCGGCAATACCGGGCCTCATTCTGCCTACACACCTGGAACTGCGACGGACCCGGACGGGGGCACGATAGATAATGTTGGTCTGTGCACCTACTGCCACACACCGCATAAAGCCCAGTCGACGCAATTGCTGTGGAACCACACATTGTCGGCACAAACGTTTTCATACACCGACGCGACAACCACGGCAGGTACGGCGCTGCCGTCTTTCATTGGTACCTGGAACGGTGCATCCGCCAAGTGTCTGAGCTGTCATGATGGCTCGGTCGCGATTGGTGATGTCGCCCTGTTCATCGAAGAGTCACATGATGCGGCCTCGGGAAACATGCTTGATGCCACTAAAATGACTGACATCGACGGTGGTGCCTTCGTAATAGCTAATGCGACGACTGGCAGTTTGGACGGCAACCACCCGGTAGCGGTTCCCTACCCATTTGGGCAAGCGAGTTCGACCTACAATTCCATCACCACTGGTTCCTCGGCCGCTTTGGACGAATTTGTAGCGGCACCAACCGGTGTCCGCCTGTATACGGATAATGGCGCCGGCAGTATCAGCACGGGTGGAACGGCCGGGCAGTCCGGTATTGAATGTTCCTCTTGCCACGATCCACACGATATCAAGTCGGTGGCAGACCTCTTCCTGCTTGGAAATCTTGACGGTTCCGACTCTAGTTATCTGTGCCTGAAATGCCACATCAAGTAAGAGGGTAGGTTAAATCGGCGCTCCATAGTTCGGGTGGTTCTGCGATGGATCCACCCGAACTGCTTTTTACGGTACACGATGACCACGGTTGGCGTTGAAAACGCCTACAATAGTTTTTACAGGCGTATTGATTCAAGTCGAAAGGATATAGCGCAACGGCTCAAGTATGACCACATGTGGCCCAGGCTAAGTGCAAATATCAATTATTAAAAAACGCAACGGAGGCTTGTTATGCGGCACTATCTATCAAAATGGTTTTCGCTTGTCGGCTGGCAGACTGTGCTGGGCGCAGTGTTGCTGGTGGTGCTCGCCCCGGTGCTTGCAGCCACGCAACAATCTCCCGGGAAAGTACTGTACGACCGTGATTGTTCCTTCTGTCACGGCACCAGTGGTTTTGCCGATACCCCTATAGGACGCATTCTGGATCCCCGCCCGCGCCGCTTTGCCGATCCCGTCGAGATGGCGCGTCTGACCGACGAGCAGATTTACAATGCCATCAAGGATGGCATGCCGGGTACGGCCATGGCTTCCTGGGGAAAACTGTTGAGCGAACCCGAGATTGGCGACCTGATGGATTATATCCACAAGCTTGCAGGTCCAGCCTCGAATGCTGGCGTTCCGATGAGCACAGAAGAATTAAGTCTCGAAGTCGGCCGGCGAATTTACGACAAAGAGTGTGCTTTTTGTCATGGCTTGAGTGGTCATGCTGACACCGATGCCGCCAGGGTACTCGTACCCCGACCCCGCGCGTTCGCCGATCCGATTCAAATGGCCAGAATCGATGATGGCCGCTTGTATGCAGCTATCAAACTGGGACGACCGGGTACTGCAATGGCAAGCTGGTCCGGCCTGATGACTCCGGTAGAGATCATCGACGTGATGCGTTATATCCGGAGCCTGCAGGAGCCATTGCCGGAGGGAGTGACTGTCGAGAGTCTTGAGATCACTGTAGGCGGTAACATCTACCGGCGCTATTGTTCGAGTTGTCATGGAGCGAAGGGGGATGCCGATACAACCCTTGGGAAGGTATTGCTACCGCGACCCCGCGATTTCACCGATCGTAAGTTGATGGCGAATTTTAGTGACCAGCAAATGGTAGCCGCGATCTCGCAAGGCAAGCCAGGCACAGCCATGGCCCCCTGGGGCGGAATTTTGAACCCGGATGATATACAGCGTGTCACACGCTATATTCGCGCCGCCTTCTCAGCCAAGCCCTGATAATGCAGTGGCAGCGTTGCGTCAATTTCATTTTATTTGCTGCCGTGCTGGCCGTAGCCGGGCAGGGGGTCGGCTGCGCGACGGCAACGCGGCAGAAAATTATGGAGGTCGTGTTTGAGGATGTGCCGCCACCGGGACAGCATAAACCACCGGAACCCTATGTAGGGCACCCACGGCGGCAACCCGTTTATGAGCCGCCAGCACCGGTCATGGTATTGGTTAAAGCGTACGAGCCAGTCTTCCAGTATGACTGGAAGGCCTTGCTGTGGACGTTGCCAAAAGACGCAGTCGGCGGCATCGACTGGGTCACGGCGCTGGAAGATGGTGTGATCGAACCGCAGACGAGTATCGACCCCGCGCATGCTCCGCAACAGATAGTACTGCCGTTGGACGTTCACCTTGAGCCTGAGAATCTGCCGTTGTTCAAAGTTACCTTTCCGCACAAACAACATACCGAGTGGCTGGCCTGTGCAAATTGTCATTCAGGAATCTTTACGATGAAGGCGGGCGCAGATCCGATCACCATGGAAAAGATTTTCGCCGGGGAGTACTGCGGAGAATGTCACGGCAAGGTCGCATTCGATGTCGCTACTGGCTGCCCACGCTGCCACCTGGCACTGGCGGGACCGCAATGACGCGCCGCAGCCCTTTGGTTTTTCTCCTGCTTATCGTGGCCGGCCAGGTATCACCGGCACAAAGTGACGATATCCTGGGCGATATCACCATCCCTCGGGAAGATGAGACTTCACCAAGTACTACACCGTTGGCGGTTTTTCCGCACTGGAAGCACCGTTTGTATTTCAACTGCAACGTCTGCCATGAAACGCTGTTCCAAATGCAGGCCGGGGCTGACCATATCACCATGGATGCTGTCCGGGACGGGCAGTTTTGCGCTGTATGCCATGACGGTAAAACGGCATTTGAGGTTGGCTTCGACACCTGCGAGCTCTGCCATAGCGCAGTGGCGGCCGGGACTCCCTAAACATGCGTCGCGCTATGCCAGCCTTTCCCAGCCTGGTCCTTCTGGCACTGTGTATTGGCCAACTGATGCCATCAAATCTAAGAGCCCAGACATTAGGCTGGGGTGGATTGGAAGGCAGCCTGGAACTCGGTTACGAATACGCACAGCAAGACACGACACAAGACAGCGGGGTGGACAGCAGTTTTTCCAGCGACCTGTTTCGTGAGCGACTGCACCTGCGTAGTAAACAGTTTTATCTCGTGGATCCCCGGCTGGCCAGGTTGAATATGAGTGTAGGCATCGGACTTTTCCAGGATAACAATGATTTCAGCGGCGGCGATGCTTCCCAGAAAGGCCGCCTGAACGACTATGCGCTGGATGCGACGTTTTTTTCACAGAAGCCCTATTCGCTGATGTTGTATACGAACCAAACAGAAAACCACGTATCGCGAAATTTTGGTACCCGTACCAATATTAATACGGAGCGTAAAGGTGTGCGTGCCACGCTGAATGAACAAAGCATTCTCAAAGACATCGGCATTCCGTATTTCAGCACTTCGCTGGACGTTAGCCAGGTGAAAATAGTCGAAGATCTAAGTGGCAATGGCCAGGACTTCCGCCGTGACGAAGAACACAATATCGTGCAATACGATGCTAATAAAGGATATCAAACTGCAGATCTCCGCGTGAGCTACCGCTATGAAGACATCATGGATACCCAGCGTGTGGACAATGGCTTCACCACTCATACGGCCAATCTGAATTACAGTCTGGATTTCGGTCCAACACTAAACCGGCGTTGGACGTCGATTAACACTTACATCGAGCGTAGTGGTCTAAACAGCAACGATTCACTTTCGGCGAATCAGAACCTACTCATTCATTATAATGTCGACCTGACAACTAGCTACCAATATACCTACAATCAAATCAAAACTGTGTTTGGCCTGTCGACCATGCAATCAGCAAACTTTTCGGTGAGCCATCGTCTATACCGTAATCTAACCTCCAGTATGAATGTCCAGGGAAACATTGCCGAGCTACCAGAGGGAAAAACAAAAGGCTATGGGGCCGGGCCAGTCTTCAATTACCGGCGACAGATTTCTGCTAAAGGCCGTTTGTTTTTGCGGGCCAGTGCCAATTATCGAATCAACGAGAATGACCTGAGCAGTGATACTGTCCAGGTGAATAACGAGTCTCACCAGGTGGCGGCTGGTTTTCCGCTGGGAGATACTGGTTTCCTGCTTGATGAACTGTTTGTGACGGCGGCGAGTATTGTCATTGTGGACCGGCGTGGTGGCAGCCAGATAGCGACAACCGCGGGTATTGATTATGAGGTGATCATCGAGGGTGATCGCACCCGCATCAGACCATTGCCGACCAGTGTCATACTGCAAGCAGACGACCCGCTGGAGGTAAGCTACGAGCACGAGGTAGCACCGTCGTTAAGTTATTCAACCCAGTCGTTGGGCCTTCGGGGCAGCATCGATTTTGGCTGGCTTTCGTTCTCGGTGGCACGCAGCGTCAACAATCAGACCTTGCGATCGGGAATCGACAGTGACTTGCTTCAGGATTCCACAACGACCACTGTAGATTTACGAGTGCGTGGCAAATGGCGGAGATTTCAAGTGAGCGCGGACGCCGGTTACAAAATCGAGGATTCGACCCGCCAACGGTACTCCATGTGGCATTTCGGCCAGTCTGTTACCTTGGCCGGCTTTCATGCTTTCACACTGACCGCAAATGCGGGCGAGAGCTTCACAAGTTTCGATGAACCGCGCTCACGGGACATTGATAGTTACACCGCAAATTTCGCACTCAACGGCACGCTCGCCAGGGTGTGGCAGACTCGGGTCTACGCCGGTATCCTGATTCTCAATGACCCGGACATCGAAGATCAGACCACTGCGCAGGCCGGGGTCAAGATCAAGCGGGACATTGGGCGACTCACGATCGCAGCTGATCTGTTGTGGAACGAGTTTGATCGGGAGACTGTCACATCCACCGGCGCGTTGATCGGCCTGCATGCGATACGGAGATTTTGAGGTGCACATCAATCGCTTGCATCTTCTGGTACAGATGGCTGCTACAGTCCTGTTGCTCTGTGCGTGTGGTGCTCATCAAGCCCGCTACAATGATGAAGGCAGCGGTAATGATGTGGTCATGGTCTGGCCGGCTCCTCCAGCCGCTGCACGCATAAGTTTCGTCCGCAGTATTGCAAGCCCACAGGACATGGGCATCAGGAAGTCGCTGTTCAAGCGCCTGGTGGACAAGATCTCCGGTGGTTCGCAGCTGCGTTTCGAACGCCCGAGCGGAGTGGTCGAACGCGACCAGGTATTGTATGTCGCTGACCCGGGTACGCGATCGGTGTGGATTCTCGATCCAGCCAAAAACCGTACTACCGCCGTACACAAGTTCGGTGATACTGAGTTGGTATCACCGGTTGCCATTGCAGTACGAGCCGACGGCGCTATATTCGTAGCCGATTCGGTGCTGGGCAAAGTACTGCTGTTTGACCGAAAAGGGAATTACCTTGGCGTGGCTGCCGATGCCGGTCTGTTGCGTCCTGTCGGGCTCGTTTATGACGATCATAGTGGGCGGCTGTACGTTGTTGACTCAGCCGGCCAACGTGTTCACGTTTTCGACGCGCACGGCAGCGAATTATTTTCCTGGGGTTCGCACGGCAGTGCCGAGGGTGACTTCAACTATCCCACCCACCTCGCATTCGGCCACGCTGGCGAAGTACTGGTGACCGATTCACTCAATTTCAGAATCCAGTCATTCGACAAGGATGGAAAATTTCTTTGGCAATTCGGTCACCACGGTGACGCTTCGGGTAGCTTTGCGTCGCCCAAGGGGCTGGCCGTCGATAGCGAACAGCATGTCTATGTTGTGGATGCGTTGTTCGACGGCGTACAAATATTCGGAACTGACGGAACCTTGTTGTTGTCATTCGGCAGTCAGGGCGACGGCCCGGGACAATTCTGGCTTCCGGGTGGCCTGTTCATCAATGCACAAGATCACGTTTTCGTGGCCGACGCCTATAACCATCGAATCCAGGAGTTCAAGTTTCTCCCGGTAAACGAGCAATCCAGCCCGGGACAGCAGCCATGACGGAGTTTACGGTGAGACGTATTCATACATTATTCAAGCGGGCAGCGGTTATTCCTTATGGAGTAGCTGGCTGCCGAGGAATACTGGCCTTGTTGGCCACCACTTTGCTACTAATGTCCACGCAAGCTGCTAATGCACAATCCGGCATGGCACAGACCCTGCACAATCTGACGCCCAGCGGCCCGGGGACAGCGGATGTGAACAGGGAGACGGCAAACTCCGGTTTATGTGTGTTTTGCCATACTCCGCATAATGCGATCACGACCCGTGCACTTTGGAACCGCGAACTGCCCGGCGTGACCTATACGATTTACCAGAGCAATACGCTGCAGGCTAACCCGGGGCAGCCAACCGGTAGTTCACGTCTGTGTTTGTCCTGTCACGACGGCGTCCTTGCACTGGGCAGCGTACGTGAGCCCACACCCGGCAGCGTATTCACGCTTGGGCCAATAACAGGCAGCGGATCTGTCGGTACGGACCTGTCGAACGATCATCCGGTTTCTTTCGTCTACGACACGGCGCTGGCGTCTGTACAGGGGGAACTGGCTGACCCGGAAACCTTGACGGCGAGCACGCCTCTGGACGACAAATCGGAACTGCAGTGCACCAGTTGTCATGATCCGCACGAAGACGTTAATCCAGACTTTCTGCGCATGGACAACCACTACGGCGCCCTGTGCACGAGCTGCCACAAACAGGACTTGTGGGACAGTTCGGTGCATGCGACATCGACCGCCATATGGAATGGTACTGGTACGAACCCCTGGCCGGATACAGCGTTTGCGAGCGTTGCTGAAAATGCCTGTCTTAACTGTCATCGGTCACATGCCGCCGGGCACGGGCAATGGTTGCTTGCCGACAGTGATGAAATGCTCAATTGCACCACCTGTCACGATGGTCGTGTAGCGCAGCAGGACATCGCCACAGAATTTACAAAAATTTACCATCATCCGATCGAATCCGGTCTCTGGACCCATCAACCC
>Ga0114931_10003616_pt1 | contig 19521 bp, 12 predicted proteins | sample 2SBtaG_FD_89579 | JGI IMG/M metagenome (GOLD analysis project Ga0114931, IMG submission 89579) | Deep subsurface microbial communities from Kolumbo volcano to uncover new lineages of life (NeLLi) - 2SBTROV14_V59a metaG | ecosystem: Environmental > Aquatic > Marine > Volcanic | place: Kolumbo...
AACATAAGCTTACCAGTAAATGGCACCGTTTATACTTTGACAAACAATGTAATTCTAAATTACAAAGTATTTGATGAACAAGCAGTATCAACTTGTTGGTATGTTCTTGATTTGACTACACCTGTTAGTTTATCATCTTGTCAGAACACAACACTAACAAGTCTATCAAATAATAATCATACAATAACTATGTATGTAAATGATACTGCAGGAAACATTGGAAATCAAACAAAAGATTTTGAAGTTAATTACCAAGTATTAACTGTTGCCCTAACAAATCCAGAGAACAACTCCATACTAACCAACCTAACAATAGATTTAAACGCGACAACTAACATACCTGCAAATTATTGTAATTACACACTTGACGTTGGTCTTCCCGTATTCATGACTAATAATTCTTTGAACTGGAATGCAACTACAACAGTTGCAGAAGGATTACATAATGTGTCTGTCACATGTTTTGATGGAACAAACACATCCAATACTGGATTACACTTTTTTTCAGTTGATGTAACTGGACCAACAATAAACTTTGTAACGCCAACAGTAAGTGATGGTGGAGGAACAGAATACAATTCAACTTTCATTAATATAACACTTAATGAACCAGGAGATAAAGCAATATTATATTGGACAAATGCAACAGGAACATATAATTATGTAATGTCTAAATTTAATTCAACAAACTATTATTATAATAAAACAGGTTTGGCAGATGCAACTTACACTTACAAAGTATTTGCAAATGATACAGCAGGAAATCCAACAAATAGCTCTACAAGAACAGTTATTGTATCCACCGCAGAACCAGTGGTAATAATTCATCAACCAATAAATGGACAAGAATACTCAGATAATATACAATACCTAAATGTTACTGCAAGTAAAACAATCTCTAGATGGATATATGAATTAAATAAAGAGAATTTTACATTCAATCCAAACACAGATATTACTTCAACAATAGGTCAAAATAACTTAACAGTATATGCTTTTGACTCCTCTGGAAGAAGAGGAAATCAAACAATATATTATAATGTAAACACAACAACTTGGAGAGATAACTTCAAAGGATATAGTGGAGTTAATTCATCACAAAATCTAAAAACAGGACAAAACGCTTCGATAGACTTCTGCTGGCCAGCACTTGTAAAAGAAGGATACCCACAAGATGAAAAGGAATCTTGCTGGAAATATAGAAAAGAAATAAACTTATCTTCAGGCTCAACACTAAATAATTATCAAGTATTAATAAACATAAGTCTAAGTACTGAAGTCTCACAAGGAAAAGCAAAGGCAGACTGTAGTGATATAAGATTCACTTATTACAATACAACTTCAGGATTAGACCAACAAATATCTCATTGGACAGAAGAATGTAACAGTTTATCTAATGATTTAATATGGGTGAAAGTGCCAAAAATAAATTCAACTACAAAGATAAATATCTACTATGGTAATAATAATAGCGAAGATAGTTCCAACGGAACAAAAGTGTTTGAATTATTCGATGACTTTAATTCTATGTCTTCAAGTAAATGGGGTGCTAATGTTGCAAATTGGAACGCAACAAACAGTCAAGCATACTCCAAACTAGGCGGAACAAGTTCAAGACTAGTATCATCATATACCACCCCCTCTGCATATGCAACTGAAATAAAATTAAAAGGAAATAGAAGTGCAGGCGCGTCAGGTTATTATAGATTTGGTTCATCTACAAAGTATTTAACATTGTATTTAGAACCAGGTTCAAATAGAATTAACTTATATAATGGATCAGATAATTTCTACACAATTAATAATACTATTTATAATCACTACACAATTTTATCTGACTTTACAAATAATAACTACCAATTATTTGTTAATAATAGTCAGACTGCAGCTGTATCAACAAATTCTTATGTTGCAGCAGGAGCAAGTAAACCATTAATATATGCTTATAACGAAAAAGGAATAACCATTGATTATATTGGAATTAGAAAATATTCAACTAATCATCCAACAATCTCATCAGCTGGACTTGAGCAAACGCCAGAAGTTAATGGAACATTCATATCTGAAATAGTGAGTCCGGGATTTGCAGCAACTTGGGAAAAATTTAGAGTATCAGGAGTATTTCCTTCTGGAACATCAGGGCTATTTAGAATACTAAACCCATCAAATACTAGCATATGTGGTGACTTACAATATACAAATGTATCTAGCGGGTACTCAATATGTTCAGCTGCAAATTCCTATCAAGAATTATATCTTTATGCAAGTTTGACAACAGACCAAACATTAAAATCACCTTCAATAAATAATTGGGCGATCAACTGGTCAAACAATCAATCATCCAGCCCAGACCTACTAATACAAAATATAACTACAAGTGAGTTACATGAAGATTCAAACATAAGCATAAAAGTAAATGTTTCAAATAATGGAACACAAGACTCCGGAAACTTTGTTGTAGAACTAAATATCTCTTATTGGCAAGGATCAAAAATTCATAACATCACCCTGCAAAGTTTACCAATAAGTCTTGTTAAAAACACTAGTTCAATTGCGAATTTCAGCTATCAAATCGGAATTGGAACATACTTACTTGATGCATATGCAGACATAAATAATCAAGTAATAGAAAGTGATGAAACAAATAATAATTTAACACTTAACATATCCGCACCGGCTTGGACTGTCATATATGGAGACTATGAATATTCACTAAAATTAGCAGGTGAAGCAAATCTTTCAATAAAAGAATGGAAAGCAAATGAGCTTGACGGAAACTTATTTTATAGTGACTATGACTCAAACTATAATCCATGGGATCTAAAAGCAATGAATGGGATAAATGACTTAGATGAAGCAGATACTGCTCTTGGAATGACTTATTATAATGATTCGATTAGTAAGTTATTTGATACAGATAATAATGGTGTTGCAGATAACACCATGACTATAAAGATTTCAGGAACAGATGTTAATAATATACCGATAATTAAGAAAGGATCATTTATCACAGGACTTTTATGGGACTTTGCAGATGGAGTACAATTTACTGGAACACAAGACATAGTATTTGTAACAATACTAAATGCTTCATCTCCAGGAACCTATGGAACTTATGATTATGAAGTGTGGTTACCTTCACCACTGAAAAAATACAAAGGAGTAAATGATTACGATAAAAGAATAGATGAGCTAGTATGAATGATTAATCAATATGGTGTGGTTAAACAGTTAGATCCAATCACAAAAAATGATAATAAATCATAGAACAACACACTAAACACACAGAAATAATTTGAGATTAAGATGGGAAAACAACAACTATGGATATAAAAGAATTCAGCCCTTTTTTATATTCTAAAAAATCAAGCGGATTCAATTCGTTTGATGACCATCTTAATCTTTTTCTTTAAATTATCACGTTCATCCTTAGAAATAAGATCGGTCTTATAAGAAATAATAATCATGTCCTGAAACAAGTCAACAAGATATTCTTTGAGTGCATCATCCATATCTTTCTTTTTCTTAACCTCTTCAATCATATCAGAATAAGAATTTGAATGTAACTTAAATTTTCTTTTAAGATAATTCATCATTTTATGACCAAGTTCATAACTCTTCTTTTGATTATTTTCAGAAAATATGTCTGAGAGCTGCGAATCAAGGTCAATTTCAGTCTCATACTTTTTAAGTTCATTAAACATACGGTGAATTTTTTTATTAAGCATCCAAAATCCAACACCAATTCCAATCACTACTAGTATTATCTCAACTTGAAGAATAGTATCTAATGCCAATTACTCACCTCTAAACCATAAGTTGTGTTTATCATTTATATTTTTTTCCTATATTAACTTTATATTAACCCTATTAACTATATAATTATCTATTTTAACTATAAGCCTCCAAGTTTTGCATAAGCAACGAACTCAAAGATTGAAATTAAAGCAATTAATAAACCAATATAATATTGACTATTGAGCTTTATTTGAACTTCTTCTAAAGTTGATGCTCTTAAAGCATTGTTTAACTCCTGAGAATTAGCAACCTTATATGCTTGACCATGAGTTGCATCAGCAAGTTTTTGAAGCTTAGTGAAATTAAACTTTAAAGAAGAGTAATAATCTGAAAAATTTTCATTTTTAAGAGTACTATTAACATCTTGAATAGTGTTACTTCCAATACCAAAAGAGTAAATCTTAATATCAAGAAGCTTAGCCCTATTAACAGTAATATTCTCAATGTTCTCAGTACCATCAGTAACAAGTAAAACAGAACGGTTATATTCAGTTTCTTGTAATAAATCAAATGCATGATCTAATGCGTGAGCAATAGCTGTTCCGCTCTTAGAATAATTAATTTGTATTTTATCAATATCCTTTATGATTTCTTCTTTGTTAGTTGTAAGATCAACAGACATATCAATTGAATCAGAAAAAGAAACTAAGCCGACCTGTGTTCCATTAGGAAGAATTCTAAGCCAATCTTGAGATATCTTCTTTGCAGCAGTTAGCCTACTGGGAAGATAGTCATCATTAGACATACTCGGAGACGCATCGATAACAACAACGTAATCAACCTGAGTAAGAGGCCTTGTCTGTCTAAGCTCAATAGAATCAGTAGCAACCATAAATAAAAGACACACAATTAAAATCTTTATAATTAAAACAGTTGGACTGATGTAAAACCTCTTAAAACCATGAGCTTTTTCAAGAGTTTTAATGTTACCGAAATGAGTTAGTCTTCTACGCCTATAATAAATCATAAACAAATAAACACCAACTGTTATCAGTATCAAAACAACTAATAAAAGCGAATTCCTTAGTGGATCATACAAATTTATGGCCGTACGACCTAGACTAAAATTTAATATAATATCACCTTCTCTTTACCAACGCCCTTAATAAACGCAGTTGCAAAATCCTCATTAGTTAATACTTTGAAAAATAATTGTCCATTAGAAGTAAACTGATTTTTAACATTTTCAACGTTTTTAATTGATAAAACTTCGTAATCAGCTCTAACCGCATCAAGATTAGTAAGATAAGATTTAGTTACATCTGTATCAGTAAGATACATGGAACCAACGCCCGCAGGAATTTTTTCATCGATAGGATCATGAACCATTATACCATAAACTTTTGAGAAATGAGATGAAAGGGCAGGCAAAAACTCATTAGGTTTTGTATCAATAAAATCTGAAATGATGAACAAAATAGAATCTTCACGATAATTAGATATAAGAGTATTAATAAGTTTACGCCAATCTTTTTTACCACCATAATTTTCTTTTTCAGATAAGACTTTTAAAATATCATTAAAGTTATTAACTGGGTTTGTGGCAATAATTTTTTCTTTAGAATGCATAACAATTGCAACTTTATCTCTAGAATCAATTGCTGCATAAGACAAAACTCCTGCTACAAGCGCACCAAATTGGTTTTTAAGAATATCAGTTGTTCCAAGAAGCATTGAGTCAGAGACATCAAGAACAATGATTATATCAAATTGGCGCTCCTCTTTATAGGTCTTAACGAAAACTTTTTTTGTACGAGCCAAAACCTTCCAATCAATTCTAGTAACGTTATCACCAACAACATATTTTATAATTCTATCAAACTCAAGACCCTTACCAGAAACAAGTTGATAATAAATAAGATTTAGCTTAAAATACTGCATAAGTTTTACAGAATTCTCTATAGTAAGTCTAGTAAGTTCTTCAAAATTGTACAAGTTTACAGGTATTTCTGGTTCGTTCGCCATTTAGCACATTCATCATATTAATTAAATATTATAATAGTTTATATCTGTTGATTTTATATAGGTTGAACCTTGGTTAAAATTTCTTCAACAATTTTATCAGTTGAAATATTGTGAGCTTTACCAACAAAGTTAAGACTAACTCTATGTCTTAAAATAGAAGGACAAACATATGCAACATCTTCAGGTAAAACATAATTTCTACCTAGCATTAAAGCTCTTGCTTTAGCAGCAATACTAATATAAATAGTTGCTCTAGGACCACCACCATACTCAACAAACCTCATGCCTTCAATATTTTTGTTTAAACCTCTTGTGGCTTCAACAATATCAAGGACATATTCTCTAATCCTCTGAGAAATATAGACTTTCTTAACATCTTCTTGCATATCAAGAATATCCTGTTTAGTAACAATAGGCTGAATAAGCTCTTTAGTCATAGTAGGTTTGGTGGTATTGTTTTCTGAAAGAATGATTAACTCATGTTCTCTTTTTGGATAATCAAGAATAACCTTAAACATGAACCTGTCAAGAATAGCTTCAGGAAGTTCATAAGTACCCTTGTTTTCAAGTGGGTTTTGAGTGGCTAAAACGAAGAAAGGTTTGTCTAAAACATAGTCTATCCTATCAATAGAAATCTTCTTTTCCTGCATTGCTTCCATTAAGGCAGCGTGAGTTTTAGGTGGAGCTCTGTTAATCTCGTCTGCTAAAACGAAATTTGCAAAAATAGGACCCTTCATAGTCATAAATTCTCCAGTTGAAGGATTAAAAATTTGACCTCCAAGGATATCTGACGGAAGTAAATCTGGCATAAACTGGATTCTGTGAAAAGTAGTTCCCTTAACAACACGTGCAAGAGTTTCAATAAGCAGAGTTTTAGCAAGACCAGGTACGCCCTCAATCAAACTGTGAGCATTACAAATAAGAGTCATTAAAACTTTTTCAACAACTTCGTCCTGACCAATGAATACTTGACCAATTTGTTTAGTAATTTCATTAAGTTTAGTTTGATAATATTTAATCCTTTCATCAGAAACAACGTCACCAGAAACTTTTGAATATTCTTTAGAACTCTCATCAAGTTCAGCTTTAGTAAGAGTATCAACCTTATGTTCATAATTAGCTATTTCTTGCTCTTTTTTTTCATACTTTTTGTTTTCTTGTTCTTCTTTATCCAAATCCTTTTTTTCTTTTGAAGTCATACTTACTTATTCAAAGAATTCTTTTATAGAATCACCTTTATTAGGTTTACTCTTAGGCTTACTAACGGATTTAACATTTGATTGACTATTATTTAGTTGGCTATTATTATTTTCATTATTCTTATTATTATTAGTCTCAGTTGAATTTTTAGTTGAATTCTTATTAGTTATATTTGCTTTATCAGCTTTATCAAGAAAACCTTCAAGAACCTTGATTGTGATGTCACGATTAGTATTTTGTTCTAAAAAAGAAGCTAAATCTTCTTCGCCAAAAGAATGTTTAATCCAATCAGAAAAATCATTTTTTGAAGTATTAGCATGTTTTCTGAACTCATCATCACTAATAGTTTTTAGGTGCTCTACAAGCTCAGAAAGACTATGAATTCTAGTGCCATTCTCAAATACAAATGCCCTATCATCACTTATGCTATACGAACTTGTCACTTTGCGCAAAAATGGCTCTGGGCTAAAAACGCCTTAAAACCACACCTCTTTTTTAAATTAAATAGAAGGTTTGACCTTTATAATTGTTTCGTTTTATTGAGAACAAACCAGTATGAAAACATAGCAAAAATAATGTAAAGAAAATGTAAATAAATTAACTGAAAATAGCAATATTTAGATATTAATTCTTCTAATTTGATCTTTCCAAACATCAAACGAAATAAAGTTATCACTTATCTTTGCACCCACAAGTGTTTTAAGAGCATGAGCAACAATAATTGCGCCTGCAAGATAAGAAACTGGACTAATAAAACCATCTTTTTTAACTTCATCAAGTTTTATTTTATCAAAGACTTCTTTTAAGTAATATTTCTTATCAGAAATAAAAATAAATCCTTTAGAACCAGAGTGCTTGCATGAAATAAGAAAATTCTTTTTTTTAATATGATTTCCAACCATCTTCATAGTCTTAAAATCATTACTGCAATCAATTACTAAATCTGCAGAGTCAAGCAAAAAGAGATTATCTTCACTAAGCTCTTCATGAAATGTTTTAACTTGATTTTTATCATCAATAGATTCAAGACGTTTTTTAACCTGTTTTGCCTTAAACTTATTATCATCTTCTAATAAGTAAAGAGCTTCATTTTGGATTGAATCAGCATTAACCCTGCCCATGTCAACAATTCGAATGTTAATGCCTTCACGATGAAGCATTTCAGCAACAACAGAACCAACACTACCAGCGCCAATAATCATGACTGTTTTTTTACGAAGATCCTTTTCCTTACTGCCAATTTCTGAAAACAACTCTTGATACTTAAATCTCATTTTTAAATAAGTAGTGAGAGATAATATATAAATTTTTTTAAGACAAACTCCGAATAATCTTTATCTGTCAACAATCTGTCAACAATTTTTACCCACAACTTTTTTATTCTTAACATATTTTTAATTAGAAGTGGTATCTACACCAAAAGAAAAAAACGAAGAACACCCAGTATTAAAAAACGCGGACTTATTCTACAAACGATTAAATGAAATAGCCTCAAAGCACCCAAATCCAAAAGAAAATTATTTTGGAGCAGCACCAAACATATTCATAGGAAAAAAAGGCTATCCAAATCTAAATGTGGGTTTTCTATCAAATGAACACGTCGATGCAAGTTATGATTCACCAAAACTTTGGTATGAACAAAAATATGATATACCACAAATAGTATCAAAACGAAGTTATCTGGTAAACTCAAACTTTACAACACATATAAAATCCTTTGATGATAGATTTATGGAAAAAGTCAGGGAAATAGCCTTATCATCAAAACCAGTTGATGTTGAAGTATCACTCACAAAAAAACCACATTACAAATTAGAAGTTGGGCCTGATATAACGCCTTATGGACCAAGCATTAAACTAAAAAAAGCAGAAATAACAGAGAATGCAAAAGTTCCACAAAAAGTCGAGAAAGTATATTCTCAGGATGATTTCAGAGCACAAGGTGCAATTGAATATCTAAGCGATAGTTTTGATGAACACTACTTAACAAAGCTACTTTCAGGCGGAACACTTGGATTAAAATCGCAACGAAAACTAGTTCCAACCAGATGGTCAATTACAGCAGTAGATGATATGCTAGGGAAAAAAGACATCAAAAAAATACGAGATTATCCAAACAGAACAGACTATGAAGTATACACAGGAGAATATATGGGCAATTTTTATTTTATAATGTTTTTTCCAGAACTATGGAGTTATGAATTGTTTGAAACTTACATGCCAAATGACGCTTTAAAATTAAAAGAAATAAAGTCATTCACAGACTTTGAAGGGTATGGTGGAAGAAAAGAATATGCATATAACACAATGGGCGGATACTACGCTGCAAGAATAGGTGTAACAGAACATTTATCTGCCAGGAAAAAACAAGGAGCAGCTCTTCTCCTGCGATTTGTAACAGATGACTATTGGGTACCACTTGGAGTGTGGGTTGTAAGACAAACAGTAAGAACAACACTTGCAAATAAACCGCTAGTATTTGGCTCAAAAGACTTAATGATAAAATACGCTCAAGCTCTAATAAAAAAGAAATTTGGATATGATGTAAATAAAATATTATCTGAGAGCAAACTCTTAAAATACTTCAAATCACAGACAAAATTATTTGATTTCTAGTGAAATTTACCGACGAGTCATCGAGGAAAAATATATATACTACCTATGCACCGAAAAACTCTACTAGAAATAAACTAAAATAAACCAAACTTGTAAAAACAAGTCAAAAGAACAACCAAACAATAACATAACTATTATCTGGAGGTAATATACTTGAGAAAAATTTGCATTATAAACCAAAAAGGTGGCGTAGGAAAAACAACAACATCAGTAAGCTTAGCAGCAGGATTATCAAGATCAGACAGAAAAGTTCTACTAGTGGATTTAGACCCACAATCAAACTTAGAATTATCAATAAAACTTGAAAGCAGCTGGACAGTATATGACTATTTATTTGAAGGAGTTGCACTAAGCGAATGTCTAAACGAAATGGGAAAAAATTTGTTCTTAGTCAGAGGAGACCAAAGAATAATGAGGTCAGAACAGCAAGACCCAGAAAAAATAATAGAAAGACTAAACATGATAGAAGGATATGATTATGTAATCTTTGATTGTGGACCATCAATGACTGCAATAAATAGAGCTGCAATGTTATATTCAAATGAAGCATTAGTTCCAACAACTACTGATTATCTAGGATTTGAAAGTATAAAAAAAATGCAAACATACTTAGAAGAATTTGCAGATTATCACGACCATAACATAAAACTAACCAAAGTCGTGCCAACATTCTTTGACAAGAGAAATAGAATTTGTATTGAAATGCTTGATAAAATAAATAATGAATACTATCAGCAAGTTGCATCGCCAGTAAGAATAAACTCAAAACTAAAAGAAGCACCAATGAAAAAGATGTCAATTTTTAGGTATGAACCTAAGTCAAACGGTGCAAAAGATTACTGGGCACTAGTACAATCAGTTATTTGTGATGAGAAAAAACAAGCTGACTTCGCAAATGTATCTAGTCAAACAAGACCTCAATTAGCAGTAGAAGAGGAAGAAGAGTAGAAACTTTTTTTAATCCCTTCACTTTTCACACTTATATGGATTTAAGGGTGTTTGAAGATAAGTTTGAAACTGCTTACTCTAAGAAAGAATTCTTAGTTTTTTTTTGTAAGTGTAAAATAATCTATAGCGGACGAGCTGAAGCAGAACTTGGAAAAGGAGATAGACTAGTATCAGTAAAACAAGATGGAACAATCTTTGTACACCAGCCAGAAGGAGGAAATCCAATAAATTATATGAAAGCTGGTGGAAGCGTTGAGTTGATAAAAAAAGACTATGGTGTATTATTCAAAGCACATAATCCTTCAACTCGAGAATATTTAGAACTAGAAATATCAAGAATATATAATTTCATGTCAAAGAGACTTAATGATGGTGCAAAACAAACAATTGCTGGAACAGAAGCAGACATGTCAGACATGATAAAACAAAATCCAACACTCATATCAAAAGATTTCAGACCATTAAGTCGTGAGGAACACACTAAGTTTGGATTTATAGATGTATTCGGTCATGACGCAAAAGGAACACTTGTGGTCATAGAGTGCAAGCGGTATAGCGCAGGTCTTGATGCTGTCCAGCAGCTTAGGCGCTATGTTGAGAAGATAAAAGAGCTTAAAGGAATTGATAAAGTTATGGGTATAATTGCATCTCCAAAAATTGGTCCAAACGCAGAGGCCATGCTTAAAAAATGGGGTTTTAGCTGGGTGCTAGTCAATCCTCCAATGAGACTTGTCAGACATAACAAAGCACAATCTTCACTTGATAAATTCTGTTAATTTAAAGTAAAAATAGTTAAAAAGAAGTTTAAAAAATTATTTTAAGCAAACGCGACATTGTCTGAGTCTTTTGCTTGATACTTGTTTTTTTGATGTAAACAATCTAAGATCTTTTTTAGGTGTATTTCTTAGAGTCCAACAATTAGGATTATGATAAATTTTTCCTTTTTTCTTAGCAGCAAAAAGTTGTTTTTTTCTCTTTCTTTTTGCAGGTACTTGAACTTTTATTGTTTTTGTGATTGTTTTTACTTTTGATTTAGGTGCTTTTGGTTTTATTACTGGTTTTATTACTGGTTTTATTACTGGTTCCATTATAGGTGGTTCAATATTGAATACATCAACTGGTGCTGGTTTGGCTTTAACAACAGGTTTTTCTTTTTTACCCATTATTGTTATGAAAAATCCAACTATCATGGCTAACAAGTATCCTACTAGTAAAGGTGCTGTTAATTCAGTTACGATTGTAACATGTGTAAGGATAAATATTAATATTAGCATGAATGCGAAGAATCCATATCCGCTTTGATAATTCCATTTCTTTTCTTTTGCAACTGTTGCTAGACCAAGAATTGCTGTTAGTGCCATTACTCCCAGCGTTATTAATTTTAAAGTCTCAGTAACTTGCATAAGAAGAATGATTAGAACTATTAGTGATAAGTAGCTTATAATGACTGATGATTTATTTTTCACTTTGAAAACCCCCTAATTCTAGTTGTAAATGAGGTCTTTTTTAAATAGTTTTACTTTTTTCTTATTTATGAGTAGTTAAATCTTCTTTGTTGGCGTGATATTCAACTCTAAATTTTATAAAAAACTTTATATAGTTCTTAAAATAAATGTTTATTAGAGGGGACTTAATGGGAGAACACAAACACGACATAAACTATCTAATAATTGTTTTATTTCTAGCTTTTATTATGGTAATTTTATCAGTCAATCAAACAAATCCTGAACTTGCAACGGGACATGTCACAAGAGACTCAGGAGATGCGGTATTGGATTTCCTAAGAAGTTTTTCATCTGAACCTGTCAATGCATTTGAGGGGAATGTATTTGACAAACAAGCACCACAATGTCAATGGATATCACTTGATAATGTGGATTACTTTGATTTAGTTGCAATGTCTGGAACAGAAGCATGCACGCATATTGGATTTAGTTCTTGCATGATGACTAGCTTTAGAACTGAAAGAACCAAGTATCAATCAACGGATGGAACTTGTCAGAACTATAAATCAGAAGAAACTTTTGATAAAATTGGTGATTGTGGCGACGACGTAGAATACACAAGAAATGCTTGTGGATTTGGCGATTACTCAGAAACAGGATATACCATGTTATTCTGTTGTCAATAATTCTGTTGTCAAATTCTGTTGTTAATAATCGTTTTTGATAATTCTGAATTATTACAACTTGGTTAATACCCCACTGCTTTGCAGCGATTAATGATTTTTAAGTTGTAATGATAGAAAATTCGTCTCGAAAATTTGTGTGATACCCTAGAGCTCTGTTTCGATTGGGATAGTAAATTTTAGGATTTTCGCTTTATTTCTAAGAACTTATTTTAAACTCGACCATATTTATTGTACTTTTCATAGAAATCTTGCGCTTCATCTGCTGTTAAATTAACCTTTGTTGAATAACTAGCACTACTAGTGAATTTTTTTCTCTTTTGAATCAAATAAAACGAGAACAAAATACCTATTGCCATTCCAACCAAATGTGCAATGTTTCCTATTCCTGATGGAACAAATATTCCGAATACATCTAGTGCCGCCCAAAATATTCCTGCAACCCAAAATGGCATTGGTATAATAAAAAAGAATAATAGTTTTAGATTAGGCATTATCACTACTAGTGCTCCAATTACTGCCATTATAGCTGCGCTGGCTCCAAGTGCTGCTGGATAAAAGAAACTAGCTACAAAACCTGCGATTATTCCTGCTGAAAAATACAGGATGTAGAACTGTTTTGTTCCAATCTTCTGTTCAAGGATCATTCCAAACATCCATAATGCGTACATATTGAAAAGGATGTGGGTAAAATTTGCGTGTAGAAACATATGGGTGACTAATATGTATGGTCTTGTAAATACATCTGCTGATGTTAGCATGAAAATCTCAGTAAACTTGTTTGAGAACATCTGAATTATGAATGCAATTGTGTTAATAATTAACAGTGTTGAAACTGCGCTTCTTTGAGCATAAAACCCTTGCAATCTTCTTCTGCCTGAGTTTACTCCTGGACTACTCATACTACCTATTCCTAATTTACTCTTAGCACCCATATTCTTTTGTTATTTGAGTTATCTTTTAAATCTTTTCTACAAATCTTGTTTATGTAGTTTGTGATTGGTTGTTGATTTTTTGTGCTTCTTGGTTCATTTTCTTGTTTAGTTTTTATTTGGTTCTATTTATTGTCTTGCCCTCTGAGGTTTACCAAAAAGTTTATATATTAGTATTTAGACAAAATAATTATAGTTTTTAATTATAACAAACTCAAAAAAAGATTAGACGCATAAAAGAAAGCCAAAATGAGCTTATTTAAATTAAAAACAGTCAAAACAATTGTTAATAATTGATATAAAAGATATTAGTGGTGAAATAGGATAATACCGGATAAACAGAACTTTTTAGACTTCTTAAAAGACAATCCTAATCAGACCTATACATCAATATCAAAATACTTTGAAATAGAAATGGGAACAGTACGAGATCTGGTAAAAATGTACAACGACAACCTAAACGTAATGAAAATAGGAACTGCACTAATGGTGAACATTAAGAATGAAAATAACTAATAATAAAAAGAAGAGACAAACTGTGAATGCAGGAATAAAAACCCACATAACACTCTTATTTGTAGCCATAGCAATAATAATACTTGCAACCTATATTTTGGCAGATGTATCTAGTATAACTTTATCATCTCCTGCAGATAATGCGTGGGTAAAAGATAGTTCTCCAGACTTCACATTTTCCTATATTGGAAATGAAACATTTGAAACTTGTACATTATTATTAAATAATAATGATCCGTGCGGAACAATTATTAATTTGATAAACAACACCAATGGAACAATATCTTCAACCTGTCCATTATCAGAAGGAATTAATCTTTGGAAAGTAAACTGCGTCTCAAATAATTATACAAGTGCAATAAGAACAATAAACATAGACACAACAACTCCATCAACCAGCGATGATGCACCAGCAAACTGGACAACAGCATCAGTTACAGTAGCATTTACCATAACAAACCCAGACGGACTAAGTTCAACAAATACATACTATTGTACTGGTGTAGGATGCACACCAACGACTTTAGGCTCATCAGTAATGGTTTCAAGTGAAGGAACTACAACTATAAAATACAAATCAAATGACACAGCAGGAAACCAAGAAAATATCAAAACAACAACTGTAATGATAGATAAGACTGTACCAGTAACAGTTGACGATGCTCCAGTAGGGTGGAGCCCAGCAGATGTACTCGTAAACTTCACAGTCACAAACCCGGATGGATACTCAACAACAAATACATATTATTGTCTAGGTGCAGGATGCACACCAACGACTTTAGGCTCATCAGTAATGGTTTCGAGTGAAGGAACTACAACTATAAGATATAAATCAAATGATACTGTAGGAAATCAAGAAGCCATCAATACAGCTACTGTGATGATAGATAAAACTGTGCCCGTGACAGTTGATGATGCTCCAACAGGATGGATGCCAGGAAATGTACGTGTAAACTTCACAGTCACAAACCCAGATGTATACTCAACAACAAAAACATATTACTGCCTAGGAACAAGCTGTGAGCCAAATATAGAAGCAAACTATGTGATAATAACAGCTGAAGGAAATACAACTATAAGATACAAGTCGAACGATACAAGTGGAAATGATGAATCAGTAAAAGAGACCTATGTAGCAATAGATAAAACTTCACCAGTAACAGTTGATGATGCTCCAACAGGTTGGATGCCGGCAGATGTACGTGTAAACTTCACAGTCACAAACTCAGATTCATACTCAACAACTACAACATATTATTGTATAAACACAAGCGGCACAAGTTGCGACCCAAACACAGCTGCAAATTATGTGTTAATAACAGCTGAAGGAAATACAACTATAAGATACAAGTCAAACGATACAAGTGGAAATGATGAATCAGTAAAAGAAACTTATGTAGCAATAGATAAGACAAAACCTTCAATAACACTTGTAAGTCCAACAATAAACTCAAGTAATCAAAACCAAAACTTGTTTAACTTTACATTCAACACAATAGATGCTTTATCAAAAACAGAAAATTGTTCTTTAATAGTTGGTGGCGCAGTAAATACGAGTAATCCATCAGTTACAAACAACACTCAAACAAGTTTCTTAAATGTTGCATTTGGAGATGGAACGCAAAACTGGGCAGTTAGCTGTACAGACTTAGCAGGAAACACAAACACATCAACATATAATACTTTGATAGTAAATGTAACAGCAGATAAAGCAGAAGTTTATCCAATAAACCCACTGACAAACGAATCAACAATAACAGTATATGGATATGTCAACAGAGCAAATCATGGAACAAATGTAACAGTCTACGTACAACAAGACCCACTACAAAACAAAGCAAGCAAATTAGTCACAGCAGTATCAAATTATCTCGGTGCATCAATTATAATGCAAGACCAAGCAGAAAACACAAGTTATTTCTATATACAGAATGGAACAACCTTACCAACAGGATTTGACGCAGGAAACTTCGTTGGATTTGGACACTATGAACCATTCATGCAATACTATGAGATACTAAAAACAAAATATTATCCATGGGGTTGGCAAATAAATATAACTCCCGCACTCTCAAGTAGCATAAACACAAGTGAAAGTGTAGAAGCATATGATGCAAAGAACCCAACAGGATGGTTTAATATAACAGTTCCACTATTTGAAGGAAACAACACAATAAAAGTAGAAACCAGAAGACTTGGAACAGTAAGTCCACAGTCAGATAGTTATTATATATTCAAAGATACAACTGAGCCAACAATAAACCTAAGCTCAATAAATCTATACAATACAGCAAATCCAATAATAGATTTCATGCTAACAGATAATCATCGAGTTAATGTAAGTAGTGTTATGATTAATTTATCTAATGGAACAGACTTTTTAACATATAACTACTCAGATGTAACCTGCACACTACCAACCTGCAGTATAAGCCTAATAGGACTAGCAGATGGAACACATACATTTGAAGTATCAGTAAGAGACTTTGTTGGAGAAATAAACACGACAAGTAACAGCTTCACAATAGATACAAAACCACCTGGAATAACTCTTAGCACACCTGATCAGTCAGCAATAGAAATAATAACAAGAAATATGACTTTTTCATTTAGTGCAGAAGATGATTACTCAACCGCACTTAATTGTTCATTAAACGTAACTGGAATAGTGAATAACACAGAAGAATACAGTTATGGAAACATAATCATGAGTAATGCTTCAACAAATACAACCTCAATAACCAATTTAACAGATGGAACGTATACTTGGCTGGCGCAATGTTATGATGAAGCAGGAAACCTAAATTCAAGTGAAGTGAGAAACTTCACAATGAATAACAAACCACAAGAACACTTAGATGAACCTAAAACATTAGTTTCTACAAACAGTCTAAGCTTAGTAGGTTATGTTGGAGCCCCAGGAACAACAATAAACTTTACAGTAACACAAGGAGACCTACAAAGAATGGTAGTTCAAAACCTAACAACTGAGTATGCACTTGAATACAACCAATCAATAAATCTACAAGTAAAAAAACAAGACTCACCTGCCAGAACAAACTATATTTACATAAACAAAACATACACAGAAATATTTAATCACACAAACAGATACATCTCATTTACAGGAACAGGAGACTACCATAATAAATACTACCTAAACTACCAAATAAAGAATGTAACCGACTATGGAAGCCCAACATACGCACAAGTATTCCTAGAAACAAACCTAACAAGAAACGTGTCACAAAACGCACAAATAAATGTATACAACCAAAGCAAACCAAGCGGATGGTTCAACCAAACACTAACAAATTTGTACGGCGGATACAACAACATAACAATCAAAAGCCAAAGACAAGGACTAATAGGAAACGGATTAACTTTTGAAGTATATTATGATAGTGAATCACCAGTACTAAACTTATCAGGAATACCAACAAACATGACAGTAAATTTACGAGAGTTTAACTTCAGTGCAACAGATAATCATAACTTATCAATTGAAACAGCGTATGTAAACATAAGCAATGGAACAAACTCAACAGTTCACATAATGAATCCTGAAACTTACAATGTTCCATACAATTATTCAACATGGAACTTAGGTCAAAATTTAACATGTAACTTTGATTACACCTCAATGACTTGCTATGTATCACCATACTTATCAAACGGACAATACAATGTAACTGTAACTATAAATGATACTGCAGGACATCAAACAACACAAACAAAACAATTATTTGTTGCAGCAACAGTAGCACCACCATTATCAGTGAATGATACAGGTGCAACAACAGACAACTTAACATCACTAATATTTAATTGGGAAAATGTATCAAGTCAACAATATTTCAGCCACTACGAAATTGCAGTAGGAACTGTACAATATCCAAGCAATGGATGGAATGATACACTTGAATGGACAAATGTCGGAACAAACACAACACAAATAGTCAATGGCATGACTTTGCTTCCGGGAACCGTATACTACGGAACAGTCAGAGCAGTAAACATATATGGAGCAAACTCAAGCGGAACAAGCAGCAATGGAATAGTAATAGAAGACAACACAGTACCAGTTTACAAACCAGGAAGTGCAAAATGGATTGGAACAGATATAGCAGACTTATGGACAAATGAAATAACTACGCTAAAAGCTACCTGGAACTTTACAGATAATGAAACAGGAATCAGCGAATATGAATATGCAATAGGAACAGCACCTTACCCACAAACAGGTTGGGATAGCATAGTTTCTCAAACCCAAACAATAACTAATAATTTCAATGAGACAGGTTTAAACTTGTCTCAAAACACCTCCTATTACTTTAGTGTAAAAGCAAAAAATGGATATCAATACTCATTCGGATGGAGTGATTGGTACTCATCAAGTTACATAAAACAAGATTTAGCAGATCCGATTGGTGGACAAATAACATACAATCCAGGAGACTACACAGCCGGAACAATACTAATCAGATACAAGACAGGAGATGACGCTTTATCAGGATACAACTATGCACAAATGCTAAAGAAAGAATCAACATATGACCCAATAAACTCAGGATGTGGAGCATACTCTCAATACGCAGTTCTAAATGCATCAATGACTCACACAGACACACTAACAAACTATTATTACAATAGTCTACAAGATGGTCGATGCTACAAATTTGCATTAAAAGTGTATGACAAAGCTGGAAACTATGTAATTTACACACTTGGAAATGAAGATTACAATGTGACTGCAGATTCAACACCGCCTCAAAGCTTTGTGGTAAATGATACTGGAGCAGTAACAGGTTCAAGAAATTTAGCATTCACATGGGCAGAAGCAATAGATCCACATACAGGAATAGAAAGATATGAATACGCACTTGGAACAACACAAGGTGGAGAAGAAATAATAAACTTTACAAACAACGGCTTATTAAGAAGCATCTCACTGACAAACCTAAACCTAGTAGATGAACAAACCTATTACCTGACAGTCAAAGCATACAACAGAGTAGGACTCGCAACAACCTCATATTCTGACGGAATAATATATTTAGATATGGATACGCCAGAACCACTTACAGTATATAGAATACAAAATGATACTAACTCAACTGATGGCTACTTCGACTTTGACTCAGACTTAAACACAACAGTATATCTAACAGGAGAACAAGGATTAACATGTGTGTGGTCATACTATGATATAGATTATACTTCACCAGGTCCACTAACAAATTATACTTGGGCATGCGTAAACACAATAAATGACCCAGTCACAAGAATTGGAAACTACACTTGTGAAATAAGAACTCCAACAGAAAGATTATACAATGCACACGTTAATTGTAAAGATTATTGGGCAATTCAAACCATAATTTACAAACTGATACAAGTTATTCTTTTGCACCGGAT
>Ga0114931_10003617_pt1 | contig 19521 bp, 20 predicted proteins | sample 2SBtaG_FD_89579 | JGI IMG/M metagenome (GOLD analysis project Ga0114931, IMG submission 89579) | Deep subsurface microbial communities from Kolumbo volcano to uncover new lineages of life (NeLLi) - 2SBTROV14_V59a metaG | ecosystem: Environmental > Aquatic > Marine > Volcanic | place: Kolumbo...
AACGCATGCGCTACACTCTTGATCGTCGCAGATCGCGGCATTGGGGGGCTCCTCTTGTGGATCTTAGCAACCCACCTGGAGTACCCCCCTCTCATCACCTGACACAAACATCCGTACATCACCGGGCGCGGCGATGAATTGTCGGGGGCGCGCAAACGTGCTAGCATGAAAATGGGGCTGTGTAGGTATTGGCTCATGGACGACGATTACGATAACAACAGTGGTAGCCTGGGGGATGGCGAAGATCTGGAAGTTCGCGGAACCGTAAAGTGGTTCAACGCCGAGAAGGGGTTCGGTTTCATCGTTCCCGAAGACGGCGGCGCGGATATCTTTCTCCATCTTTCGGCCCTGCGCGACGCGGGGTTCCAGACCCTTGACGGCGGGGCGACGGTGCATTGCGCGGTCGCTCGCGGACCGAAGGGATTGCAGGTCACGCGCGTGTTGACCGTCGACGTCTCGACCGCGGCGCCCCCGATGCGACGGCGCACGCGTTCGCCCCTCGGTTATGACCGCAGCCATCACGAACCTCTCGCCGAGGTCAGCGATTTCGTGTTCGCGCGGGTCAAGTGGTTCAACCCCATCAAGGGCTACGGCTTCATTACCCGCGAGGACGGCTCGCCCGACATCTTCATCCATATGCAGACGCTGCGTCGCTGCGGCATCTCGGTGCTCGATCGCGGCCAGGAGGTGCGGGTCAAGATCGGCCACAGCGCCAAGGGGCCGCAGGTCGCGGAGATCGCCGAGGTTTGACTCGTTTTCGCATCGGTTCCGGGGTGTTGGGCGCGCGGTCGTGGGTCGCGGGCGCATGGATTCTGATGGCCGCGATCCTGCTCGCCGTAGTGGCCCGGACGGGTCATGCGGGCGTGCCGGGCGACGAGGCGACGCTCGGTTTCCGCCTCGCCCAGGCCGAGGTCGTCTTCGGACGCGGCGAGGTGGTGATCGAAACCCGCGATGGCGCGCGGCGCTTCACGGTCGAGATCGCGCGCACCACCGACCAACGCCAGCGCGGATTGATGTACCGGACCGAGCTCGCCCGCGACGGCGGCATGCTCTTCGTCTTCGACCAGCCGGGCGAGGTTCGCATGTGGATGAAGAACACGCTGATCCCGCTCGACATGCTGTTCATCGAGGAAGGCGGACGAATCCGTCGCATCGCCCGGCGCACGACGCCCTTGTCCGAGAAGACCATCGCCTCGGGCGGGCCGGTGAGCGCGGTGCTCGAGCTCGCCGCCGGCACCGCCGAGCGCCTCGGCATCGCCCCCGGCGACCGGGTCCGCGCCGCCGCGCTCGCGACGATTGACTAAGGGGAGGGCGGCCGGCGCCTTGCGGGCTATTTTCGACCTTTCTTCCGGGCCTTCGCCACAAGCGTCTCGCGAAGCGCGTCCCAGCGGCGGATCGCCTCCTCGAGGCCGACCCGTCCCATCAGCGCCATATGGGCGCGCGTGAGCGCGAGCAGGAGCGGCTTCTCCTCGCGCGTCCACCCGGCGAGCGTCCAGTCCGCCTCGCCGACGTCGAGAGCCTCGGTCGGGCTCTGGATCAGCGCCGTGGCGCGTGCGCCGTCGGCGAACGCGACCTCGACCGGGCGGGCGCGGTATTCGGTCCCCTCGAACCATTCGAGGCGCGCGACCGCCGCCGCGTCGAGCCCCGAGACGACGATCCCCCGGACCCGCGAACCCGGTGCCGGGACCAGAGCCGGATAGGGGTCGTCGGCGGCGCGCAGCAGGCGATAGCCGTCGAGATGGGCGGGCCGAATCGCGGCGTCCTCGATCCGCCGGCCGATCACGAGTTCGAGCACCTCGCGGTCCATCAGCGTGCCGAAGAAGAAATAGTCCAATCCCGTCTCCCGCGTCCCCCTTCGCCGCCGCGTCTCCCATCGCGCGAAGCCCGAGAATCTGAGCCGTTCGCCCGAAAATGTCAAAGTCGTCCTCGCCGGCTGCTCTTGTGGCGGCGGGGCGCATCGTGTAATGCTCACGCCACGATACGGTCCGCCGTGGTTTCGGGGCGTAGCGCAGCCTGGTAGCGCATCTGCTTTGGGAGCAGAGGGTCGCGTGTTCGAATCACGCCGCCCCGACCAACGCGACAAAAGCATGTCCGGAAGCTCGATCGGCGGCGTTAACCATGCGTGGGCCGTTGGTCCGACAGTTGTCGCGAGTCGCGACTGGTTCGGGCGCCCCGAGCGCAGATTTATCGTGAACGTCGGTCGAACGTTCGGGGGCGATCGGAAGGTCGTCGCCGGTCGCCGATCGCACCTTCGGAACGCCTCGCGAACGCCCGTCATACCGTTTCGCCACAATGATTAACGCGCGCCCCGTCCGATTGGCACGCGCCTTCCCCTTGCCAGGGGCGCGGGCGCTGGCTATACAGCCCTCGGCGCCGCGCCGCGATCCATGGAGGCAACGAAGTCGATGGAGGCACGTATCTTTCGCCCGGCCAAGACGGCCATGCAGTCGGGGCTCGCCAACACCCGCAAATGGGTCGTCGAGTTCGAGCCCGAGACGCCCGCGACGGTCGAGCCGCTCATGGGCTGGATCGCGCGCGCCGACACCAACGGCCAGGTCCGGCTGCGCTTCGACAGCCTGGACGAGGCAATCGCCTTCGCCCGGCGTCACGGCCTCGATTACGAGATCGAGCAGCCCCGCGCGCGCGTTCCGCGCCCCAAGTCCTACGCCGATAACTTCCGCTACGGACGGATCGAGGAGTAGGCGGCGCGCCGCTCCCGCCATCCGCCCGGAGCCGAGACCGTTCAGACGCGGCCCGCGCTGTGCTAGGCTGGCGGGCGAACGCGCCCTTAGCTCAGCGGATAGAGCAACGGCCTTCTAAGCCGTAGGTCCCAGGTTCGAATCCTGGAGGGCGCGCCACTTTCCGGGCCGGGAAGTTTTATCGATTTGCATATACAACTTCGTTTATTATAAGCATATTATAGCTAATTTCCAAGAATCAACTTTAACTTTTTCCAAAACCCTTCGGCGTGGGTTTCCGGGCGCTGAAGATCGCGTGGCCGGCGTGGACCCAGTGGACGTCGGCGCGGACCAACCCAGCGCCCTCGAGCCAGGCGAGTTGGCGCGCAAGCGGCGAGGGCTTGGCGATCGGGTCGGGGGCGGGGTCGGCGAAGTAGTTCCATTTCTCGGCCTCGAAGCGGGCGAAGGCCCGCTCGTCTCCCGTCGCGGCGCGGGACTGACGGCGCGTGGCCGCGTCCCAGGCCCGGGTCGAAAGCGCGCGCCCCTCGGCGCTTGTGGGGGCGATCAGATCGGCGAGCACCAACGCGCCACCGGGCGCGAGCGCGCGGGCGAGGGCGCGAAACAGCCGCTTCTTCGCCTTGGCGTCGAGGTGATGGATCGCCAACGAGGAGACGATCGCGTGGACCGGCCAGGGAAACCGCCGCCAGTCGTCGCCGGCCAGATCGAAGGCCGTGACTTCGGCGCGTTTTCCGAAAGGTTCCAGCCTTTTGCGCGCCGCCGCGCGCATCGCGGACGAGCCGTCATAGGCGTGCAGGATCGCGCTTTCATGGCGCGCGAGGATCGCCGCGCCCAGCAGCCCCTCGCCGCAGCAGAGCTCGACGACATGCATTGGCGCGTCGGCCTCGGGGATGAGCGCCGCGACGGTTTCGATCTGAACGTCGCGGTCGGGCACGAAAACCGCGCCATCGTCGATGAACAGCGCCGAATCCGTCTCGCTCCAGCCCGAGCGATCGTCGTTTTCGGCCATGCGATGCCCCATGCCGCTGGACGCCCGTTCCAATGTCGGGCCGGACATTTGCGCGCGCGCGGCGCGGTTTCGTCAAGTCTCTTTGATCCTTGCGCGGCGGTCCTATTTCGCGCCGAGAAGACATCCGCGCAGGGCTTCGGCAAGGTCGCGCAGCAATGCCTCGTAGGCGCCCGGCCCCGGCGCGAGCTCGAATCCCAGGGGGTCGAGAACCGCGAGACGCGCGCCGGTTCCCGAGATCACGGGCGCGAGCAGGGCGGGCGAGACCCGGGGCTCGACGAACAGGCAGCGGGCGCCCGCGCGGGCGATCTCCTTACGCAACGCCGCCGTTCGCCGCGCCCCGGGGCGCTGGTCGGGCGAGGCGATCAACGCGCCCAGCGGCGCGAGACCATAGCGCGCCTCGAAATACTGAAAGGCGTCGTGATAAACGGCATAGGCCATCCCGGCGACCGGGGCGAGGCGCGCGGCGATTTCGCGGTCGAGGGCGACGAGCCGGGCATCCAGCGCGGCCGCGTTCCGCGCATAGGTCGCCGCCCGCCCGGGATCGACGCGCGCCAGCGCGGCGGCCATGGCGCGCGCGATCACGCGAGCATTCGTGGGATCGAGCCAGACATGGGGGTCGATCTCGCCCGAATCGCCCGAATCGCCCGAATCGACGGATCCCGGGGCCGGGGACAGGCGGTCGCCAGCGGTCGCCGGTTGCGTCTTCCGCCAAGCCCCGGGCTTGCGCGCCCTCAGACGCCTGAGCCCGTCGAGACCAATCAAGGCGATCGCGCGTTCCGGCTTCATAAGCGAGGAAAGCGTTTTTTCCAGAAAGGGTTCTCCAGATTTTCCGATCCAGAAAATAAGATCCGCGCGGGCGATCCGGCGGGCTTCCGAGGGGCGCAGGGCGTAGCTGTGGGGCGATGCGCCCGGGGGCACGATCACGCCGGGCGCGGCGACGCCCGCCATGACCCCGGCGGCGAGCGATTGAAGGGGCAGGATGCTCGCCTCGACGCGCGGCGGCGGCGCGGCGCGCGCCGGCGACGCGAAACCACCGGCGACCAGGACCAGCGCCAACGCCAGCAGCCCGCCAAGCCTGATCCGGGGCGCGGCGCGCGGGGCGGCGGGACCGCGCGGAAGGGAAAATCGAAACACGGAATTCGCTCTTTTCGGTTGTCGTGGCGCGGCGGCGCGAAATCGGCGGGCGGCGGACCAAGCGGACGGGATGGGCGGTCTCCACGCCGATCCCGGCTTGTCTCGAAGCGCCGAATATGTAATGTTATATTATTACGTTTTGACGCCGGAGGGTGTCAAGAAACCCCTTTCCCGCCCTCGTTTGATTCATGAGTTATTCATAATAACATATTGTTTTTACAGAAACTGACAGGATTGAGATTTCCTCGATGGCTGGACTGGATGGTCCTAGCGACGATGGCGAGAGCGGGCGAATGCGCGGCGCGGAGACCTTCGCCGGCGGTGTCCATGACCACGACCGTTGCATGGCCGAGGCGCTCGATGCGGCGGGGCGGATCTGCGCGCGCCGTGGAGCGCGGCTGACCCGGCTGCGCCGCGAGGTGCTCGCGATCCTGTGGCGCGACCACGCGCCGCGCGGCGCCTACGCCATTCTCGAGGCCCTGCGCCGCGAGGGCCGACGGGCGGCGCCACCCACGGTTTATCGGGCGCTCGATTTCCTGCTCGCCCATGGGCTCGTCCATCGCATCGAATCGCGCAACGCCTATGTCGGCTGCCCCGACCCCAGACGGCCCCACGACGGCCAGTTCCTGATCTGCACCGAATGCGGCAACGCGACCGAGCTGAGCGACGCGCGCATCCGGGTGGCGATCCGCGAGGGCGCGCGCGCCCTGGGGTTTCGCGTCACCGGCGAAACCATCGAGATCGCCGGGCTTTGCCCCCATTGCCAGGAGGAGGACGCGGCCCATGAATACGCGCGCTGAGGGCGACGCCCGGGGCGCCGACGCGCCGCTCGTCGCCGCGCGGGGCGTTCGCCTGGGCTTCGGCGACCACCTGGTTCTCGACGACGTCTCGCTCGCGGTGCATGCCCGCGAGATCGTGACCCTGATCGGCCCCAACGGCTCGGGCAAGACGACGCTGGTGCGCGTGGTCCTCGGCCTGATCGCGCCCGCGCGCGGAACCGTCTGGCGTCGCCCGGGGGTGCGAATCGGCTACATGCCCCAGCGACTCGCGGTCGACGAGACCCTGCCGCTCACGGTCGCGCGCTTTCTCGCCCTGGCCGACGCGACGCGGCCGCCCTGGCGACGCGGGACGCGAGACGCCCAGGCCGCCGCGCTCGACGAGGTGGGGGCGGGCGCGCTCGCCGCCCGCCCGGTCCAGAGACTTTCGGGGGGCGAGATGCAGCGCGTCCTGCTCGCCCGCGCGCTGGCGCGCGATCCCGACCTCCTGGTGCTCGACGAGCCGGTCCAGGGCGTCGACGTGACCGGGCAGGGAGAGCTCTACGACCTGATCGCGCGCATTCGCGACCGGCGCGGCTGCGGCGTTCTCATGGTCTCGCACGATCTCCATCTGGTGATGGCGGCGACCGATACGGTGGTCTGCCTCAACCATCACGTCTGCTGCACCGGCCGGCCCGAGACGGTGAGCCGCCATCCCGCCTATCTCTCGCTGTTCGGCCCGCTCGAGGGGCTCGCGGTCTATGCCCATAGCCACGATCACGTTCACGATCCGGCGGGCGCGGTGATCGAGTCCGCCGGACCCCCCGAGGCGCAAGGCCGTGGCTGAGTGGCTCGACGATTTCCTGGTCCGCGCGTTGCTCGGCGGGCTCGGCATGGCGCTGGTCGCCGGCCCCCTCGGGGCCTTCGTGCTGTGGCGGCGGATGGCCTATTTCGGCGCCGCCATGGCCCATTCGGCGCTGCTGGGCGTCGCGCTCGGCCTTTTGATCGACCTCGACGTCGATCTCGCGATCATTCTGGTCTGCATCGCGATGGCGCTGGTGGTGCTGGCGCTCGAGCGCCAGCGCATGCTCGCCGGCGATACGGTGCTGGGCATCGTCGCCCATGGCGCGCTGGCCACGGGGCTGGTCGCGCTCGCCCTTCTCGGAACCATGGGGATCGACCTCGCGGGCTATCTGTTCGGCGACCTGCTCGCGACCTCGCGGAGCGATCTGATTCGCATCTGGGCGGGCGGCGGCCTGGTGCTGGCGGTGCTCGCCGCGATCTGGCGACCGTTGCTGGCGGCGACCGTGCACGAGGAGCTGGCGCGGGTCGAGGGGGTGCCGGTCCTCGGCGTGCGGATCGCGTTCACGGTGCTGCTCGCCGTGGTCATCGCGGTCGGGCTCAAGGTCGCGGGGCTGTTGCTGGTCACCTCGCTCCTGATCATTCCGGCGGCGACCGCGCGCCGTCTCGCGACCACGCCGCGCGCCATGGCGCTCGCGGCGAGCGGGATCGGCGCCCTCGGCATCCTCGGCGGGCTTACCGCCTCGCTCGCCTGGGACGCGCCCGCGGGACCGGCGATCGTGGTCGCCGCGATCGTCCTGTTCATGATCGTCGGGACGGCCGCGGCACTGATCGCCCGCGCCCGCGCCCGGCGTCACGATTTCGTGAGCGGGACAAGTTGACGGCGTCGCCGGATGTTCTTCCCGTTGGAGTTGCAATCCGGGGAAAGGCGCCCCACGCGCCTCGAAATCGACCTTCGGTTTTGTCCCCAATATATGGAGAGGAAAGAAAAATTCATCTTCGTCGCGCGAACATCTCCGGTCATCCGGCCCGGCAAGAGGCGCGCTTGACGGGGGCGAGTGCTGTGCTAACTTTCACGATGGCGAGGTCAAAAGGCGTTTGACCCGGGACGGACGATCCGGCAATGATCGCCGAAACGCGTCGGGCGACCAAAGAAACGCCCGCGACCAAACCAATTGGGTTAAAACAGGGAGCGTCATCCAATGAGACCACTATTTGTCGTTGCGGCCACCGCGGCGTTCGCCGTCATGGCCGTTGGGGGGACCGCCAATGCCCAGCAGACACTGAAGTCCGTCAAGGAAAAGGGCTTCGTGACCTGTGGCGTGGGTACCGGCACGAGCCCCGGCTTCGCCTATCTCGACGATTCGGGTAAGTGGACCGGCGTCGACGTCGATGTCTGCCGGGCCCTGGGCGCGGCGATCTTTGGCGACAGCACCAAGGTGAAGTTCGTGCCGACGACCGCGAAGGAGCGTTTCACGGCGCTTCAGTCGGGCGAGGTCGATCTGCTTTCGCGGACCACGACCTGGACGTTCACGCGCGACGTCAACCTCGGGTTCGATTTCCAGGGCGTCAACTACTACGACGGCCAGGGCTTCATGGTGCGCAAGGATCTCGGCGTGAAGAGCGCGCGCGAGCTTGACGGCGCGACCGTCTGCGTGACCACGGGCACGACCACCGAGCTCAACCTCACGGATTACTTTCGCGCCAACAACATGAAGCTCCATCCGGTCGTCTTCGAGCGCAGCGAGGAGACCAAGAACGCATATATTTCCGGTCGTTGCGACGCCTACACGACGGATTCGTCGGGTCTCGCGAGCATCCGGGCGACGCTCGCCAATCCGGACGAGCACATGATCCTTCCCGAGCTGATCTCGAAGGAGCCGCTCGGTCCAGTCACCCGCCATGGCGACAATCAGTGGGGCGACATCGTTCGCTGGACGCTGAACACCCTGGTCGTGGCCGAGGAGCTTGGTGTCACCCAGGCCAATGTCGACGACATGCGGGCCAACAGCACCAATCCGGAAATTCGCCGCATGCTTGGCGTCGAGGGCAACTTCGGCCCGATGTTCGGTCTCAGCAACGACTGGGCCTACAACATCATCAAGCAGGTCGGCAACTACGGCGAGAGCTTCGAGCGCCTGATCGGCGTGAACACGGCTCTCGGGCTGCCGCGCGGCCTGAACCAGCTTTGGAACAAGGGCGGCATTCTCTACGCGCCGCCGTTCCGTTGATCGTATCCGTTTCCTGACGGAGGGGCATGCCCGGCGACGCCGGGGCATGCCCTCGCCGTTGGCTTTACCGATACGAACAGACAACGGGCTGGTTTCATGGCAGTTGACACCAAGCAAGGCGCTGCGCTGACGCGGCCGCCGATTTGGACCGACGCGCGATTCCGCGCGATCCTGATCCAGGTCGTGGTTCTCACGCTTGTCGTTGCCGGCGTCGCCTATATCGCCAACAACACGATCGTCAATCTGCAAAAGCGGGGGATCGCCTCGGGGTTCGCATTCCTGAACACGACGTCGGGGTTCGACATCGTGATGACCCTGATCCCCTATTCGGCGACCTCGACCTACGGGCGCGCCTTTTGGGTCGGCCTTCTGAATACGCTTCTGGTTTCCGGGCTGTCGATCGTGCTGTGCACGATTCTCGGTTTCATCATCGGCATCATGCGGCTGTCCAGCAATTGGCTGCTGGCGAAGCTCGCCGAGGCCTACATCGAAATCATTCGGAACATCCCGCTGCTTCTGCAAATTCTTTTCTGGTATTTCGTCACCATCAACGTGATGCCGGGGGTGCGGCAAAGCTGGTCGCTCGGCGATATCATCTTCCTCAACCAGCGCGGCGTCTATATTCCCAACCCCACGGTCGAGCCCGCCTTCTGGTTCATTCCGGCGGCCCTGGTCCTTGGGATCGTGGCGACGATCGCGATCGCGCGCTGGGCGAAGAAGCGCCAGGAGCTCACCGGCGAGCAATTCCCGACGCTGTGGGCCGGCCTCGGGCTGATCATCGGATTGCCCGCGCTCGCCACGATCATCACGGGGTTTCCCGTCGTTTGGGATATTCCGCAGCTCAAGGGATTCAACTTTCGGGGCGGCCTCGTCATGCTGCCCGAGTTCTCGGCGCTGTTGATCGCCCTGACGCTCTATCACGCGAACTACCTCGCCGAAATCGTGCGCGCGGGCATCCAGTCGGTCGGCAAGGGGCAAAAGGAAGCCGCGGCGGCGATTGGACTCAAGCCCGGCTGGGTGATGCGCCTGGTCGTGATCCCGCAGGCGATGCGCGTGATCATCCCGCCCCAGACGAGCATCTATCTCAACGTGGTCAAGAACTCGTCGCTCGCGGTCGCGATCGGTTATATCGACCTGGTCAGCGTGTTCACGGGAACGACGCTCAACCAGACCGGCCAGGCGGTCGAGTGCATTCTCATCACGATGCTGGTCTACCTCACGATCAGCCTTCTGATCTCGCTGTTCATGAACTGGTACAACAAACGAACCGCGCTGGTGGAGAGGTAGGCCATGACGGACACCACGCATATCCCGGCCCCCGATCTGCCGCCGCCCGTGACCAGCATTGGCGTGATCGGCTGGATGCGCGCAAATCTGTTTTCGTCGCCGCTGAACACCATATTGACGCTTCTCGCGCTCTATATCCTCTACCTCGCGATTCCGCCGGTGCTGGACTGGGCGGTCTTCAATGCCACGTTCGTGGGTGATTCGCGGGCGGATTGCAGCAAGACGGCCGCGTGCTGGGTCTTCATCCGCGTTCGTTTCCCGCAGTTCATGTACGGTCTTTACCCGGTCGACGAGCGGTGGCGGGTCAACCTCGCGGGGATTCTCTTGCTCGGCGCGGGCCTTCCCTTGCTGTTCGACGCCTTCCCCTGGAAGAAGGTGTTCAGCATTTTCCTGCTCTGCGTCTACCCCTTCATCGCCTTCATTCTGTTTTACGGCGGGGTGTTCGGGCTTCCGGTCATCGAAACCCGACTCTGGGGCGGGCTGTTCCTGACCCTGGTCATCGCGATCACCTCGATCGTCGCCTCGATGCCGATCGGCATTTTCCTGGCGCTCGGGCGACGATCGGAGTTGCCGGTCGTGCGGATGCTCTGCATTGGCTTCATCGAGTTCGTGCGCGCCGTGCCGCTGATCACGATCCTGTTCATGTCCTCGGTGATGCTGCCGCTGTTTCTGCCCGAGGGCGTGAGTTTCGACAAGCTCGCCCGCGCGCTGATCGCGATCGCCCTGTTCTCGGCCGCCTACATGGCCGAGACCGTTCGCGGCGGCTTGCAGGCGATTCCCAAGGGCCAGTACGAAGCCGCGGATTCAATGGGCTTGACCTACTGGAAGACCATGCGCCTGATCATTCTGCCGCAGGCGCTCAAGATTGTGATCCCGGGCATCGTGGGTTCGTTCATCGGCTTGTTCAAGGACACCACGCTGGTTCTGATCATCGGCTTGTTCGATCTTCTCAACATCATCGCGACATCGGCCCAGGACCCCAACTGGATCGGCATGGCGATCGAGGGCTATGCCTTCGCCGCCGTAATTTTCTGGTTCTTCTGCTTCGCCATGTCGCGCTACAGCATGCATGTCGAGCGAAAGCTCAATACCGGGCATTGATCGGGAGGCTATTACCTTGACCGAAGCACCAGCATCCAACGCGGCCCTCGAGGCGCCGGCCGACGATGCCATGATCCAAATGATCGGCGTCCATAAGTGGTACGGCCATTTTCATGTCCTCAAGGACATCAACCTCACGGTTCACCGCAGCGAGCGGATCGTCATCTGCGGCCCCTCCGGGTCGGGCAAGTCGACCCTGATCCGCTGCATCAACCGGCTCGAGGAGCACCAGCGCGGCCAGATCATCGTCGACGGCATCGAGCTCACCCACGATCTCAAGAACATCGGCGAAGTGCGCAAGGAAGTTGGCATGGTCTTCCAGCACTTCAACCTGTTCCCCCATCTCACCGTGCTCGAGAACCTCACGCTCGCTCCGATCTGGGTGCGCAAGCAGCCCAAGGCCGAGGCCGAGGAAGCCGCCATGAAGTACCTCGAGCGCGTCAAGATCCCCGAGCAGGCGAACAAGTATCCGGGCCAGCTCTCGGGCGGCCAGCAGCAGCGCGTCGCGATCGCGCGGTCGCTTTGCATGAACCCCAAGATCATGATGTTCGACGAGCCGACATCGACGCTCGACCCCGAGATGATCAAGGAAGTGCTCGACGTGATGATCGAGCTCGCCGAGACCGGCATGACGATGATCGTCGTGACCCATGAGATGGGCTTCGCGACCGCGGTCGCGCACCGCGTGATCTTCATGGACGGCGGCGAGATCATCGAGCAGAACGCGCCCGAGGAGTTCTTCAACAACCCGCGCTCGGATCGCACCAAGCTGTTCCTGAGTCAGATCCTGCGCCATTAGGCGGCAGATCGAGAATCGGGCGATCGAACCCGCGCGGGAATGCCGCGCGGGTTTTCGATTCAGGGCGACGAGTCGGCGCGCGCCCGCCGCGCGGCGGCCTCGACGGCGGCTTCCGTGGGAACCCGTTCGATTTGCTGGCGATAGGGGGTGAAGCCCGCGCGCTGGTAGACGCTCAACGCGCGCGGATGATCGAGATCGCAGGTGTGCAGCCAGACGCGCTCGGGGCCCGGGGTCCAGGCGGCGGCCACCGCCCAATCGAGGAAATAGCCGCCGAGGCCGCGCCCGACGAACTCGGGCAGAAGGCCGAAATAGGCGATCTCGACCTCGCTCGCGATCCGGCGGTCGAGCTCGGCGTAGCCCGCCGGCACGCCGGCGACGTAGAGAACATAGACCTCGACCCGCTCGTCGCGGATGATCGCCGCGAGCGCCTGGTCGTCGAGCAGGCGCCGCTCGGTCCAGTTCCAAGGCGCGCCGATCCGCTCGTAGAGATAACGGTAGAACGAGACCGTCGGCGGCGCGGCGCGCAAAATCGCGAGCCGCTTCATGGGCGTGGGCCGCGCCGGACGTTTGGGTGGGGCGCGCATTTCGAGATAGGTCACCGTGGTCTCGATCGAATCGTCGTTGGCCGCCGCGCGCGCCGTTCCGGCCGTCGGATCGGTATCGTCGAGCCAGCGCGCCATGACGAGGCGCGGGGTCTCCTCAAAGCCGATGCGGGCGTAGAAATCGCGCACCCCGGCGTTGTCCTCGCGGATCATCAGGTTGATCTTGCGCACCCCCTGGGCGGCGAGCCATTCCTCGGCCCGGGCGACGATCCGTCGCCCGAGGCCGCGGCGCGCGCGCCTGGGATCGGTCGCGACGTAGTAAAGCCACCCCCGGTGCCCGTCGTGCCCCGCCATGGCGGTCGCCACGATCGCCGCGCCATCCGCCGCCTCGGGGTCCTCGGCGACGAACAGCTCGGCCGTCGGCGTCGCCCGGCAGAACGCGATATCGTCGAGCGGATCGTTGTAGGGGACCGCTAGGCCGGCACGCCGCCACAGCGCGATCACCGCGTCCTCGTCACCGTCGACGAAAGGGCGGATCGCGACCCGCGTGGCCAGGGGATCAGGGCTCGATCGGCGTGTCATCGCGGCCTCCCCATTCGGTCCAGGAGCCGTCGTAAACCGCGGCGTCGCCATAGCCGGCCACATGCAGGGCGAGCGCGAGCACGCCGGTGGTGACGCCCGAGCCGCAGGTCGCGACCACCGCTTGACCCGGCGCGATTCCCACCTCGTCGAACAGCGGGCGCAGCCTTTCGGGCGCGAGAAGCCTACCGGTCTCGGGATCGATCAGGTCGACGAAGGGCAGATTGCGGCTGCCGGGGATATGGCCCGACCGCAGGCCCTCCCGAGGCTCGGGCGCGGTGCCCGCGAACCGGCCCGGCGCGCGAACGTCGATCACCAGCTCGCGCCCGGTCTCCAGATTGGCGCGCATCTGGTCGAGATCGCGCAGCAGGAAGGTGTTGAGGCGCGCGGTGAAGTGGCGCTCGCGCGGCATCACGACGTGATCGTCCACGACCCGCTCCTCGGCGCGCCATTTCGCGAGCCCGCCGTCGAGCACGGCGATGTCCTCGTGTCCGAAGGCGCGGAACATCCACCACACCCGGGGGGCGGCCATCCAGGCACCCTGGTCGTAGACCACGATCCGGACGCCGTCGCCGAGACCGAGGCGGCGCACCCGGCTCGAAAACTTCTCGGGGCTCGGCAGCATGTGCGGCAGATCGCGCGTGGTATCGGCGATCTCGTCGATATCGAAATAGACCGCGCCCGGGATATGCGCCGCGGCGTACTCGGCGCGCGCGTCGCGCATCGCCGACGGCATGAACCAGGTGGCGTCAACGATCCGAATGTCGGGGGCGTCGAGATGGGTCGCGAGCCAGTCGGTCGAGACCAGCGAATCCATCCTGTTCTCGTTCACGGCGCGTCCCTCCTCAAGCCTCGTCGAAGGCGATCGCGACCCGGCGGTTGTGGCGGCCCTTCTTCTCGATCTTGGCGACCGTGACCGCGCCGATCTCGCCGGTGCGCGAAACATGGGTTCCGCCGCAGGCCTGGAGATCGACCCCTTCGATCTCGAGCAGCCGCACCCGCCCGGCGCCGCGCGGCGGCTTGACTGTCATGGTCTTGACCAGATCGGGCTGGGCGTCGAGTTCGTCGTCGCTGATCCAGCGCGCGCGCACGGCACGGTCCTCCTCGATCAGGCGGTTGAGGGTGGCGGCGATCTCGGCCTTGTCGAGCGTTGCCTCGGGAAGGTCGAAGTCGAGCCGCCCCCGACCGTCGCCGATCTGGCCGCCGGTCACCGGTCCGTCGACCACCGCGCAAAGAAGATGCAGGCAGGTATGCATGCGCATCAGCCGGTGGCGGCGCGCCCAGTCGATCTCGGCCGTGACCGCCGTGCCGGGCGCGGGCAAGGTGGCGCCCTCGGCCGGAATATGGAGCACGTCGGCGAGATGCTCGCCCTTGCGGGTATCGACGATCTCGACCGCGCCGCCGTCGAAGCGCAGGACGCCGCTATCGCCGGGCTGGCCGCCGCCGGTCGGATAGAACACCGTGCGGTCGAGGCGGATCCCCTCGGGGCCGGCCGAGATCACCGTCGCCTCGCAAGAGCGCGCGTAGGTGTCGTCCTGAAAGACGAGTTCCGTCCGGGACGCGTTCATGCGGTCTCCTCGTTCGCGGTGTCGAGCCAGGGCGGCGCGGGCAGCCCCTTCTCGCGCAGGAATTTCGGGTTGTAGAGCTTGCTGAGATAGCGGTTGCCGTAGTCGCACAAGAGCGTCACCACCACGTGACCGGGGCCGAGATCGCGCGCCGCGCGGATCGCGCCGGCGACGTTGACCCCGCTGGAGCCGCCGAGCACCAGCCCCTCGTCGCGCGCGAGGTCGAACAGGACCTCGAGCGTCTCGGCGTCGTCGATCCGGTACTGGGCGTCGATCGGCGCGCCCTCGAGGTTCTTGGTGATCCGCCCCTGGCCGATGCCCTCGGTGATCGAGTTGCCGTCGGACTTGAGCTCGCCGTGGTCGTACCAGTTGTACATGGCGGAGCCGGGCGGATCGGCCAGCACGATCTTGACGTCGGCCTTGCGCTCCTTCAGCGCGAGCCCGACGCCCGCGATCGTGCCCCCGGTGCCGATCGCCGAGACGAAGGCGTCGACGCGCCCCTCGGTCTGACGCCAAATCTCGGGGCCGGTGCCCTCGTAATGGGCTTGGCGGTTGGCGGTGTTGTCGAACTGGTTGGCCCAGATCGCGCCATTGGGCTCGCGGGCGTCGATCTCCTCGGCGAGGCGGCGCGAAACATGCTGGTAGTTCCCCGGATTGGAATAGGGGAGCGCTGGCACGAGGCGGAGATCGGCGCCGTAAAGCCGCAGGGTATCGAGCTTTTCGGCGCTCTGCGTCTCGGGCACCACGATCACGCTGCGATAGCCGCGCGCGGCGCCGACCAGCGTCAGCCCGATGCCCGTGTTGCCCGCCGTTCCCTCGACGATCACGCCGCCGGGACGCAGCGCGCCGCGAGCCTCGGCGTCGCGCACGATCCAAAGCGCGGCCCGGTCCTTGACCGACTGGCCGGGGTTGAGAAACTCGCACTTGCCGAGAACCTCGCAACCGGTAATATCCGAGGCCCGCCGGAGACGGACGAGCGGCGTATTTCCGATAAGGGCGCAAAAGTCGTCGCGAAGATCCATCGTTTTGGCCTTGAATGGAGCGGGAACGGGCGGCAAGAGTAGCGACGTGCCCGCCGCCGATCAAGCACCGGCCACGTTGGGCGCGCCCGAAAACGACGCGGGAAAAACCCGGACCCGAGGGGGAGATCCGCCGCAATGGATATCGCGAACACGGAATTCTACGGCAACGGCCTGCTCGTCTGGCTCGGCGCCGCCGCGATCGCCGTCGTCGTCTATGTCGCCGCGCGCGTCGCCCAGCGGTTCATCGCCCGCCGGCTGGCCGCGCTCGCCGGGCGGACACACACCCGGATCGACGATCGAATCCTCGAAATCATCAACCGCACCAACGCGCTTTTTCTGCTGGTCCTCGCGCTTTACGCGGGCGCGATCTTCCTGACCCTTCCCGAATCGGTGCGCGGGCTGGTCAACGCGACCATGGTCGTTGCGCTGCTCGCCCAGGCGGCGATCTGGGGCTCGCATCTGGTCTCGGTCTGGATTTCGCGCATGGCGGCCCGGCGCATGGCCGAGGACGCCGCCGGGGCGACCACCCTCTCCGTGCTCTCGACGCCGATCAAGATCGTTATCTGGCTGATCGCGGCGCTGATGGCGCTCGATACCATCGGCATCGACGTGACCGCGTTGGTCGCCGGGCTCGGCATCGGCGGCATGGCGGTTGCGCTCGCGACCCAGAACATCCTCGGCGATCTCTTCGCCTCGCTCTCGATCGTCCTCGACAAGCCGTTCGTGGTCGGCGACTTCATCGTCGTCGACGATCAGCTCGGCACGGTCGAGCGGATCGGCCTCAAGACCACGCGGGTGCGCGCGCTTTCGGGCGAGACCATCGTGTTCTCGAACAACGATCTCCTGCAAAGCCGGGTGCGCAATTACAAGCAGATGGCCGAGCGGCGCGCCGTCTTCGGCTTCGGCGTCGTCTACCAGACCCCGCCCGACATGGTCGAGGCGATCCCCGGCATCGTCCGCGAGATCATCGAGGCGGCCCCCAGCACGCGCTTTGACCGGGGTCATTTCAAGGCCTTCGGGCCTTCCTCGCTCGACTTCGAGTTCGTCTACTACATGACCGTGCCCGACTACGCGAGCTACATGGACACCCAGCAAACGATTAACCTCGCGCTCATGCGCCGGTTCGAAAACGACGGGGTCGAGTTCGCCTATCCGACCCAGACCATCTTCGTCGAGAAGCTCGGCGGCGACGGCGCCGCGGCCTGATCTAGGCCGGCTCGGTGCCGCACCAGCGGGCGATGAACACCGCGAGCACGCGGCTGACCTCGTGGAGGCTCGCGAGATCGACCGATTCGTCGATCCCGTGAATTGAGTCCGCGCGCGGCCCATAGCAGGTCGCCAGGATGTCGCCGTAGAGGTTGAAGAACCGCGCGTCCGTCGTCGCCGTGCTGGCGCTGAAGCGAGGCGCGGTCGCGAGCACCGCGCGGTGCGAATCCGCGAGCAGGCGCATCATCTCGCCGTCGGGATCAAGCGTGCAGCCCTCGGCCTGGAAGCCCATGTAGTCGATGCGCGGCGGGTTTTCGGACAATCCCGGATAGCCTTCGCTCGCCCGCGCGACGGTCTCCTCGATCTCGCGACGCACGTCGCCGAGCGCGACGCCCGGGAAGAAGCCCACGCGCATCTCGAAGGCGCATTCGGTCGGCACCGAGGACGGCCATTCTCCGCCCCGGATGACGCCCAGGTTGAAATTGATCGGATGGCTGTGATCGGCATAGGCGGGATGGCGGCGCTCGGGCGCGTTCCAGCGTTCCTCCAGCGCCTTGAGCGCTCGGACGAGGTGGAACGCGGCCTCGATCGCATTGATCCCGGCCGAGGTGTCGAGCACGTGGGCGGGACGGCCACGCAGGCTCACGCGGAACCACATGACCCCCATCTGCGCGGTCAGGATCTCGTGGTCGAAGGGCTCGGGGATCACCGCGGCGTCGGCCCGGTAGCCCCGCGCGAGGCAGGCGAGCGCCCCGTTGCCGGTGCATTCCTCCTCGACCACGCTTTGCATGTGGACGCGCGCGGCGGGCGCGAGGCCGAGCCGCGCGAGCGCCCGAAACGCCGTGCAGTAGGCGACGATGCCGGCCTTCATGTCGCCCGCGCCGCGCCCGTACATGCGGCCGTCGCGAACCACCGGCGCGAAGGGCGGGTCGGTCCACATGTCGGCGGGACCGGTCGGCACCACGTCGATATGGCCGTTGAGGATCAGCGAGCGCCCGGCCTCGCGGCGCGGCCGGTGGGTGGCGACCACGTTGGTCTTGCCCTCGACCGACCAATCGACGGGCGAAAACCCGGGCCGGTCGCGGATCGCGTCGAGATCGATCGCGAATTGGTCGACCTCGAGGCCGAGATCGGCGAAGGCGCGCGCCATGTAGGCCTGCGCTGGTCCCTCGTTTCCGAGCGTCGAATCGAGGCGCACGAGATCGGTGAGCATGGCGGTCGCGTCCCCTTCGAGCGCGCGGCAGGCGGCGACGATCTCCTCGACGCTCGGGCCGGCGTTTTTCGTATCATCCATGATCCGGTTCCTCCCCCGATGGTTTCCGTCTATTCCTCGGCGCCCGCGAGGACCTCGGCGTAAAGCGCCGGATCGACGTTGCCGCCCGAGGCCACGACCGCGACGGTCCGCCCGTCGAGCGCGAATCGTCCGCTCGCGACCGCCGCGAGCGCGACCGCGCCGCCCGGCTCGATCACCAGCTTGAGATGCAGGAAGGCGAGCCGCATGGCGACGGCGACCTCGGCGTCGCTCACCGCGAGCCCGCCCGCGAGCAGGCGGCGGTTGATGGCGAAGGTAAGCGTGCCCGGCATCGGCGCGCGCAGCGCGTCGCAGAAGCTCCGCGCGTCCGCCCGCGCCCTCTTGCGCGCGCCGGCGGCGAGCGAGCGCGCCGTGTCGTCGAAGCCCTCGGGCTCGACCGCATGAACCGCCATCCCGGGGGCGCGCGCGGCGAGCGCGGTCGCGGTGCCCGCGATCAGGCCGCCACCGCCGCAGGGCGCCAGCACCGCGTCGAGACGCGCGTCCAGATCCTCGGCCTGGCGGGCGAGCTCGATGCCGAGCGTGCCCTGGCCGGCGATGGTCCAGGGGTGATCGAACGGCGGCACGATGGTCGCGTCGCGCTCCTCGGCGAGCCGCTCGGCGACCGCCTCGCGCGTCTCTCCAACCGGATCGTAGAGCCGCACCTCGGCGCCCCAGGCGCGGGTATTGTCGACCTTCACCTTGGACGCGTCCGACGGCATGACGATCAGCGCCGGCGCGCCCAGAAGCCTTGCCGCCGCCGCGACCCCCTGGGCATGATTGCCCGAGGAATAGGCGACCACGCCCCGCTTTCGCCGCGCCTCGGGGATCTGGGAGATATTGTTGTAGGCACCCCGGAACTTAAACGAGCCGGTGCGCTGCAAGGGCTCGGCCTTAACCAGCAGCCGTCCGCCAAGGCGTGCGTTGAGAAGCGGCGATTCGAGCAGTGGCGTGACCACCGCCCGGCCGCGCAGGCGCTCGGCCGCGGCCGCGACGTCGGCGAAGGAGGGCGGCTCAAAGCCTTGCGAGGAGGTCATCGATCGCATCCAGGCATTCGGGTTCCTCGAGAAGCGGTACATGGCCCACGTCGGACAGCTCCAAGCGTAGCAGATCGGGCTTCGCGGCGGTCATGCGCGCGACCGTCGCGGTGCTCAGAATGTCCGAGAGCGCGCCGCGCACGACGAGCACCGGCAGACGGCGAAGCGCGCGAAACGCGGGCCAGAGATCGGGCAGCTCGCCTCGCCCGGCCTGGAACGCGCGCGCGATCGCCGGGTCGAAGTCGGGGCGCAGGTGGCCGTCGGCCGTTTCGCGGTACGAGCGCCGCGCGATCTTGAGCCAGTCGGCGTCATCGGTGATCCGCCGGTTGGGGTAGGCCTCGCGGACGAAGGCGGTCGCCGCAGCCCAGTCGGGCCGCGTGTCATGGGTGCCGAGATAGGCGCCAATGCGCGCGATTCCCCTCGGGTCGATCTCGGGACCGATATCGTTGAGCACCACGCCCGCCAGCGC
>Ga0114931_10003618_pt1 | contig 19521 bp, 19 predicted proteins | sample 2SBtaG_FD_89579 | JGI IMG/M metagenome (GOLD analysis project Ga0114931, IMG submission 89579) | Deep subsurface microbial communities from Kolumbo volcano to uncover new lineages of life (NeLLi) - 2SBTROV14_V59a metaG | ecosystem: Environmental > Aquatic > Marine > Volcanic | place: Kolumbo...
CCGGCGAAACGTTTAGTGGTTTTGCTGCCGTGGTAGAGGGGATCGTTGTGTTGGCTCAGTCGTCGAGAAAGGTCATTGGTTTGGCCGCAGTAGTAGCGTCCGGATGATTCGCTTTGCAGGATGTAGACGGTGTAGACCATAAAAAAACCCGGCACTAATGGCCGGGTGTACTAATTGGCTCCCCCGAACGGACTCGAACCGCCGACCCGGTGGTTAACAGCCACCTGCTCTACCAGCTGAGCTACAGGGGAAAGGACATCCGAATTATAAACCAGTTTTCCTGTACATGCTTTCCCCTGCTCCAAAATGTTGGTGTGACTTTAACCACCAAGCTGCAGGGGATAGCCTCATTTCTGGCGCGCCCGGAAGGATTCGAACCTCCGACCACCTGGTTCGTAGCCAGGTACTCTATCCAGCTGAGCTACGGGCGCCTGCTCAATAAAGAGACGCATAATTTACGGAAGGATCGAATGCTTGTCAAGAAATTAAAATCGATTATTGTGGGCCAAATTTTGGCAGAATTTCCTCCTCGTGATTACAATATGAGTTTTGTCAGTGAAAACATTTATGCAAGTCCAACCTTTAGTCAAAAGTTCGCCTTCGTCCTGCATCACCGAATTACCGCCTCTGGGAATGACGCCAGAAGACATCAAGAAGGATTACAAACGCCATTTCAATTATACCCTGGGACGTGACAGGGACTGCCGCTCGGCCCACTATGCCTACACCGCCCTGGGTCTGGCCATTCGTGACCGCTTGATGGAGCGCTGGCGTGATACCCGCCATGTATGCAGCCTGTCCCAATGCAAGCAAGCCTATTACCTGTCGATGGAATTTCTCCTCGGCCGGACCCTTGGCAATGCCATGCTCAATCTGGGACTGGATCACGTTGCTCAACAGGCCCTGTTCGATATCGGTATCAAAATGGAAGAGCTGGTCGAAATCGAGCCGGACGCGGGGCTGGGCAACGGGGGGCTGGGACGCCTGGCGGCCTGTTTCCTTGACAGCTGCGCTACTTTGCAACTTCCAGTGATGGGTTATGGCCTTCGTTACGAATACGGCATGTTCAGGCAACACATCGAAAATGGTTACCAGGTCGAAGAGCCGGACCACTGGTTGAGGAACGGCAATGTGTGGGAGCTGGAGCGTCCCGAATTGACCGTTCGGGTGCGTTTCGGTGGGCGTACAGAGATAGTCACCGATATGAGCGGGAAACAGCGGGTGCGTTGGGTCGACACCCAGGATATCCTGGCGGTGCCCTTCGATGTGCCTATTCCCGGCTATCAGAATGGCATTGTCAATACGCTCAGGTTATGTAAATCCATGGCCACCGACGAGTTCAATCTGGAGGAATTCAACGAAGGGGATTATCCGGAAGCGGTCGCGTCTAAAAATTCCGCAGAACAGATCTCCCTGGTGCTTTATCCCAACGACGCCAGCGAAAATGGTAAGGAACTGCGGCTCAGACAACAGTATTTCCTGGCCTCGGCAAGCCTCCAGGACGTATTGCGCCGCTGGGGCTGGATCCACGGGGAGGATTTCAGTCAATTCGCGGAAAAGAACTGTTTCCAGCTCAACGACACCCATCCGAGTATCGCGGTGGCCGAACTGATGCGCCTGCTGATGGACGAACATGACATGGACTGGGATCAGTCCTGGGACATCACTTCCCGCACCATGGCCTATACCAATCACACCTTGTTGCCGGAAGCGCTGGAGAAATGGCCGGTGCGTTTGTTCCAGCAACTGCTACCGCGAATTCTCGAGATCATCTATGAGATCAATGCCCGCTTTCTGGCGGAAGTGGACAAGCGCTGGCCAGGCGACCTCGACCGCCTGGGTCGCATGTCCCTGATCGAAGAGGGCCATGAACAGCAGGTTCGGATGGCCTATCTTGCCATCGTCGGCAGTTTTTCGGTCAATGGTGTCGCCGCCCTGCATTCCCGCTTACTCAGCGAAGGTCTGTTCCGGGACTTCTATGAACTTTGGCCACACAAGTTCAACAACAAGACCAACGGGATTACTCCTCGGCGTTGGCTTGCCTGGAGCAATCCCCCATTGAGTACTCTGATCAGCGATACCATAGGCGATGGCTGGATCACGGATCTATCCAAGTTGCGGGAACTGGTCCCCCACGCCGGAAAAAAAGCCTTTCAGAAAGGTTGGCGGGCGGTGCGTGAGCGCAACAAGCAGCGCCTGATCGATTTCGTCGCCAGCGAAACCGGAGTCGAGATTCCGCAGGACTTCATGCTCGACGTGCAGGTCAAGCGCATTCACGAATACAAACGCCAGTTGCTCAATATCCTCCATGTGATTCACCTCTATGACCGTATCAAACGGGGTCAGACCGAGGGTTGGGCACCCCGCGGAGTGATCATCGGCGGCAAGGCGGCTCCCGGCTATCTGATGGCGAAGAAGATCATCAAGCTGGTCAACAACGTCGCTGACGTGATCAACAACGATCCGCAGAGTAAAGGTCTGCTGCGAGTGGTGTTTCTACCCAACTACCGGGTTTCGGCGATGGAAGTCATTTGTGCCGGTGCCGATCTCTCGGAACAGATCTCCACTGCGGGCAAAGAGGCGTCGGGGACAGGTAATATGAAATTCATGCTCAATGGCGCCTTGACCATCGGTACCCTGGATGGGGCCAATATCGAGATTCTGGAGGAAGTTGGCGAAGAGCATTTCTTCCTCTTCGGTCTCACTGCTGCGGAAGTCGAACAGGCCCGCCAAGGTTACGATCCCGCCGCGATCATCGCCGCTGATGAGGATCTCTTCCGAGTCATGCAATTGTTGGAGGGTGGGCATTTCAACCGTTTCGAGCCGGGAATCTTCGATGACGTGATCGGTTCGATCAAAAATCCCTATGACCCCTGGCTCACTGCCGCGGATTTTCGCAGTTATGTGGAGGCGCAGAAGCGGGCCACGGAGCACTATCTGGACCGGGATCGCTGGATACGTTCCAGCATTTTGAACACCGCTGCCAGTGGCCGTTTCTCCACGGACCGGACGATCAGCGAGTACAATCAGGATATCTGGAAACTGACTCCACTGGATCAGGTCGGCTGATAGTAAGCTGGAAGTCCACGCAAAAGGCGGGCCTTTGGGCCCGCCTTTTGCGTGGTGAGGTGAATCGGGTATGGCAGCGAAATCCAACCTTTATTCATTCATCAAATACTTGATCTATCTCCTTCTTGCGGTGGATGCGTATCAGTATTTCCTCTCCGACTTCGAGACCAGTCGGCACGTTTTTTCAGAGGGGATCAGTTATACCGGGTTTGTGGAAAGTTTTGCCATCACCATCGACGTGACTTCATGGCTGGTGTTGCTGTTGTGTTTCGAGGTGGAGACGGCATGGCTGCCCGCAGAAAAAATCGAGGGGTGGGTGGCGTGGTTGCTTTACCTCATTCTTCTGGGGGGTGCTGTTTTCTGGGGATTCAAAGGAGAGTTCCTGGATTTCTGGGATTCATTCCTGTGGCTGGCGGCCTTTGCCCTGATCGACCTCAATGTGTTCGGCCTCACTGAGGGAGAGACGCAGCCGCTTTCCCCTTGAGGCGGGGAGCGGGATCAAAGGGTGCGTACATCCAGGAAGGAACCGCTTTCGTAGCGTTTCAATCGGGGAAAAGTGGCATCGAGGAGGCGGGCGGCCTCCTCCGGCGTCATCTTGGCGGCGTCGTCGATCCTCTGGACCGAGGGGTATCTGAGCTTGTCGGTCTCGTCGATCACCCGCTTCAGCATCGGCGTCCAAATGATTCCCGGCGCCAGGGAGGTGATATGGGTGGCTTCCATTTCCCGGGCATAGAGTTTGAGCAAGGTATTGAGTGCAGCCTTGGAGAGGGAGTAGGCGTTCCAGCCACGGTTGCAGTTGACGGCAGCGCCCGAAGAGATACCCACTACCTGGGCGACGGTTGTGTCCAGATCGATCAAGGTATCGAGAAGGACCTTGTTGGCCCAGACGTTGACCGTCATCACCGCCTCGATTTCGTACAGTGCGGTGTCAGTCATATCCTTGATTTCTCCAAGGATCCCGGCATTGAGGAGAACCAGATCAAGCTCGCCGGCATTTCCCACGAGGTCCCTCACCGCTCCCTGGGTGTATTCCAGGCGACGCAAATCACACTGAACGAAGTGGAGTGCCGCTGTTGCTTCGAGATCCCTGGGTATTCTCCTGCCGAGGGCATAGACTTCGCAGCCTTTCTCTAGGTAAAACCGGGCCAGGGCCTCGCCAAGTCCCGAACCGATGCCTGTGATCAATAGTTTTTTCATGCCATGTTGCTCCTTGATTCAGTTTCCGCCGCTAAATCCCAATTGGCGCCATGCCTCATAAACCACCACCGAGACGGCGTTGGAAAGATTCAGACTGCGGCTTTTCGGGCGCATGGGGAGGCGCAGTTTCCGGCTGTGGGGCAGGGAGGACAGGATATCATCCGGAAGTCCACGGCTCTCTGGCCCGAACAGCAGCAGCTCATCACCATGGAAGGAGATGTCCGTGGGGTGCTTTTCAGCTTTGGTGGTGAAGGCAAGCAATCGTCGCTCCTGGTGTCGTTCAAGAAAGGTGGCAAAATCCGGGTGGAGTGAGATGACGGTCAGGTCATGATAATCCAGGCCGGCGCGCCTCAGTTTCCTTTCCTCAAGGTCAAAACCCAAGGGCTCGATGAGATGTAGCCGGCACCCGGTGTTGGCACACAGGCGGATGATGTTGCCGGTGTTGGGGGCGATTTCCGGTTCGAAAAGGACTACTTCGACCATCGTCAGCGCAGGGCTTCCATGGTGTCGGTGGTGGGATTTGTCACCACGCCCTTTTCCGTGACGATGGCACCGATCAGTTCCGCTGGGGTGACGTCGAATACCGGGTTCCATGCCGAGACCAGCGACTCTGGACGTTGATAATGGGGGGGCAGGAGCTCGTTTTCGCTCCGTTCCTCGATGGGGATCAGTCCGCCGTGGGGAAGTTGCCAGTCGATGGTGCTGGTGGGGGCGACGACCATGAAGCGGACGCCGTGCCTTCTGGCGGCTACTGCCAGGCTGTAGGTGCCGATCTTGTTGGCGGTATCGCCATTGGCGGCGATGCGGTCGGCGCCGACGATGACCCATTGCAGCCGTCCCTGCTGCATCAGATAGGCGACGGCGGAATCGGCGACCAAAGTGGCGGGAATCCGGTCCTGTTCAAGCTCCCACAGGGTCAGGCGGGCCCCCTGATTCCAGGGGCGGGTCTCGGTGGCGTGAATAGTCAGCTCAGTGTTTCTCTGCCACAGGGTTCGGATGACCCCCAAGGCGGTGCCGAATCCCCCCGTGGCCAGGGAACCGGTGTTACAGTGAGTCAAAACACCGTGGGTCTGGCCGATCAGGTCGGTACCCCATCGGCCCATGCGGCGATTGGCGCTGATGTCCTCGGCATGGATGGTTTGGGCCTCGGCCAGCAGAGGTGGGAAGGGATCCCCCTCGATCCGCTTGAGTTTGTTTTCCATTCTCTCCAGGGCCCAGAATAGGTTGACCGCCGTGGGCCGCGACTCTGCCAGTTGCCGGAGATCGGGGTGAATGTTGTCGCGCCAGTGGCTGGGATCTTCTTCGAAGCGGTGTCTCGCCGCCAGAGCAACGCCATAGGCCGCGGCAATACCGATGGCGGGGGCGCCGCGAACCTCCATGTGGGTGATGGCCCTGGCGACTTCTTCCGCCGAGGAGCAAAGGCGGTAGCAGGATGAGTCGGGCAGTCTCCGCTGATCCAGGACTTCCAGACCCCGTTCTGTCCAGCGCAGGGCGCGGACCCGGTCGTGCTGGATTTCCCGTTCCAGGTGAGCGGCGGGTTCCCTGGTGGCTTTGTCGTGCATCCTGATGGTTTCCATGCTAAAGTTTTGCGGCTCTCACACCTGATCGGCAATCATGGAGCCTGTAGATACCTTAATATATGCCCGCTGGATTATACCGGTCGTACCCCCCGGGCGGCTACTGCACGATGGCGCGATTGCCATCCGGGCAGGCCGGATCGTCGCCCTCGAAAGCAGGGATACGGCCCAGGCACGTTTCCAGGCCCGGGAAAAGGTCGAATTGCCGGGACGCGCGCTGATTCCGGGTCTGGTCAATGCCCATACCCACGCCGCCATGACGTTGTTGCGGGGGATTGCCGACGATCTTCCCCTGATGGAGTGGTTGAACGAACACATCTGGCCGCGCGAGTTGCGTTGGGTGGATGGCGGGTTCGTCCGGGTGGGGGCGACTCTGGCAGTGGCAGAGATGCTTCGCAGTGGCACCACCTGTTTTGCCGATATGTACTTTTTCCCCGATGTGGTCAGGCAGGTGGCCGAAGAGACCGGGATACGCGCCCGGCTGGGACTGATCTTCGTCGACTTTCCCACCCCCTGGGCCCGTTCTCCCGAGGAATATTTCGAGAAGAACCTGGATTTATACCGACAACATCCTGGCGACGACAGGCTTGGCTGGATGCTGGCCCCCCGCGCTCCCTATTCGGTCAGCGACGAGATGTTCAGCCGGATTGCCGGGTTGTCGAATTCGCTGGATCTGAGAGTGCATATTCACCTCCATGAGACCCGTCATGAGATCGAGGAAAGCCTGGATCGTTTCCAACGCCGTCCCCTGAGCAGGCTGGAGCGGCTGGGACTCGTGAATGAGCGGTTGATGGCAGTCCATATGGTACACCTCAACGAAGACGAGATAGACAAAGTGGCGGCCAAGGGGTGTTCCGTGGTCCACTGTCCCGAATCGAACCTGAAGCTGGCCAGCGGATTTGCTCCTGTCGCCAGCATGGACAAGCGGGGGCTCTCCCTGGCATTGGGAACCGATGGGGCGGCCAGTAACAACGATCTTGATCTGTTGGGGGAAATGCGGACAGCTGCCTTGCTGGCCAAGGGGGTCACTCATGATCCTGAAGTGCTTCCGGCGCAGCGGGTCCTGAGCATGGCGACGCTGGGCGGCGCCCAGGCCCTGGGAATGGAGGACCAGATCGGCAGCCTGGAAGTGGGAAAAGCCGCAGATATCACCGCGATCGATCTCTCGGCCCCGGAAAACCAACCGGTCTACGATCCGGTTTCCCAGATCGTCTACGCTGCGGGGCGCGAGCACGTCACCGAGGTATGGGTCGGCGGCAGGCGGCTGCTCGAGGAGGGGCAGTTGACAGGTGTGGATTGGCCGGCGCTGGCAGAGGAAGTGGCCGGGTGGCAGCAACATTTGGCACAACCTTTGGAAAAATGAATACGACAGACAACGTTCATTCCGAAGAAATCGAGAAGTTCGGTGACAAGGCCGAACGATGGTGGGACCCCACGGGGGAGCTACGGACCCTGCATGAAGTCAATCCCCTGCGGATTCAATTTATCAGGCAGCATGCCGATATCGAGGGTAAACGTATCGTCGATGTAGGCTGCGGTGGCGGTATTTTGAGCGAAGGCCTGGCTAGGGAAGGGGCCCAGGTGCTGGGAATCGACCTGAGCAAGGAATTGCTCGAGGTGGCCGAACTCCATGCCCTGGAGCAGAAGATCGGCAATCTGAAGTATGAATGTATCGGCGCCGAGACTCTGGCCGGGCGCGAACCTGAATCGTTCGATGTCGTCACTTGTATGGAGATGCTCGAACACGTTCCCCGACCCGCTTCTGTGGTGGAGGCCTGTTCCCGCTTGGTGAAGCCCGGCGGCAAAGTATTCTTTTCCACCCTGAACCGGACGCTCAAGGCCTATCTGTTGGCTATCGTGGGAGCCGAATATGTACTGGATCTGATTCCCAAAGGAACACATCGCTACGACAAATTCATTCGTCCGTCAGAACTGGCTACCTGGTGTCGAGCGGCGGATCTGGAACCTGTCGCTGCCTGTGGGATCCACTACAACCCGCTGACCAGGAAATTCCGCCTCGGGGGCGATATCGACGTCAATTACATCATGGTTTTTGAAAAGTTAAGATGAGTCTGGACTGCATCCTATTCGATCTCGACGGCACTTTGCTCGATACGCTTCCTGACCTGGCGTTCGCACTCAACACGGTGCTGGAGGAAGAAGGGCGTGGCCCCTTGTCCGAATCGGTGATCCGCCAGACCATTTCCTATGGGGCTCCTGGTATGGTCAAGCTGGCATTCGGTGAGACCCAGGGCAAGGAGCAATTTGCCACCCGGATCGCCCGTCTGCGTGAGATCTACAGTCAGCATCTTGCGGAGCGGACCCGCTTGTTTCGGGGCATGGATCAAGTCCTTGGCAATCTCGAAGCCCGCAGCCTCAAATGGGGTATCGTGACCAACAAACGTCGTTACCTGACCCTGCCTTTATTGGAGCGCCTGGGTTTGCTGCCGAGGGCTGCCTGTGTGGTGTCTGGTGACGATACCACGCGCGGCAAGCCGAATCCGGACCCATTGTGGCTGGCTTGTCGCTCGGCCAGCGTCGAGACCAGTAATTGTGTCTACATCGGCGATGCCAAATGGGACATCGAAGCTGGGAGACGCGCGGGGATGATGACCGTGGTCGCCTGTTACGGCTATCTTGCACCCGAGGACAATCCTTTGGAATGGGGTGCGGACAGAATGATCGATCAGCCAGCCGAGTTGCCCCAGACCCTGGAAGACGTATTGCCACCACTGACCGTGGGTGACCCTTGCCGGGGGAATGTGAGCGGATGACGCCGGTGGAGTTGCCCGAGATGACTTCCGGCCTCCTCGATCGGCGGGTGATCCTGATCACCGGGGCCGCCGGGGCCCTGGGGGGGGTTGCCGCCGCCGCCTGTGCCCAGGCGGGTGCCAGGGTGGTGATGCTGGACAAGGAGGTCGAGGGGCTGGAACGTCTCCGCGATAAGATTCTGGATCAATCCCCCCAAGCCGATGTAGCACTGTTCCCCATGGATCTGGCAGGATCCCTGCCGGAACATTATGAACAACTGGCGGCCACTTTGGCCGGGCATTACCCCAGCCTGGACGGGTTGCTTCATAATGCCGCCTGCCTGGAGTATCTCGAGCCCTTCGCCTGTCACTCGGTGCAGCGCTGGTTTCAAACCCTACAGGTCAATCTCAATGCCCCTTTTCTCCTGACCAAAGTCTTGCTGCCGTTGCTGCAACGTAGCTCGGATGCGTCCGTGGTGTTCACCTCTGACACCTCGGCCCGCCAGGGAAACGCTTACTGGGGAGCTTACGGGGTTTCCAAGGCGGCCCTGGAAGTGCTGGCGGCTATGTTGGCCGCCGAGTGGGAGTCCGGAGGCCGCTTGCGGGCCAATATCCTGTTGCCCGGTCCCGTAAAGTCCCCTATCCGCCACCGGGCATTTCCTGCTGAAAGCGAAAATCACTTGACCCCGCCACAATCCTTAGCAAAACTCTATGTTTATTTGCTGGGGCCGGCCAGTCGGGGCCGGAACGGAAAAATCGTCACATTTCAGGATGAGCAGCATGTTTTATGGTCAGGGTGAAAGCATCGTTTTGCAACGGGACGTGGACGCCATCAGAGTGCCCGACGGGGAATCCGTCAAACTTCACAAGGACGAGGTGGTGACCATCTATCAGGCTATGGGTGGCAGTTACACCATTCTGACCGATGATGGCACCATGGCCAGGATCAGCGCCGCCGACGCCGATGCCATGGGCAAGGAGCCGCCGCTGATCAGCGATTTGCAGGAAGGCACCGATGCCGAGACGGTCAAGCACAATGTCTGGGAAGTGCTCAAGACTATTTACGATCCCGAGATACCGGTCAATATCGTCGATCTGGGATTGGTCTATCACGTCCGCGTGACCCCTGTGGAAGAACCGGGTGACGGCAACCGCGTGGAAATCATCATGACCTTGACCGCGCCAGGATGCGGAATGGGGCCCATCATCCAACAGGATGTGGAATTGGCGGTCAAGAATCTTCCCGGAGTGGCTCAGGTGGAGGTGGAAGTGGTCTTCGATCCCCCCTGGTCCCGGGACATGATGTCGGAGTCTGCCAGGTTACAGTTGGGAATGGTATAAGTCTTTTTTGCTTCGAAGGGCAGGGGCAAGGCCTCCGGACGGCAAATTATTTCCCCGATGTGGGCGTCATTATTCCGACGCCGTTCGACCCTGAGTCCGGAGAGATTAGTAACTATCTGATATAAAACATAAAGAAAATTTGGCACGCTAATCGCTTAAACCTTCGTAGAGTGCTTTATCCGCATCGAGGAAACGAAGGAAGTTATCGTTGGAGTGTGCCATGTCTCAAGAACGCGCCAATCTGGCAGTCATTACCAATCCGGCTTACGCCAAGCAAACCAATTCCGAACAGTCCCGCCAGGCGGATCTGATCGGGGTCCTACAGACGACATTGGTTCTCGATCAATTGCTGCAGTTGTTCTCCCGGGAGATTCAATCCCAGCTACCTCATGATGGTTTCCGTTACCGCAATCAAGAGTTGGGGATGGAGATTCAGGGGGGGGAGCGAGCCCCCCATAGCTGCAATTATTCTTTGCTTTTGGAGGAAAAGAACCTGGGGGATCTGACGTTGGTGCGGCGCAAGCGCTTCAGCGAAAGGGAACTGGCTGAACTGGAAAACCAATTGTGCTGCCTGCTTTATCCCCTGCGTAACGCAGTGTTGTATTACCAGGCGCTGCAGTCCGCCTACACCGATCCATTGACCCAGGTCTACAACCGTACCGCTCTGAACAGCGCCTTTCAGCGGGAATGGAAACTCGCCCAACGGCAGCGTGCCCCGTTGTCGGTATTGCTGCTCGATATCGATCATTTCAAACAGATCAATGACAATTTCGGGCATACGGCCGGGGATGCCGCCTTGAGCAAAATCGCCCGCTGCCTTCAGCAGTCGGTCAGGGCGAGCGACATGATCTTCCGCTATGGCGGAGAGGAGTTCGTGATTCTGCTGAGCAACACAATGACCGAAGGGGCGAAGTTGCTGGCGGACAGGATCCGCAGAAACATCCGCGACATGGACTGCAACGATATCACGCCCAATCTCCGCATCACCACGAGTATCGGCGTGGCAACCCTGAGTCATCCGGAGGAAACACCCCAACAGTTGCTGAAGCGCGCCGATGATGCGCTGTACCAGTCCAAACGGAAGGGCCGCAACCGGGTCACGGTAGCTTGAGTGGTCCGAATGTGAAGATCGAGTCTTTCGAATCGGACACCTGTCTATGAGATGATAGTTGCCTGAAGTTTCTTCCGGATTCGGATCTGATTTGGCCGGCATCATTGCCACGGTGTCGGTAATGATTCGGCTCCAGGTAGGGGAGCCTTGCTGGTCGGCTCATCTGCCCCGCCTCTTCATCATACCCTTGGATGGATTGTAGCCCCAGATGGCCAGGGTCAGAAAGATCAGCGTGGTACCTAAAGTATAGAAAAAGGCATAGCGGTTGAACTGGCCGTAGAGGGCGAAGCGGATCATTTCCACTGCCTGGGAGAAGGGGTTGTAGCGCGCCAGCTGCTCCAGCAGCAGGCTGGACTCCTTCAGGCGCCAAAGAGGATAGAGGGCGGTGGAGAGAAAGAACATGGGGAAGATGACGAAGTTCATCACCCCGGCGAAGTTCTCCAGTTGCTTGATGAAGGACGACAGTAACATCCCCACGGCACCCAGCATCAGACCCGCCAGGATCAGGGCCGGGAGAACCTGGAGATAACCCAGGGAGGGAGGCTGGATGTCGTAGGCGTAGGCGATGGCCAGAAACACATAGGCCTGGACGATGGAGACGCAGGTGCTCGCCAACAGCTTACTTGAGAGCAGATACCAGCGTGGCAGCGGGGCCACCAGGAGAATCCGCATGCTGCCCATTCCGCGGTCGTAGACCATCGACAGGGAGCTCTGCATGCCGTTGAAGAGCAGGATCATCCCCACCAGCCCGGGGGTGATGTATTCCTCGTATAGGATATAGGTCTGATAAGGCGGAATGACGGCGATTCCCAGGGTCGAACGGAAACCGGCGGCGAAGATGAACAGCCATACTAGGGGCCTGACCAGGGCCGCGATGAAACGGCCGCGCTGGTGGATAAAACGCAGCAGTTCGCGGCTCACGACGGCCCACAAGGCGCGCAGATAATGCATCAGGCGCATGGGACGCCCTCCCGGGTCAACGCCTGGAAGACTTCCCCCAGGGTGGCGACTTCAAGGCGATGGATCACCTCGGTGACGATGCCGGTGGTCTGGATGCGTCCCCGGTGGAGCACGATCAGCTCATCCGTAGGTTCGACCTCGTCGATAAGATGGGTGGCCCATAGGACCCCAATGCCCTCTGTGGCCAGATGGTGGACGTGGGCCACGAGGGCCTTGCGGCTGGGTATGTCCAGGCCTACGGTGGGTTCGTCCAGGAGCAGCAGGGAAGGCCGGTGGAGGAGGGCCCGGGCGATTTCCACCCGGCGCCGGTAGCCGCCGCTGAGGGAACGGATCCTCGCCTTGCGATAAGCTCCCAGCTCCAGCCTTTCCAGCTCACTGGTGATGCGGCGGCTAGTTTCGCGACGGCTGAGGCCGTGCAGGGCGGCGTGATAGCGCAGGTTCTGTTCCACCGTCAGGTCCAGGTCCAGGGTTGGCTGCTGAAACACCACCCCCATGTTCGCCAAGGCCCGGGACGACTGGCGGCGGTTGTCGTAACCGGCTATCCGTATGCTTCCTGTGGGGCTGTCGAACAGGCGGGTGATGAGGTTGAACAGAGTGCTCTTGCCGGCGCCGTTGGGGCCCAGGAGGATGGCACAGCGGCCCTGAGCCACCGCGAAGCTGACCTCGTCGAGGGCCTTCCTGGGACCGTAGGCGAAACTGACTCCTTCGACTTCCAACGCCGCTGCGTTCATGGCTTGACCGCCACCCCCCAGGGATAGTGGCCCACGGGAATGGATTTGAAGGGTTTGAGTTTATCGGTGTCGATCACAGTGATGTCGTGGCTGGCCCCGTTGGTGGTGAACAAGCGTTTGCCATCCGTGGAGAAAGCGAGATGCCAGACCCGCTTTCCGGTGAGCAGGTAAGCGACGATCTCCAGCTTTTGCGCATCGATCACCGCCACCCGGTTGGCCGGCCCCAGGGCCACATAGCCGTAACGGCGCTGCCCGTCGACGATGACCCCCACCGGTTGTATCAGGGCCTGGCTGACTCCCGGGATCTTGAAGTGGAGTCTTTTGAGGATCTCTTTGCTGCCGGTGTCGATGATGGTCAGGGTACTGCCGATCTCGGAGGTCACCCACAATTGCCTGCTGTCGGCGGTGAAGAAGGCCGCCCGGGGTCGGGGGTCCACCAGAGTGTTGTGAACGATCTCCAGCGTCTGGGTATCGATCCAGTGAGCCATGTTGGTGGTCTCCGAAGTGCTCACTACCCAGCGGCCGTCGGGGCTCACCGCGATGCCTTCCGGTTCCACGCCGACGGCGATGGTCTTGACGACTTTTTTGCTTTCGAGATCGATCACCGTCACCTGGTTGTCGTCCTCGTTGGAGACATACATGCGCTTGCCGGACGGGTCGATAGCGAAGGTCTCCGGGTCCTCTCCCGAGGGCAGGTTGCCCACGATTTCATAGGTGTTTCCGTCGAGGATCTGGATGGTGTCGTCGTCGCTGGCGGCGACATAGAGCCTGGTGAAATCCGGACTGAATTCGAGGTCGCGGGGCCGCCGCCCGATCTTGACGGTCCTGATCAACGTCAACGTCGCGCCGTCGACCAACGCCAGGGTGTTGTCCTTTTCCAGGGTGACCAGGACTGTGTCGGCACTGGTCGCTGCGGACAACAACAGGGTGAACAAGGTTAACAGGGTTTTTTTCATGGGCTTCCTTGGGGGTGAGAGCAAATGGTCATGAAAGTTGATAAGGGACGGCGACGCAATCCAGCTGGCAGGGAAAATCCCGGGCGTGTCGCGTCACCAGCTGCAGGTCGTCGCTCATGGTGGCCTGGAGAGTATCGGAGAGTTTCCAGCCATGTTTTCGTCACAAGGCGGCAGCCTGTTTTCCATATTCCTTAAATCGTTTTTCCGATATCGTCTTCGAGTGGATAATATCGTCGGCTGCGGGCCGGATTCAAGGTTTCAGGTGACAGGTCGATTCCCGCTCGTCGTAACCGAGGGTATCCAGTTCGTCGACCGGATGGAGGAAACCTTCCAGGGGTGCCACCGCCACCACCGCCCGGGGCCCTGTCAGCAGGATCGGCTGACGCAGCTGGCCGTTCCAGGGGCGGAAGGAGAGGGGGCGGCCTTTGAAACCCGCCAGCGCCAGCTTGCCTCCGAGGAGGAAATCGCGGATCCTGGTGAAATCGGTGCTCTGGGTGCGGGTGGCGGCCTCGCCGATGGCGCGCACCGCCAGCCAAGCGGCGTAGTCCCGGGGTTTCATCCAACGTCCCGCCTTTTCCCGGAAACGGTTCTGCAACTGCACCGCGCCCCATTGCTCGTGGGCCGGATGCCAGGCAGTGGCGACGAGACCCTGGGAGCCTGCCACCGGTCGGGGCAGCCAGGTGCGGTAGGGGAAATAATCGCCGAACAATCCGGCCTCATCGGCCACCAGAAGTATGTCGTAGTCCACTCCCTGGGTGAAGGTGGCCACCAGTGACTGGGCGGTGCGGCGGGCGTCGAAATCGTAGTCCCAGGTCTTCTCCGCAACGATCTCGAGGCCGAAACGTTTTGCGGTGCGCTTCAGGGCGGCGGCAAACAAGCGGTCCTGCTCCCGGGGTCCGGGAACCAGGAACCACTCCTGCCAGTGCTTTTTCTTGAGATACTGTCCCAGGGCATCGGCGCGCATGGCGTGACTGGGCAGGGTGTGGAGCACGTTGCCCCGGCACTGGGAACCGCGCAGGCGGTCGTCGTAGGCACCGGCATTGTACAATAGGACTTGATCCGCGCCTTCCATGTCGTCAAGCGCCAGGAGTTTGGCTGCGGGAAGATCGACGACGATGTGGCTGTAGCCTTCCTTGAGGAGGAAATAGAAAGCTCTGGCTGGATCCTCGTCCCGCTCCAGGATTGCCCCCAGGAGTCTGAAATCCTGACCGGTGAAGCGGCCGGTGGTGTTGTCGTCCTCGATACCCAGTTCGGCGCCGCGCCGGCCGATGTCCCCGTATAGTGGTTCCAGGTTGGCTGCCGCCGGGCGGAGGTCCTCCGGTTTCATGCCGAGAAGGCGATGTGCAGGGTGGTGGCGCCAGCAGTCAGCGGGAGCCAGAGAAAGATCGTCAAAGCCAGGCGGTGAATCAATGAGGATGCGCTCATGGCGCAGCATTATACTTGAACCCAGAGACAAGCATGACAGGGAAATCTTCCCGTAAAGAACATCCGCCCCGGGTATGGCTGCTGTGTGGCCATAAGGCCGGGGACAACAATCAGCTGCTGGCCTTGGCCGACGCCCTGGACTGGCCCTATGAAATCAAGCGCATGGTCTACCGTCCCTACGAACTTTTGCTGGGGCGCTTTGGCGCCACCCTGGCGGGGATCGACCGCAAACACAGCGATCCCCTGGCTCCGCCCTGGCCCGATCTGGTGCTGACTGCGGGCCGCCGCAACGAGGCGGTGGCTTTGTGGATCCGCAAACAGGCGATGCGGCACGGACAGCGGGTCGTCATTGTCCATGTGGGAAGACCCTGGGCGCCCCTGAAACGCTTCGATCTGGTGGTCACCACTCCCCAGTATCACCTGCCCGAAGCCTCCAACATCGTGCACCTGACCCTGCCCCTTCACCGCCTGACGGGACAGGCGTTGGAGCAGGCGGCCGAGGCGTGGCGATCCAGAATCTGGGTGCCTTCTCCTTACCTTGCCTTGGTGGTGGGAGGCGACAGCGGGCCCTACGCCTTCAACCCCGGAACGGCGCGAGTGCTGGCCCGGGAGGCCAGCGAACTGGCGCGGCGCAACGGCGCTTCGCTGCTGGTGACCACCAGCGCCAGAACCGCGCCAGCGGCCGCCACGGCTCTGGAGGAGGCGATCGAGGTGCCCGCCCAGGTGTTTCTGTGGCGTTCGGGAGTGAAGGACAATCCCTATCTGGCGTTTCTGGCTCTGGCGGATGAAATCGTCGTTACCGGTGACAGCATGTCGATGCTGGCCGAAGCCTGCGCCACCGGCAAGCCGGTGCATATCTTTCCCTTCGGCACTGGACGTTATGCAATGCGTCCGGAAAAACCCTTGCCTGTCACTGGCAAATTCTGGACCCGGCAGGGAATTTGCGCCCTGCGTAGTTCCATTGCCCTGACTCTGGCTCCCACCCGCCTCAGGCGCGATATCCGCCGGATTCATAGGGCCCTGATCCGCTCGGGGAGGGCGGTCTGGTTGGGAGAAAAAGGTGCTGGGGCCAGCCAACCGCTATCGGCGGAGCTGGACAGGGTGGTGGAGAGGATATGCGAGCGGGTGCAACGATAGAAGGGGACGGTCTGACATTTCCCCCACTCGAACGCAGTCCCCACGGACAAAAAAAGACCGGCCCAGGGAAACCTCTCCCGTTGGGGGGAGAGGTGGCATGGTTATAATTTGCGGTAGATCTCTGCGCCGCTTTGGAGAAATTCCTCCGATTTTTCCTGCATACCCAGCTTGATCTCCTGCTCGGCGTAGTCGCGCACTTCCTGGCTGATCTTCATGGAGCAGAAGTGGGGGCCGCACATGGAACAGAAATGGGCCACTTTGGCCGACTGTTGGGGCAGGGTTTCATCATGGAATTCCTGGGCCTTTTCGGGATCCAGGCTGAGGGTGAACTGGTCCAGCCAGCGGAATTCGAAGCGGGCCTTGGAAAGGGCGTTGTTGCGGTACTGGGCCGCCGGGTGCCCCTTGGCGAGGTCGGCGGCGTGGGCGGCAATCTTGTAGGTGACGATACCTTCCCGGACATCTTCTTTGTTCGGCAGCCCCAGGTGTTCCTTGGGGGTGACGTAACACAACATGGCGGTGCCGTACCAGCCGATGTTGGCGGCGCCGATGGCCGAGGTGATGTGGTCGTAGCCGGGGGCGATGTCGGTGACCAGGGGGCCCAGGGTGTAGAAAGGCGCTTCGTAGCAATCGGCCAGTTCCTTGTCCACATTTTCCTTGACCAGATGGAGAGGTACGTGGCCGGGTCCCTCGATCATCACCTGGACATCGTGTTTCCAGGCGATCTTGGTCAGTTCGCCCAGGGTCTGGAGTTCGGCGAACTGGGCCTGGTCGTTGGCGTCGGCGATGGAGCCGGGACGCAAGCCGTCGCCGAGGGAGAAGGCGATGTCGTAGGCCTTCATGATCTCGCAGATTTCCTCGAAGTGGGTATAGAGGAAGCTTTCCTGATGATGAGCCAGGCACCACTTGGCCAGGATGGAGCCGCCGCGCGAGACGATGCCGGTGACCCGCTCCGCGGTGAGGGGGACATAGGCCAGGCGCACCCCGGCATGGATGGTAAAGTAGTCCACCCCCTGTTCGGCCTGTTCGATTAGGGTGTCGCGGAAGATTTCCCAAGTCAGTTCCTCGGCCTTGCCGTCGACTTTCTCCAGAGCCTGGTAGATGGGCACGGTGCCGATCGGTACCGGTGAGTTGCGGATGATCCATTCCCGGGTTTCGTGGATGTGCTTGCCGGTGGACAGGTCCATCACGGTGTCGGCGCCCCAGCGGATGGCCCAGAGCATCTTTTCCACTTCTTCCTCGATGTCGGAGGTCACCGGTGAGTTCCCCAGGTTGGCATTGACCTTTACCAGGAAATTACGCCCGATGATCATCGGCTCGGATTCCGGGTGATTGATGTTGGAGGGAATGATGGCTCGCCCGGCGGCAACCTCCTGACGTACGAATTCGGGGGTGATCTCCTCGGGCAGCCGGGCGCCGAAGGGCTGTCCGGAATGGATGCGCTGGCCATAAGTTTCGCGCATGGCTTGGAGATTCTGATTTTCGCGGATGGCGATGAATTCCATTTCTGGGGTGATGATACCCCGACGCGCATAGTGCATCTGGGTGACGTTGGCGCCGGCTTTGGCGCACAGGGGTTTCTTCAGGTTGGGGAAGCGCAGGTGAGCGGTTTCAGGGTCTTGAAGGCGTTCCTGGCCATAGCGGGAGGTCGGGCCCGGTAGTGCCTGGCAGTCTTCCCGTTGCTGAATCCAGGAGGCGCGCAGGGGTGCCAGGCCGGTCGTCAGATCGACTTCCACGTTGGGATCGGTATAAGGGCCTGAGGTGTCGTAGACATAAACGGGCGGGTTGGCCACCGGTCCCGAAGAGGTCTGGGTCGGGCTCTGGTCGATACGCCGCATGGGGACCTTGATATCGGCACGGTTCCCTTGAAGGTAGATTTTGCTGGAGGAAGGGAAGGGTTTGATAGCAGCCTTGATGGCTTCAACATTCTTGCGGAATGCTTCTGGGACGGCGTTCATAAGTCTCTCCTGTGCCTGCGACGGCGCAGGGACAGACCCGAGCTTCCCTACGCCGGTCTTAACCGGAATCAGGTTCCAAGGGACTCTCTCAGCGTGGTTTCGGGTCGAACCGCGCACCCCTAGCTCTGGCTGCTAAAGCTATAGTATTGGTTGCAACTTTGCAAGCGCAATTCCAAATCAAATTAGTCAGCAAAAATAACTGCGTGGCAAAAATCGCTACGTTTTGTTTGCGATGGAGAGGGGGCAAAACAAGGATCTGGTTGGCGGTGCTTTGAGTCAGCAATCCAGTGAACAAGGGTAATACGGGCTACAGAGGAATCGCCAGGAGGAATTTATCGTTTACCGGACCCTGGGGGAGTGCTAGAATCCGACAGCAATATGGCTCAATACTGCCTTCCAGTCCAAACCACTTCATGAGCATGCAATCCAACGGGCGTAACCGTTCAGCCGCGGTGGATATCAAGGGGAGTACCGTCACCCTGCCCATCGTCAGGTTGCTTGCCGACGATATGGCTGCGATCATTTCCCAACTCAAACAAAAAATCCAACAGGCCCCAGACTTCTTTCGGGGGGCACCGGTGGTTGTGGATGTGTCGGCCCTGGCCGAGCCCGCAAAGTTGGACTTGAAGGCCTTACTAGAGGAATTGTGCCAGCTGGAGCTGATCCTGGTGGGCCTGAAAGGAGGTGACGAGGCTCTCCGGGAGCAGGCGGCTTTGTTGCAGCTGGCTTGCCTGGCGGATACCGCTTTGCCGGAATCCAGACCAGCGCGGCCGGTGACTCCTCCACCAGCGGAAAAACCAGCTTCCCCTCCGCCGCCACCCGAGGTTGAGGCGCCCGCCCCTCCCTCCCATGCCATGGTGATTACCCAGCCGGTTCGTTCCGGGCAGCGGGTCTATGCCAAAGGAAGAGATTTGATCGTGATGGCTCCGGTCGGTTATGGGGCGGAAATCATGGCCGATGGACACATCCACATTTACAGTACCCTGCGTGGCAGAGCTCTCGCCGGGGTGCATGGGGATAGCGAATGCAGGATCTTCTGCCGCGATCTGCAGGCCGAATTGGTGTCCATCGCAGGCCATTACCGGATCAGTGAGGATCTGGATGAAGAAGTGCGCGGGCGTCCGGTACAGATCTATATGAACGATACGGCTTTGATCATCGAAACATTATGATTGCCAAGCCCCCCGGCACCTGTGGTGCTTTCATTTTCCGGGGTGAAACAGGAGTTCTTGGGAGTTACCGTGAAACAACCCATCATGCTTTCGTGCTTTGGGGTGAATGACGGTTCCATGAAAGTTGCCGGCAACGATCC
>Ga0114931_10003619_pt1 | contig 19519 bp, 20 predicted proteins | sample 2SBtaG_FD_89579 | JGI IMG/M metagenome (GOLD analysis project Ga0114931, IMG submission 89579) | Deep subsurface microbial communities from Kolumbo volcano to uncover new lineages of life (NeLLi) - 2SBTROV14_V59a metaG | ecosystem: Environmental > Aquatic > Marine > Volcanic | place: Kolumbo...
AAAAATGACAGGCCCCCGGCCCCTGATGCACATCGCTATGGATGCTGCTGCCGCGAAGGCAACTCGAGGATATTCGGCGCTTGCCTGCCATATACAATATGGCATTTCATTGGTTAAATATCAATAATTACAATAACTTAGAGTTAAGTATTTGATCCTGAATCATTTTTGTCTTGATGTTGCTCGCATTAAAGTGGGCAGGCCACATTGCTGGTTTGTAGTGCTTTAAGAAGCCTCCCGAAGTGCGGCGCGCAGTTCTGCCTGATATCGGCGCGCGGCGCTCAATACCTCAGTTTGAAGATGATCGGCAATTACGCGCACGTCTGCCTGCAGGACACGGAGCGCCGGGGCGGCGATCTCTGCTGGTTCCGGTTGCAGGGTATAGGTGGCGTCCAGCGCATTGCCGATGGGCGTGGCGATCACCTCCCACGGGCTGGACAGCTTTTTTTGAATGAGCAGTGTCAACATGGCTTCTGCGATGAGCGCCGGATAAAGCGCCGAACGGCCATAAAAAATAATCCGCGGCGGCCGCGTTGGCAACCCCAACGGCGTTTCATGTCCTTCGCACGACCAACAGGGGGGAACCTTACGAAGGCGCAGAAACGCATAGACCAAAGGCGCGATACCGGGCTCGATGGGAAATCTTTTCCCGTCTGATGACATGTGCGCGCGCGCATGAGGACAGTGCGGCGCGCAGGCGCAGGCGCAAACAGGAGAATGGTGCGTTGGACAGGGCAGATTGCATCCGGGGCAGGGCCGGTTGGCGCGATCCTGACTTTCCAACAGACTGGCCAGATCATCGCAATACCCTCGACAGAGTTTTATATCTGGCGGCAGGGCCTCAATACGCATGCATACTCTCCCTTCTCGGGCGATCACATGACTCACCATTGTTCAGGATAAAATAACCATGTTAATATTATGTGTATTATCAGGCCCGGCCGGGACAAGAGTTTTAATCTTTCCATTGTCGCGGCGGGGCGGACCGCCTATTTTAGATCCGGTGGTTGCTGCTGGGTGCGTCAGGGAATTGTTTCCCAGGGACCTTAACATTCTTATAGGGAGCTGTCCCTGCCCTGGGCCGTGGCCTTTGGCATACGGCGCCCACCTGGTTTACCAGGTTCTATGGGGATGCATCTTCCCAACGGCTCGTGCGGCGCCACGCTTTTTCATGGCGGGGTGCATATATGGCCGAGCGATCCTCCAAGCCCGTTGGCCGGGACAAGGCGGCGCTCCGGCAGTGGGCCAAAGAGCGCCGCGCGGCTCTTGCCGCACGGTTGGGTGACACAGCGCCTCTGCAAGCGGCGGCGGCGTTCGCGCAAGCCATTTCGGTGACCGAGGGGCAGGTTGTGGCGGGCTATTGGCCGCATCTCACGGAGATCAGCCCCTTGCCCATTCTGGAATGGTGCGCGGGCGTGGGGGCCGAGTGCGCCCTGCCGGTGATGAGGGGCAGGGGGCACGCCTTGTTGTTCCGGCGCTGGCGTCCGGCGGAGTCTTTGATCACAGGCGCTTTTGGTATTCGCGAACCTCGAGGGTCCGCGCCGCAGGTCACCCCCACTCTCGTGGTGACGCCGCTTTTGGCATTTGACCGGGCGGGCCATCGTCTGGGCTATGGGCAGGGGTTTTATGATAAGACCCTGACAGCGCTGCGCCGGGAGGACAAGGTGCGGTGCGTCGGTCTGGCCTATGCTGGGCAGGAGGTGGAAGAATTACTGCCGGCCGCGCCCCATGATCAGGCGCTCGACTGGATTGTCACGGAACGCGGCGCCTATCGCGTCGCTGGTTGAGGATTTTGCATGCGTATTCTGTTTTTGGGCGATCTCATTGGCCGCGGCGGCCGGGAAGCGGTGTACGACCACCTGCCCGCATTGCGCGCCCGGCGAGAGATCGATTTCGTCATCGCCAATTGTGAAAATGTTGCGGGTGGTGTGGGTGTCACGCGGGTTCTCTGCGACGCTTTGTTCGCTGCGGGCGTTGACGCGCTGACCAGCGGCAATCATGTGTGGGATCAGCACGAAGTCTTTGATTTTATGGATGACGAGCCCCGCCTGCTGCGGCCGATGAATTATCCTGCGCAAACACCCGGGCGCGGCGTCTCGCTGCTGACCGCGCGGGGCGGCGAAACGGTGATGGTGATGAACGCCATGGGGCAGGTGTTTATGCCAGTGTCCATGGACGATCCCTTCGCCGCCGTAGACGCGGCGCTGGGGCACTGTCCGTTGGGCGAAGTGGCGGACGCCATCGTGCTTGATTTTCACGGCGAAGCCACGTCGGAAAAAATGGCCATGGGGCATTTCGCCGATGGCCGTGCGTCTCTGGTGGTGGGCACGCACACCCATGTGCCCACGGCCGATGCGCAGATTCTGCCCGGCGGCACCGCGTATCTGACCGATGCGGGCATGTGCGGCGATTATGATTCCGTCATCGGCATGGATAAAGAGACCTCCATCGCGCGGTTTACCCATAAGATGCGCATGGGGCATTTCACGCCGGTGGTGGGCGACGTCACCTTGTGCGGCGTGCTGGTCGAGACGGCGCTGAACGGTCTGGCGGCTTCCATTGAACCGCTCCGGCTTGGCGGGCGTCTGGCCGAAGCCCAGCCTTATTCATAAAACGTGAGATTCAGGATTTGGCGGCGCGCGGCAAGGGCGGCTCCGGGGGGGCCTCGGTGGGCGGCGCGGGGGGAAGCGCATCAAGCGCCGCGTGGCGCTCAATGTTTCTGGCGATGGCGGCAATCTGGCGGCTGTACGCGCGCACAAAATGCGCCGCGCGGCCCACGCGCATACCCGCCTCTGCTTCGTAAAAGGCATCTATCGCTTTGCTCAGGCCGACTATCGCGGCTGAGGCCGCGCCTTCCTGAATTTTGCTTGTTTTCCCCCTCACCGCGCTCTTTGCCTTCCCTCCTCCGGGAGCTCTCGTTCGCGCTCCCGATCCTTTTCCATCTCTCTTCTTAGCATCCCCGGTGCATGAGGGAAATCATTAATCTGGGTTAACGGGAGACGCATCTTGCTTTGCACAGGCTGACATGATTAATGAAGCGCTTGTCTTGCGTGCCGGTCATGACGTTGAAAGGCAGGCGGCATGCGGAGTCTAAAGGTTAACGGAGTTGATATATGGCGGGCCATTCCAAGTTCAAGAACATCATGTATCGCAAAGGCGCGCAGGACGCCAAGCGCTCCAAGCTGTTCTCCCGGCTGTCGAAGGAAATCACCGTGGCGGCCAAAATGGGCCTGCCCGATCCCGACAGCAATCCGCGTCTGCGCCTGGCGATTCAGGAAGCGCGCTCCAACTCCATGCCCAAAGACAATATCGCCCGGGCGATCAAGAAGAGTCAGGGCGGGGACGCGGAATCATATGAAGAGATCCGGTATGAAGGGTTCGGCCCTGGCGGCGTCGGCATCATTGTCGAAGCGCTGACCGACAACAAAAACCGCACCGCCGGATCGGTGCGCGCGGGCTTCACCAAGCATGGTGGCAATCTGGGCGAGACGGGCTCCGTGTCGTTCATGTTCGACCGGGTGGGCTGCATTCATTACCCGGCCACGATCGGCGATGCGGACACGGTGTTGGAGGCGGCCATTGAGGCGGGGGCGGAAGATGTGGTGTCGGCGCCAGACGGTCATGATCTCTATTGCGCGCTTGATGATCTCCATAGCGTGAACGCCGCCTTGACGGAGCGCTTTGGCGATGCGGAAAGCGCCAAGGTCATCTGGAAGCCGCAAAACACCATCGACGTGTCCGGCGACACGGCTATGAAACTTTTTAAATTGCTGGACGCGCTTGATGACGATGACGACGTGCAAAACGTTTATGCTAATTTCGAGGTATCTGAGTCGGAACTTGAGAAGCTCACCGCTTAAATTTCTCGCGGCAGGGTTGGAGACAACGTTTTAGTCATGCGCCAGAGCGTGCGGGTAATCGGCATTGATCCGGGTTTGCGGTCCACCGGCTGGGGCGTGATCGACAGCGACGGCAATCGTCTTAGCCATGTCGCCAATGGCGCTCTGCACTCAAAAGCCGGCGCGGATCTGGCGTCCCGCCTGGCCGAACTGTATGCCGGGCTGGAGCAAGTTCTGGCGGCGCACCACCCGCAAGAAGCGGCGGTTGAACACACCTTCGTTAATAAGAATGCCGTCTCGACGCTCAAACTGGGACATGCCCGCGCGGTGGCGCTCCTGGCCCCGGCCAGAGCCGGTCTTGTTGTGGCGGAATACGCCCCCAATCTCGTCAAAAAGGCCGTGGTGGGGGCAGGCCATGCCCAAAAAACTCAAATTCAGGCCATGCTCGGCGTTCTCCTGCCGGGCGCGCCGGTCGCCGGGGCGGACGCGGCGGACGCGCTGGCCATCGCCATTTGCCATGCCCATCATCGCTCATATGTGCGCCAGGCGGTCTGATGATCGGCAAACTCACAGGTACGCTCGACGCTTTGTCCCCGACCCATGCGCTCATTGATGTCGGCGGGGTGGGCTATGAGGTGACCTGTTCGGCGCGCACGCTGGCGGCGCTGCCCGGCAGTGGCGGGCCCGTGACGCTTTATATCGATACCGTGCTGCGCGCCGATTTCATCCGTCTTTACGGGTTTCTGCACGCGCTGGAAAAAAACTGGTTTGTCCATCTCCAGAGCGTGCAAGGGGTGGGCGCCAAGGCGGCGCTGGCCATTCTCGATGTGTTGAGCCCGTCTGAGCTGCACCAGGCGCTGGTGATGCAGAACAAAGCCGCCATCACCCATGCCAGCGGCGTCGGGCCCAAACTGGCGGGCCGCATCATTTCTGAACTGAAAGACAAGCCGCCCCCCGGCGCGCCTTTGACCGGGGGCGCCTTCACCCCGCCCACCAGCGAAACCGTGCCGGGCGCGGTGCGCACCGAAGGATTAAATGACATACTCTTGCGTAATGATGCGATCTCGGCCCTGGTCAATCTGGGCTATAATGAAGTGCGGGCTGGCCAGGCTGTCATGGCGGCCTATGCCCGCCATGACGAAGATCCGCCTCTCAATGCATTGATCAAAGAGGCCCTGAAGGAGATCGCTTCATGACGGTGCTTTCTGAAGACCGGTTGATTGCTCCGGCGCCTCAGGGGGAAGATGCGTCGGACACCCCGATGCGTCCGCAATGTTTGGCCGATTTCACCGGGCAGCGCCGAGTGTGCGAAAATCTCACAGTATTTATCGAAGCGGCCAAAGCGCGCGGGGAAGCGCTGGATCATGTGCTGTTTTCCGGGCCGCCAGGCCTGGGTAAAACCACCCTGGCGCAGATCATCGCGCGCGAGCTTGGCGTGGGTTTCCGGGCGACTTCCGGGCCGGTGATCGCCAAAGCGGGCGATCTGGCGGCGCTGCTCACCAATCTGGAACCCCGCGATGTTTTGTTTATCGACGAGATTCACAGGCTCTCCCCGGCGGTGGAGGAGATTCTCTATCCGGCGATGGAGGATTTTCAACTTGACCTCATCATCGGCGAGGGACCGTCGGCGCGCTCCGTGCGGATCGATCTGCCGCCCTTCACGCTGGTGGGGGCGACGACGCGCCAAGGCCTGATCACCACGCCTTTGCGCGACCGGTTCGGCATTCCGGTGCGTCTGTCCTATTACGACGTCAGTGAGCTTCAACAAATCGTGACGCGCGGCGCGCGCGTCTTGAATATATCCTTGGCGGCGGACGGCGCAGGGGAGATCGCCCGGCGCGCGCGCGGTACGCCGCGGGTGGCGGGGCGTCTTTTGCGCCGGGTGCGGGATTTTGCGAGTGTCGGCAAAGCCCAAGTGATCGACGCGCCGCTGGCCGACCGGGCGCTGACCCGGCTGGAAGTGGACGGTCAGGGGCTCGACGCCATGGATCACCGCTACCTCAGCACACTGATGGTAAAGTTTGGCGGCCGCCCCGTCGGCATCGAAACGCTGGCGGCGGCGTTAAGCGAAGCGCGCGATGCGCTGGAGGAAGTGGTTGAGCCCTACCTTATTCAACTGGGCTTTATCATGCGCACGCCGCGCGGGCGGCTGGCGACCCTGGCGGCCTATGCCCATCTCGGGCTTGAGGCCCCTGCCGATCCCGGTTCAGAAGGCGCGGCGGAGCAGTTAAGGCTGTATACGGAGGAAAATGATGAGTGATCAGCCGGCCGCCGGCTATTTTCGTGACGGCATACATATTCTGCCCATTCGCGTCTATTACGAAGACACTGACTTTACGGGCATCGTCTATCACGGGAATTATTTGCGTTATTTCGAGCGCGGGCGCAGCGAGTTTCTGCGTCTCTTGGGCGCGCTCCACGACGGCTTGCTGGGTGACGGCGCCCCGGCGGCCTGGACAATCGTCCGTGTTGAGATTGATTATCTGAAGCCAGCGCGCGTGGACGACGTTCTGGAGGTGCACACCACTTACACGCGGGCAACCGGCGCGCGGCTTTTTGCGTCGCAAGTGGTGAAGCGGGACGGGGTGGATCTGGTGCGGGCTGAAGTGCAGGCGGCCTGTTTGACGCCAAATGGCCGTCCGGTGCGCATTCCCGCGCCCATCCGTGAAAAACTTGTGGGTCATGTCATCGCTTCAACACCTCGTTAACCATAACACAAGGTTTTTGCGTTTGGCTGGTTTTTGGAGGGGTGACGACCGCCTGAACAGATGTGGCCGGGGGGCTTTGCCCTGCCGCGCGGGAACGGCTGGCGCCCTAGTTTGGACACAATTAACGGACTAACTGACCCCCGCGTTTTTGAAGTCGTTTTGCGTTAAGCCCTTGAAGAGGCGGGGTTCTAGGGGAAAGAGTACATTATGGATGCCAGTGTGATCGCTCAGGGCATAAACGCTCCGCAAGCGGTGGATTTTTCTTTGTGGGCATTGTTTTTAAGAGCTGACATGGCCGTCAAGGTCGTGATGTCGGTTCTGGTGCTGGCGTCGGTCTGGTCCTGGGCGATCATGATCGACAAATGGCTGGCGGTGGGCCGGGCGCGGCGCAAGGCCGACCGGTTTGAACACACGTTCTGGTCCGGACGTCCGCTGGATGAACTTTACCGCACGTTGGGCCAAAAGGCCGATCATCCCATGGCGCATGTCTTCCGCGCCGCCATGCGTGAGTGGAAACGCTCGGTGGAGGCGGCTGGAGATTTTACCCCCGGCGTGCAGGACCGCGTTGACCGGGTGATGAACACAACCATCAACAAGGAAGTGTCGCGGTTGGAGCGCTATATGAATTTTCTTGCCACAGTGGGTTCCGTCTCGCCTTTTATTGGGCTGTTTGGAACCGTGTGGGGCATTATGACGTCGTTTCAATCCATCGCCATCAGCCGTGACACCAATCTGGCGGTGGTGGCGCCGGGCATTGCCGAAGCGTTGTTCGCCACCGCTCTGGGTCTGATGGCGGCCATCCCGGCGGTGATGGCCTATAACAAGTTCAACACGGATATCAACAGGTTTGCCACGCGCCTTGAGGGTTTTGCCGATGATTTTTCGGCCATTCTGTCGCGCCAGGCTGACGGGGGCGGGTATTGATGGCGGCGTCGGTGGGCACTCATTCCAATGGACGGCGGCGTGGCGGACGGGTGCGCGCCGGCCCCATGCATGAGATCAATGTCACGCCCATGGTCGATGTCATGCTGGTTCTGCTGATCGTTTTTATGGTGGCGGCGCCGTTGCTCACCGTGGGCGTGCCGGTGGACCTGCCCAAAACCAAAGCGGAGACCATGTCAGAGGATACCGAGCCCCTGACGGTCACCATTCAGGCCGACGGTACGATTTTTTTGCAGGATTCGGTCATTGAGCTGGATGAACTCACACCCAAACTCATCGCGATAACGAAAAATGGATATGATGAGCGCATTTTTGTGCGCGGCGACAAAGACGTGGATTATGGCCGCGTCATGAAAGTCATGGGAACGATCAATTCAGCAGGGTTTCGCCGTGTTGTGCTGATCACGGAGCCTGAGACTGGATTGTGAGGCGGGTCGGTGAAGTTTGGTCTTTTTATATCCGGCTCGCTGCATGCCCTGTTCATTCTGTTCGCTATTGTGACGCTGCCCAGCGCATTTGAGCCCTCAGAACTGCCCAGCATCATTCCGGTCGATCTTCTCACCGTCGATGAGATGACCAATATCATGGCGCGCCAGGAGGTGAAGCCTGAAGAAAAGCCGGAACCGAAAGCCAAAAAGCCCGCGCCCGAGCCTAAAAAAGTCGCGGCCATCGAACCCCCGCCGCCGCCTGAACCGGAGGCGGATGAAGTTGTTGAAAAAGTTCCCGAATTAAAAAAGACGGAAATGCCGGAGCCAAAGCCCGAACCGGAAAAACAAGCGGCCCAGGAAGAACCCCCTAAAAAATTACCAAATATCCGTCCACGGACAAAGCCCAAGCCGCCGCCCAAGAAAAAGAATTTCGATCTTAATCAGATCGCGGCCCTGCTCGATAAAATGCCAAAAGAAGAAGAAAAACCCCATGAGCCGCAAATGGTGCCAGGCACCCCTGAAAAAGTGGAGGACGCGCCCAAGCAGGGCGCCGGGCTGCAAACAGGCCTGACTTTAAGCGAAGAGGACGCGCTCAGGGTGCAAATGCAGCGCTGTTGGTCCGTGCCCGCGGGTGCCGTCAACCCGGAGGAACTGGTGGTGACCTTCCGGATCTTTTTTAATGAAGACGGCACGCTCGCCCGCCCGCCGGAGCTGCTTGAAAACGGCCCCTATACGCTGCGCGCCAATCCGTTTTACCGCGCGGCGGCGGAAAGCGCGCTCCGGGCCCTGAAGCGCTGCCAGCCTTTCACCATGCCAGCGGGGAAATACGCTGTGTGGCAGGAGACGGAGATGACCTTCGATCCGCGCCTCATGGTGGGCCGATGACGGGGGTGGGTGAGACATATTCCTGACACCTTTGTGCGGTTGATAACGGTGCGGCCCATTAGGGCTGAGGAGCCATTGGAAAAGGGCGCTACGGGGCGGAGACAATTCATGCAGATATTTCAGTCACTTAAACAAATATGGACCGGGTTTGTGCAAGTGAAACCCATGCGGGTTTTGCTGGCCGCTGCGCTGGGGCTCCTGGTGGCCTCGCCAGCCCACGCGGTTCTCAAGATCAACATCACCCAGGGCAATGTCGATCCCATGCCCGTGGCCATTGTCGATTTTGCAGGTAACACGCCGCAAGAAACTGAAATCGGCGCCAATCTCACCAAAGTAATCAGCGCCAATCTGAGCCGTTCGGGGCTTTTTCGGCCGCTCGATCCGCGCTCTTTCATTCAGCGCGCGGTCAAACCCAATGCGGCGCCGCGCTTTGGCGACTGGCGGATCATCAATGCCTCAGCGCTGGTGACCGGCCAAGCGACGTTTGAGAGCGACGGCAAGCTGAAAGTGGAATTCCGGCTTTGGGATGTGCTGGCCGAACAGCAGATCGTGGGTTTGCAGTTTTTCACCACGCCGGAAAACTGGCGCCGGGTGGCGCATCTCGTGTCGGACGCCATTTATCAACGCCTGACAGGGGAGAGCGGCTATTTCGATACGCGCATCGTCTACATCGCCGAGAGCGGCCCCAAGGGCAAGCGCGTCAAGCGCCTGGCCATTATGGATCAGGACGGCGCCAATCCCTCCTATCTGACCGATGGCCGGGATCTCGTATTGACCCCGCGCTTCAGCCCGACCAGCCAGGAAATCACCTATCTGTCATACTTTACCGGTATTCCCCGGGTCTATCTGTTCAATATCGAATCGGGCAAACAGGAAGTTGTGGGGGATTTTCCCGGCATGACGTTTGCCCCCCGGTTCTCGCCCGACGGCACAAAAATCATCATGAGTCTGGAGCGGGCGGGCAATTCAGACATTTACACCATGGATTTGAGAAACCGCCAGGTCGAGCGCCTGACCTCGGTTTCCGCCATAGACACCTCGCCCTCCTATGCGCCTGACGGCAAAAGGATCACCTTCAATTCGGATCGCGGCGGCACGCAGCAGATTTACGTCATGGACGCCAGCGGTGGCGGAATTCACCGTATTACCTTCGGAAAAGGCCGCTACGCCACCCCCGTGTGGTCTCCCAGGGGCGATCTCATCGCCTTCACCCGGCAATATCAGGGGCGCTTTTACATTGGCGTCATTCGCCCCGACGGCAGCGGCGAGCGCATTTTGACCGAGGGGTATCACGCCGAAGGCCCCTCCTGGTCGCCCAACGGGCGAGTTTTGCTGTTTTTCCGCGAAACGCCCTCCGTGGACAACACGGGACGTGGTTTTACCACAACTTTGTGGTCCGTTGATTTGACCGGATATAATGAACGGCGTGTGCCGACGCCGGGCGATGGGTCAGATCCTGCATGGTCACCCTTGATCCGTTGAAGCAGGACAGGTAGAGTCGGTCTTGGCTCGCGCTGGGACAGCGGAATTACGCCGTTTCATAACCTTTGGGGGGCGGGTGACTACTCATTTTAACCAAAGTTTCTTCTAGTCGAGGATCCAAACACTTATCAATGGAGTACAAAGCGATGAGCCACAGACATTTCAGTTGGAAGCTCGCGGGGCTAGGGGTGGTGATGCTGGCATTGTCCGCATGCGCTTCGTCCACAGCCTCTACCACAGCAGAAGGCCCCACCGGCCCTGTTCCAGGGTCTGTTGAAGACCTGGTGGTTAACGTCGGCGACCGTGTCTTTTTTGATTTTGACCAATACAACCTCAAATCTTCCGCCCAGGCGACGCTTGAGCGTCAGGCCGCTTGGCTGAAGACCTATTCCGGCGTGACCGTGACCGTTGAAGGTCATTGTGACGAGCGGGGCACACGGGAATACAACCTTGCCTTGGGCGCGCGCCGCGCCAATGCCGCCAAAGACTATCTGGTGAGCCTGGGCATCGATCCCTCCCGCATCACCACCATTTCCTACGGCAAAGAGCGTCCGGCGGAACTGGGCTCCAATGAAGCCGCATGGGCCGCCAACCGGCGCGCCGTGACGGTGATCACCAGCGGTGCCGTTCCCTCTGCGTAAGCTGCGGAGGACACTGACGACTGTTCCCCTAAAGGGGTCAGGGATCATGGGTGCCAACAGGTGAAGCAACATGTTTAAGGGTGCTTTCTTCTCATAAAAGAAAGCGCCCTTAAGCTGTTTTTGCGATTTAAGAATGCGTTAACCAATCCCGGGCGTTTTTCATTCTGCGCTGACCTCCGCCGCCTCAATTTCGACGAACTTATGCGTAGGGTAGGCGCGTTAAAGCGGCCGCTTGGGGCTGCCATGTTAACCTGCGAAGAGTGTTGGGATGTGATGAGAGCGATGACATGGGGCCGCGCACGGCGCGGCGTGGCAAGAGGAGTGGGGCTGTCACTGGTTCTGCTGGGGTTGAGTGTATCGCCTGGATTTGGCCAGGCGCGGGACCTGCAATCCCTGAGTGATAAGCTGGACCGTCTTGAGCACGATCTTCAGGACGTCCAGAGACAAGTTTATTCCCCGTACAGCACAAAAAAACAGACCGCCGCCCCTGCGCCGGATGCACAAGGGAAAATCGGCGCGCCGGGCGCCTCCCCCACCCGCATCGGCACGGGGCCCATGGCGTTGCGCATAGACGAATTGGATCAGGGCTTGCGGACGGTGACCGGTGATGTGGAGCGTCTGAATTTTCGTGTCGATCAACTGACGAAGCAAATCAGCGCCCTGTCGGGTGATGTGGATTTCCGGCTGCGGGCGCTTGAGCAGAATCTCGGGATCACAGCGGGGTCACCGACCACCGCCCGGCAGGCGCCCCGTTCCGGTTTGCCCAACGTCGCCACGGTTCCAAAAACCGCCGATGTGACCCTCGGGCAGCAAAGCTTCAACACGACGGTGCGCACCGCCGGTCAGCCGCAAGTGCTGGGCACTCTTCCCGCGGGACAATTGCCGGGCACGGCGGCGGAACAGTATGAAGCCGCCAAACAGATGTTGATCGACGGAAATTTTGCCGGCGCAGAAAAGGCTTTTGCACGTTTTGTTGCAGACCATGGCGATGATGAACTGGCGGGAGAAGCACAATATTGGCTGGGTGAAACGTATTACGTGCGCGGCGCCTATCAGGAAGCAGGCCGGGTTTTTGCGGATGGACTGTCCAAATATCCCAACGGCTCCAGGGGACCCGATACCCTGCTGAAGCTGGGCATGTCCCTGTCGGCTCTGAATCAAAAGGAAACGGCATGCTCCACTTTCGACGAATTGGACCGCCGCTTTCCCGACGCCTCACAAACCGTGGTCCAAAGGGTCAAGGTGGAAAAATCGAAGATCAAATGCCGCTGATCTGAAATTCTTTGCAGGATCATTGCATCGATGGACTCACGCGATGACAATTCGCAAAAACGCCGTCCACTGAGCACACGGGAATTTGACGTATTGATGGATCAGGCGGCGCCCGCTTTTCCGTGGGCGCTGGGCGTGTCCGGTGGTTCTGACTCTATGGCGTTGATGGTGCTCTGCGCGCACTGGGCGCAGCGCCGCGGAGGCCCCCCGCCTTTTATCCTCACCGTGGATCATGGCCTGCGCGCCGCAGCGGCAGAGGAAGCCCAGGCGGTCGGCGCATGGGCCGCCGACCATGGATTGGCGCATCACGTGTTGCGCTGGGTGGGCGAGAAACCTAAAGCCGGCGTTCAAGCGGCGGCGCGTGCCGCGCGTTATGGCTTGATGGCGCGCTGGTGCCGGAGGCATCACGTGCGCACATTGGTCACCGCGCATACCCAGGATGATCAGGCCGAGACGCTTCTCCTTCGCCTGGGACGGGGCAGCGGCGTTGACGGCCTGGCCGCTATGCCGGTGAAAGGCCCCGTGCCGCTGGACGATCCGGTCTATCGTGGCCTCATGCTGCTGCGCCCTCTGTTGCCGGTGCGCCGCGCGCGTTTGCGTGCCACACTGACGGCGCTTGGGCAGGAATGGATCGACGATCCGAGTAATGACGATATCCGTTACGCCCGGGTGCGGGTGCGCAAAACCATGGCGCTGCTGGGGGGGGACGGCCTGAAGACCGGCCGTCTGGCTGAAACCGCGCGGCGCATGGCACGGGCGCGCCGGGCGCTGGAAAGCGCGGCTGCGGCGCTGGGCGATAAGAGTGTCACTTTTGATAATGCAGGCTTTGCCCGCCTTGATGGCCGGGGTCTCGCCGGGGCTCCGGAAGAACTGGCATTGCGGGTTCTGGCGTCCGCGTTGATGGCGGTGGCCGGATCGGTCTATCCGCCGCGGCTGGCCTCTCTGGAGAGCCTCTATGCCTGGCTGGTGCAAAGCCTTGAAGCCAATGGCCGGCCGGGGCGCGGGCGCACGCTGGCGGGCTGCCGCATCGTTCCGGATGTGGCTTTCGGCAGGCAAGGCGCTTTTCTGGTGGTGCGGGAGATGCGCGCCCTGGTCGCGCACATGACGCGGCACGCAGTGTTGCCGGGGGACGCGCCCGTGCTCTGGGACAATCGGTTTGTCATCGATCTTCCCCGCGGCTTGTGCGCCCTGTCAGAGCAGGGGCGTGCTGAAATTCAGCCCCTCGGGCGGGAAGGCTGGCAGCAGATCCGGCGCACTTTGAAACCCGGTCAGATTAAACCGCGCGCCCAGGGCGGCATGCCGGCGCCGGTGCGGCCGACTTTGCCGGCTCTATGGATGGACGGCGCCGTCGCCGCCGCGCCGCATTTTAACCATGTGCGCCCGGAGCTTTTTCCTGCATCCATGTCCCCCGTCACCATGGCCGCCACTTTTATCCGCGGTTCTTTTGACCGGAAAGCCTAAAAAAACCTGTGTACGTGATCCCTTTGGCCGGGGTCTTCGTTCGCTATCCGGGCGCCCTAGCGGCGCTATGGGTTGCTTTATTAACCGGAATTCGGCTAGAGCCATAAAAGTAACGTGATGAGAGGCGAATTTGGCCACAATTGTGTGGTAAATGGGTGGAAAGTGCCTATCTTAAAGAGGCAGTTCAAAGCGTGGCGCGCTTTGGCAAACCTCACAAACCGGCGATAAGAGAGAACCTGCATGAATCTTCGTAATCTTGCCTTATGGGTAATCATCCTGCTGCTGCTGGCCATGATGTTTCAGCTTTTTCAAAGCCCGGTGCAGCGAGGGACATCGCGCGATTTGTCCTTTACAGAATTCATGAAAGAGGTTGATCAGGGGGATGTCCAGAAAGTCACCATTCAGGGTCAGGAAGTTTCTGGCGTTTTGAATGACGGCAGCCGTTTTAGTTCCCTGACACCGCCCAACGACAACACAGTGGTGAAGGATCTCTATGACAAAGGTGTCGACATCAAGGTTAAGCCGGATAACGGAGACGTGCCGACTTTGCTCTCCGTTCTGGTGTCCTGGTTCCCGATGTTGTTGCTGATCGGTGTGTGGGTATTTTTCATGCGTCAGATGCAGTCAGGCGGCGGCAAAGCCATGGGGTTTGGCAAATCCAAAGCCAAATTGCTCACCGAACGCCAGGGCCGCGTCACCTTTGAAGACGTGGCCGGCATTGACGAAGCCAAGGAAGAACTGGAAGAAATCGTCGAGTTCTTGAAAGACCCGATGAAGTTTCAGCGTCTGGGCGGTAAAATTCCCAAGGGCGCCCTGCTGGTGGGCCCGCCGGGAACGGGCAAAACCCTTCTGGCGCGCGCCATTGCCGGTGAGGCCAATGTGCCGTTCTTCACGATTTCCGGGTCGGACTTTGTGGAAATGTTTGTCGGCGTGGGTGCCAGCCGTGTGCGCGACATGTTCGAGCAGGCCAAGAAGAACGCGCCCTGCATTATCTTTATCGACGAGATTGACGCCGTGGGCCGCCACCGGGGCGCGGGACTCGGCGGCGGAAATGACGAGCGCGAGCAGACCCTCAATCAGTTGCTGGTCGAGATGGACGGATTTGAATCCAATGAAGGCGTGATTCTGATCGCTGCCACCAACCGGCCGGACGTTCTCGACCCGGCGCTTCTCAGGCCGGGCCGGTTTGACAGGCAGGTGGTTGTTCCGAACCCTGACATTATCGGCCGGTCGAAAATCCTTAAAGTTCATATCCGCAAAGTGCCGATCGCGCCCGATGTTAACTTGCAGGTAATCGCCCGCGGCACGCCGGGTTTTAGCGGCGCGGATCTGGCCAATCTTGTTAATGAGGCAGCGCTGCTGGCAGCCCGGCGCGGCAAGCGTCTGGTGACCATGGCGGATTTTGAGGACGCCAAGGACAAGGTGATGATGGGCGCGGAGCGCCGCTCTATGGTGATGACCGAAAAGGAAAAAGCGCTGACTGCTTATCATGAAGGCGGTCACGCCCTTGTCGCTCTGAGTGTCCCATCGACGGATCCGGTGCACAAAGCGACCATCATTCCGCGCGGCCGGGCTCTGGGCATGGTTATGCAATTGCCGGAGCGCGATCAGTTGTCCATGAGTCTTGAACAGATGACATCGCGCATCGCCATCATGATGGGCGGGCGCATCGCTGAGGAATTGATATTCGGCAAAGATAAGGTCACGTCAGGGGCTGCCAATGACATTGAGCAGGCGACCAAGCTGGCGCGCGCCATGGTGACGCGCTGGGGGTTTAGCGATGAACTGGGTCCGCTGGCCTATGGCGACAATGAGCAGGAGCTCTTTCTCGGCCATTCTGTGGCGCAAACCCAAAATGTCTCGGAAGAGACGGCGCGCAAAATCGACAAGGAAGTGCGCCGCTTTGTTGAGGAAGGCTACACGGAAGCCCGGCGTATCCTGACCGACAAAATCGAAGATCTGAAAATTCTGGCCCAGGGCCTGATTGAATACGAGACCTTGTCGGGCGATGAAATCAAGGATCTTCTGAAGGGCAAGCAGCCGGTGCGCGAGGTTGATGACACACCGCCCTCAGACGACAAACCGGCCTCGTCCGTGCCGTCTTTCGGCAATCCCAGAGACAAAGGCGGCTTTGGCGGCATGGACCCGGAGCCCCAACACGGCTCCTGACGCATGTAGCCGTCAGCTATAAAGTGTAAAAAAGACTCTGGACATGAAGGGTCTTTTTTTTTCTATTATCTTGTGTCGGTGAATCGCCTTTGCCGGGAGACGGGACCCATGATGCAAGAAGATCCGAAGATTTATCTACGCCCCTATGGCATTTTGAGCGGGGAAGATGCGCAAGGGGAGATCGAATCCGGCCATGCCTTGCCTCTCGCGGGAGGGCCGTTGGGCTTTTCCTTCCTTGACATTATTCAGCGCCACAAGGACGGTCATATCACCAGCCGACCGGTGCGGGTGAGCGATTTGTCGAGCATGATGCTGCTGGTTGGCCAGGAGGCATTGCGCCGGCTCACGCAAGCGCGCGAGCCCATGCCGGGACTTGAAGGGGGGCCGCCTTATCTGATGGGCGTGGTGAACATCACGCCCGATTCATTCTCCGATGGCGGACGTTATGCCACGGCCGGAGACGCGATCCGTGCGGGCGAAGAGATGCGCGCAGCGGGCGCGGCGCTCATTGATGTCGGCGGTGAATCGACCCGGCCCGGCGCGGCGCCTCTCAAGGGAGACGAAGAAGGCGCGCGCGTGCTGGACGTTGTTGAAGCGCTGGTGCCCGGCGGCCCGGTCTCCATCGACACCCGCAAGGCGGCGGTGTTCAACGCGGCGCATGAAAAAGGCGTTTTTTTGTGGAACGACGTGTCGGCGCTTGGCTTTGATTCAGCCAGCCTCAGTGCTCTGTCGCACACGCAGGCTCATGTGGTGTTGATGCACGCGCAAGGGGCGCCTGAAACCATGCAGGACGCCCCCGTCTATGAACACGCCTTGTTGGATGTCTATGATTTTCTGCAAAGCCGGATCCAAGCCTGCGAAGCGGCGGGCATTCCCCGCTCGCGCATCATCGTCGATCCGGGTATCGGTTTTGGCAAAACCGTGGCCCATAATCTGCAAGTGCTGCACGGTGTGGCGCTGTTTCATGCTTTGGGCTGCCCTGTGATGCTGGGCGCCTCGCGCAAAAGCTTTATCGGCGCTTTGGATGGCCAAGCGCCGGTGGGCGACAGGCTGGCCGGCTCCATAGCGGCCCTGCTGGCGGGTGTGGCCCGCGGCGTACAGTTTTTGCGCGTGCATGATGTGCGGCAAACGCGCCAAGCCTTAAGGGTTTATCAATCGGTGTGCGCGGCGCATCAAATCTCTTAATTCTTTTGTGGAATGCTGGGGTCCAGAGTAAGCTGGCTTTTCCTGAGGGTTTTTCGTGAGCACGCAATCGATGGTCAAACGGTATTTTGGGACGGACGGCATCCGCGGCACGGCAAATGTCGCCCCCATGACGGCCCAAACCGCGTTGCGGGTCGGGCTGGCGGCGGGCCGCGTTTTTATCCGCGGCGATCATCGGCACCGCGTGGTGATTGGCAAGGACACGCGCCTGTCGGGCTATATGATCGAACCGGCTCTGGTGGCGGGGTTCACGGCGGTCGGTATGGATGTGTTTCAGTTCGGGCCTCTGCCGACCCCCGCGGTGGCCATGCTCACCCGCTCCCTGCGCGCCGATCTGGGGGTGATGATTTCGGCTTCCCACAACGCCTATCATGACAATGGCATCAAACTGTTTGGCCCGGACGGGTTCAAGCTGTCGGATGAAGTGGAGTTGAAGATAGAGCGGCTCATGGTCAGCGATCTCGATGAGGGTCTGGCGGCGCCGGACAATCTGGGGCGCGCCAAGCGTATTGAAGACGCGCAAGCCCGCTACATTGAATTTGTCAAAGGTACTTTCCCCAAGCATCTGCGTCTGGAAGGGCTCAAAATCGTCATTGATTGTGCCAATGGCGCCGCTTACCGCGTGGCGCCCACCGCTCTGTGGGAATTGGGCGCTGAAGTGATCCCGCTCGGGGTGTCGCCCAATGGTTTTAACATCAACGAGGGCTGCGGATCGACGGCGCCCGAACGGTTGTGCCGGGAAGTCAAAAAGCAGGGCGCGGATATCGGCATTGCGCTCGATGGCGATGCCGACCGGGTGATCATGGTGGACGAAAAAGGCGCTCTGGTCGATGGCGATCAGTTGATGGCGCTGGTGGCAACCTCCTGGGCCGAGGCCGGCCGCCTCACTGCGGGAGGCATTGTGGCCACGGTGATGTCCAATCTCGGGCTGGAGCATTACTTGAATGGTTTGGGCCTGTCCCTCGCCCGCACGCGCGTTGGCGACCGCTATGTGGTGGAGCACATGCGCCGCCACGGCTTCAATGTCGGTGGTGAGCAATCCGGGCACATCGTGCTCAGCGATTTCGGCACGACGGGCGACGGACTGATCGCCGCCTTGCAGGTGCTGGCGGTGATCCAGGACAGCGGCAAGACGGTCAGTGAGGTGTGCCATTTATTTGATTGCTATCCGCAGATCCTGCGCAATGTCCGCTACAGCGGTCCATCCCCGTTGGAAGCGCAGACTGTGAAAACGGCGATCCGGGAGGCAGAAAACTGCCTGGCCGGTGAGGGACGCCTTGTCATCCGCAAATCGGGCACCGAGCCTCTCATCCGGGTCATGGCGGAAGGGCGCGATGAGGCTAAGGTCACTCAGGTGGTCGGCTCTATCGTGAGTGCGTTGGAGACACTTGCCCGGTAAGGGCGCGGCGGCGCCTGACTGTTAAATTTACCCTTCAGTAGGGTATTATTTATAATGTTAAACCAGAGGATGCAATGAAGACACGTGTTATGGTCATAGGCGGATCTGATTCCAGCGGCGGCGCAGGAATCCAGGCCGATATGAAAACCGTCAGTGCGCTGGGGGCTTATGCGGCATCGGCCATCTCCATGGTGACGGTTCAGGACACACATGGGATTTCCGATATTCACGAAATTCCGCCCCATGTGGTGGCGGCGCAGATTTTCTCCGTGTTGTCCGATATCGGTGCGGATGCGCTCAAGACCGGGGCTTTGGGCTCCGCCGAAACGATACACGCCGTGGCCATGGAATTGGAAAACACTGCGTATGATATTCCCCTGGTCGTCGATCCCGTTCTGGTGGCGACCGGCGGCGGCAGCCTGATGGACCGGGATGCGCTGGGTATTTTTAAAGCGGAGCTTGTTCTGCAAGCTGATCTGATCACGCCCAATATCCGGGAAGCGGAAATTCTCGCGGGCAGCGACATCACGTGCGTGGCGGATATGAAGCGCATTGGAGAACGGCTGCTGACGCTGGGGCCTCCGGCGGTGTTGATCACCGGCGGCCATATGAACGGCGATCAAGTCACCGATGTGTTGTTGACGTTGGACGAGACAATGGAGTTTTCTTCCCCCAGGCTTGAGACGCAAAACGATCACGGCACGGGATGCACCTTGGCTTCGGCCATCGCCACGGGTTTGGCGCAAAAGATGCCTCTGATCGCCGCCATCGAGCGTGCGCGCGCTTATGTGCATGAAGCGCTGCGCACCGCGCCCGGTTTCGGCCGTGGCCGGGGTCCGCTCAATCACATGCACGTGCTGGACAGCAGATAACGAGCCTATCCGCGCGCCGCGCGCCGCGCCGGTGCCTGGCTGATGGCGACGCCACTCAAAATCAGCACCACTGCGAGCAGCGCGTTCCAGCCGGGCCTCTCGCCCAACAAAACAATGCCCATCAGAATGGCCCAGGGCACGGTGAGATAATTAACCAGCGCCAGAAACACCGCCCCGGTGCGGCGAATGAGGACAAAGAAAATAACATTCGCCAGACC
>Ga0114931_10003620_pt1 | contig 19517 bp, 20 predicted proteins | sample 2SBtaG_FD_89579 | JGI IMG/M metagenome (GOLD analysis project Ga0114931, IMG submission 89579) | Deep subsurface microbial communities from Kolumbo volcano to uncover new lineages of life (NeLLi) - 2SBTROV14_V59a metaG | ecosystem: Environmental > Aquatic > Marine > Volcanic | place: Kolumbo...
AATCTACTGCGCCGGTGGGAGAAGGGCCCAAATATCCCCGATTTCTCGTTGCGTAGTCCCACTATGCGCCTCGAAATCGTGAATATTTTGCCTCCTTCTCCCACCTTGCTCGCTACGATCGCCCAAATCCGACACACTCCTAAGGAACCGTTCAAGAATAACTGGTACAGATTGCACCGGATTTCCATCTGCCCGCAAGGCGCGGAAAGGGGCGCACAGTTGCGCTATGTAACCCTTTCCGCAACGCCGCGCGCGGGTGAAAAGACAAGCAGGATTTGCAAGTTATTCTTGAACGGTTCCTAAAAGAAGGCGCCGTCCAGGGGGGAGGAGGCCGAGGCGTAACGCCTGCGCGGCATACGTCCGGCGAGAAAGGCCTCGCGCCCGGCCTCGATGGCCTTTCTCATGGCCGAGGCCATGAGGACGGGTCTGCGGGCGGCCGCGATCGCGGTGTTCATCAGCACCCCGTCACAACCGAGCTCCATCGCGACTGCGGCATCCGAGGCCGTGCCCACGCCGGCGTCGACGATAATGTGGACCTGCGCGTTCTCCACGATCTCCAGGATGTTGTAGGGATTGCGGATGCCCAGTCCGGAGCCGATGGGGGCGGCCAGGGGCATGACGGCCACACAGCCCATCTCCTCCAGGCGCTTGGCCACGATGGGGTCGTCGTTGGTGTAGACCATGATCTCAAAGCCCTCTGCGATCAGGGTCTCGGTGGCCCGGAGGGTCTCCGTCACGTCCGGGAACAGCGTCTTTTCGTCACCCAGTACCTCGAGTTTGACCAGCCTGTGGCCATCCAGGAGCTCGCGTGCAAGGAGACAGGTGCGTACCGCATCCCTGGCCGTGTAACAGCCGGCCGTGTTGGGGAGGATGGTGTAGCGCTGCGGGGAGATCACGTCCAGCAGGTTGGGTTCATCCGGGTTCTGACCGATGTTGGTGCGCCGTATCGCCACGGTCACGATCTCGGCCCCGCTGGCCTCGATGGCCTGCGCCGTCTCTGCGAGATCCTGGTATTTGCCCGTGCCGACCAGCAGGCGCGAACGATAGTCCACGCCCGCGACCGACAGGGCATCATTGACATCGGAGGGGGTTTCTCTCACGGGCAGACTGGGCATGGTGGGTTACCGAAGGTGAATGGATCAGAGTTCTGAGCACGGTGTACTCACTGAAGGGGTCCGGGACTATCCCCCACCGATCGCGAAGACGATCTCTACGCGGTCCCCGTGTTCCAGGCGGCGTTCGGCGAAACGGCTGCGCGGGACGATCTCCTGATTGACCTCCATGGCCAGGCGCCTGCTCTGCAGGTCCAGCATGGCGATGAGCTCCTGGGCCGTCAGTTGCGAGGGCAGGCGTCTGGGCTCTCCGTTGAGGGTGATCTCTATCGACATGTCCTGATTGTGCATGGGATCTGGATCGGCCATTCAGTTTACACCAATGATCATGGGCTCGGAACGGCCTGCCCGAACAGGCCCTTGATACGGGTCACAACCTGCGCCAGGTCGTCCGGGACCGGGCCGGTCGGGGGTCTCAGGGGTGTGCCGGCGGGGACCGCCAGGCCGTGGTCGAACAGCATCTGGTGAAAGGCCCGGAAGTCGCGGGTGTGGGAGATGACCCCGCTCAGATAGATGCCCCGCGCCAGCCGCCCGCGCGCCAGATCCACGGCGGTACCCCGGTTGGGCCGGAACAGCCAGCGTGCGAAGCTCCGGCGCAGTTGATCGGCCGTGCCCACCACGCCCGTGGGCAGCGGGATGATGGCCAGGGGCCTGTGCAGCCTGACGATCTCGGTGATCATGGAGATGCTGTCCCCGGTGACCGCAAAGCCGTCGGCATGGGCGAGCAGACCCAGATAGGGATTCTCCTCCCCCTCGCTTCCCCAGACGAACAGACGGCCCTGATCGGGCAGTCCCGCACGCAGGGCGGCCACGGTCCTGGGCGGAGTCCGGCGGCTGGTGGTGACATAGGGGGTGCCCCCGGTCTCGCGCACCACCTGCCGCGCGAGCTCGACGAGGCGCCTGCCGGCCCGTCTGTTGTAGACGAAGGGGTTGGTGGGACCGCCCACCAGGATGGCGACGAGGGGTCGGGGCAGCCCCGCCATGCGGGCCTCCCAGGCGGCGCGGGCGGTCTCGACGGCCTGCGCGTCGACGCGCATCAGGGGCAGCGCGATGGATACCGTCCGCGCCAGGGGCGGAAACTGGTTCTCGGAGCTGGCGACGATCAGGGCGAACTCCTTCATCATGCCGGAGGGCTTGCCCACCAGCACGATCCGGGTATGTCCCCTGGACTGTCTGCGGATCCACAGGGCCACATTGGCAGGGCGCCGCCCGCTGGTAATGATAAGGTCCGGCCAGGGTGGTTCGAGGGGGGCGGAGCGCTCCCGGTCGATGTGGTAGAGCGTGGGACCCACCCGGGGCTTGCCGTACACGAAGCGGTCCAGCACCTGGATGTGCTTGTGTTCGCAGGGCCAGCCAAGGGCCTCTTCGATGATCTGGACCTGGCGGTTGTCTCCGGCCTTGTCGCCGAGCAGGACCCAGGTGCTGGGGGGCCCTGCCGTGCCGGCCTGTGGTGCCTGGGTGCCGTTCATGTCCGATCCCTGGGCGCGCCTATTCGCCGGCCGCGTCCCGGGGCGTGGCGACAGGGCCGTAGCCCAGAGTGGGGGACAGCCGCTCGGCCATCAGGGACTCCAGTTCCGCCACTTGCTCGGGCGTGAAATAGTCCCGATAGCCCTGGACCTTGCCGCGGCGGACCTTGAAGCTCTCCGGGTCCTTGGGGTTGCGCAGGGTCAGGCCGCCCTGGCGGAAGAAGCCGGAGCTCTCCATCTTGCGCAGGTTGTCGAAGGAGGCGAAGTCCACGGCACCCTGGATCTCCTGGTCACTGAAGCGGTCTCCCATCAGCTCGGTGATCTGGCCAAGCACGGCCCCGGGGTCGGCCCGGAGGTCCTCGTAGCGGATCAGCAGGGTACGATCCAGATCGCCGAGTCGCCCCTCCCAGGTGTTCAGATAGTCGATCAGGAAGGGCAGGCCGATATCGCTGTGGCGGACGAAGTCCCACAGGGAGATGTCGTGGCGATCGATGGGATGGGCGATGAAGTTATTGATCAGCTCCTGTTTATGGGCCGACTGCCGTTTGGTGAACTGGAAGTACCAGGAGACGGCGATGTCACAGGGATTTCGGGCCAGGAAGACGACCGGCTTGGTGCGCAGCTCCGGGGCGGCGGTGCCCTCGGTGAGGGCCCTGCCCACCGCCCCCTCGTAGCTGTACCAGCCATTGGTGGCCGCGAAACGGGGTATGTCCGGGTTGCGCACCGCCAGTTCGCTGTACTTGGAGAAATCGGCGTCCGCGATGCCGTGTCGGACCTGGTACAGGCGGGTCAGCATGACCTTCAACCAGGTGTTTCCACTCTTGGGGTGGGCGATGATGATCAGGCTCGAGGCCCGGGCGATATCCAGTTCCAGCCGGGCCAGTGCCGGTTCGCGGGCCGCTACGCGCCAGGTCTCGGGCAGGACCGCCGTGGCCCCGATGATAATGCCCTTCTTCAGTCCGTCGCTCAATCTAAACATGGTCTCTCAGTCCCTCCGGGAGGGGTCCTATGGGGGGCTGTCCGAGTGTGATGAACCGGCGTGCCCTGCCTTTGCCCCACAGTGGCGGGGCGGCGCATGGGCTGTGCCCTTCCCACCCGTGGTGGCCGCTGCGCGCCTGTGGCCCATGGTGCCGTAACGGGCCCCGTGAGGCAATCCGGCCTGCAGCGGGCCTCAGGTGCCGGGATCGTGCCTGCCCCGTGGCGGTGGGGCCTGCGCATCCTTGGGCCAGCGCCGGTTGGAGCACATCCACTCATGGGGACGGGCCCGGATCCAGTCCTCGTACAGGGCGTTGAGCTGGCGGGTCATCTGCAGGGCCTTCTCGTTCTCGTCGCGGGTCCCCGGCTCGGGACGCACCGGCTCATGGAAGCTGATCCGGAAATGGGCCCCTGTGAGGCGTTCGACGCGTGTCGGGATCAGCTCACAGCCGAAGCGCAGCGCCAGTCTGGCCGGGGCGGTCGTGGTGTACATATCGATACTGAACAGGGGAACGAGTTCGCCCGAGTCGACCCGCTGGTCGGTGAGCAGTCCGATCGAGCCCCCCCGGCTGAGCTGGCGCACCATCCGCCGCGGTGCCTCGTAGCGGTTGATCAGCCCGCAGCCCAGGGCCTCGCGCCTGTGCCTCAGGCGCCGGTCCAGCCAGGGGTTCTGGAGCGGGGTGTAGAGCACGTCCAGGGGGACACCCCGTCGTACCGCGACCGGGGGCGCGACCTCCCAGTTTCCCAAGTGGGCCTCGACGAAGATGGCCGGCCTGCCGCGCCCCTTGAATACCTCCAGATCGTGGTCGATGACCACCTGGCACCGTTGTGCCGCCTCGGTGTGGGTGATGGTGCCCAGATGAGGATATTCGGCCAGCACCGCGCCCAGATTTCCCCAGGCGCCGCGGACCAGGGCGTCGATCTGCGCCGGATCCTTCTCGGGGAAGGCGAGGCTGAAGTTCCGCCTGAAGTGGCGGGTCTTGTCCAGATGGGGCCCGACGGTCCTCATGATTCTGCGCCCCAGGGCCGAGGCCCGGTCGGGCGACAGCTTGCCACTGGCCTGGTCGAAGGCGCCCAGAAGCACGGCCTCGATCCGCCACACGGTCCGCAGCAGTGCCGGGTACTGCTCGGCCTGCTTGCGCAGCGCGCCGGTGAGGAAGCTTCTAGCCAATGGGGGGCCGCCGTGTGGGTGCGCCCGACGCCATCCGGCCGGGACCGGGGTGATCCGTGATGGTGTGCCTGTCCATATCCGCCGCGGGCCGCTAACTCCGGTCGGCCGTCTCCGGCCCGCCTTCCCCTGCGGGCCCGGTCGGGCCGCCCTCGCCCGTGGCGGGGGCCACGGGCCGCCCGTAGCCGAAGGTCGGAGACAGGGTCTGCTCCACCAGGGCGTCGATCTTGTCGACCTGCGCGTCGTCGAAGTAGTCGCGATAGCCGCCCACCTTCGCCCGCCGCACCTTGTAGGAGTGGGGGTTGTTGCGGTCCTTGGGGACCAGGCGCCCGCCGCTGAGCCAGAAGGTCCGCTTCTGCTCCATCTTTTTCATGTTCTCGTACGAGGCGAACTCCACGGCCCCCGCGATCTGCTCGTCGCTCGCGGGCGTGCCCACGAACTCGAGCAGGCCCTTCAGCGTCTCATGGGGGACCGCCTTGAGGTCCTCGTAGCGGACCAGGTGGAAGTCCTTCAGCCGGGGGGCCTCGCGGGCCCACAGGTTCATGAATTCGATGACCTTCGGGAGCCCGCCCCCAGGGTCCATGAGGAAGTCGAACATGGAGATGTCGCGGTCGTGCTCGGGGTATTCGTTGAGTGCCTTCTTCTCCGGGCGCATGCGAAACTTCCACTGGAAGAACTGGGACACGGCCACGTCCCGCGGATCCCGTGCCAGGAACACCACCTTCTTGTCGTAGAAGTCGGCCTTGGAGTCATGGTGCCCTGTGTAGTCCTTGATGTAGTTGTCGTGGGTGAAGAAGACCTTGGGGATCGCCGAATGCTGATAGTGAAGGTTGTCGAAGCCTATGATGCTTTTTGCGGACAGCCCGTACTTGAGCTGATAGGCGCGTGAGATCATTACCCGCAGCCAGGTCCGTCCGCTCTTGCCGAACGAGACGACGACCACGTCCGCTTCCTGGAGCTTGGTGAACTGCTCACGGCCGCGAAGCCGGCGCTCGGCCGCGATCTGCTGTGCCTGGGGGGCGAAGTACAGCCGTGCCTTGAGCAGCCTGCGCGAGGTCTTCTTGGTGGCCGAGCGCAGGAGCTGTCTGCCCAGATGGAAGGTGTTATACATGGTCGGTAGGCCTGGAAAACGGATGGATAGCGGACCCTGAGGGGCGTGTCACGGGCATTGTACGCCCCTGGAACAATGGGCTCTAAGCGAGTATATTGGCATAATCTAATATAACATGACCAGGGATGTCGAGGTGTTTCGGCCCCTGCCCGGAGATCCAGCGCCTGTGGCGAGGGGGGGCTCGGGAGGCCCTGCTCTATTTGTGAGTCGACTGCCGCTGGCCGCAGTCGCCCCGCTCCGGGTCGCAGATCCTGCCCATGGTGCGGGCTATGGGGGGCGCCTCGCGCCTCGATCTGAACGAGTGCGCCTCATCCCCCGCTCCACCCGGAACAGATCAGAGCTTCATGGATCAGAGGCTCCCCGGGAGTGGATTCTGCCCTGGCGGCTTGATAACCTCCGAGCGGTTTCCGATTCGGAACTCGCATCCCCCGCATCCTGGGGCCTGTCCGACAGGCCCCAGGACCCATCGCATCGGTGTGCAGGAGACACCATGTCTGACGACAAGCCGGAGGTCCGTCTGTGCCTGGCCTCGCCCTCCTTTTTCCCGACCTATGGTGGGGCCCAGCTCAGATTCCTGCGCTATCTGCCCGGTCTGAAGGCCCGTGGCGTGGAGACCGAGGTGCTGACCGGCACGCCCACCCTGAAGGAGGCCTCCGGATGCGACATCAAGGAGGAGTGGCTGGCCTACCGGCCGGGGGAGGTGATGCCCACGGAGGACATCAATGGTGCCTCGGTCATCCGGATGCGGCTGCCGGACAAGAAGGGGCGGGCGCGCACACGGATCTTCAACAACACCGTGCTTCGTTTCTGCCACAGCCCCCAGACCCGGCCCGACGTGGTTCAGCTGGTCACCAATCTGGTGCCGCGTTCGACCCGCTTCCTCAAGCGCCTGCGTCGGATGGGGATCCCGGTCGTCTATGCGGTGACCATCGCCCCCGTGGAGCGTTCCAAGAAGCCGTTCAAGAGATTTCGGCGCAAGGCGGCCTATCGCAGCCTGTACAACCAACTGGACTGCATCGTGACCAACAATGCCCCGTTGAGGGACATGGTGCGGGAGATGGGGGTGCGCACGCGCATCGAGGTGATCCCCAACGGGGTGGACCTGGAGCGCTTCCATCCGGACCAGGGCGACGGGCGTCGCCATGCCCTGCGCGAATCGCTGGGGATCGCCGACACCGATGTCGTGATATGCGCCGTGGGTGCCATCATCCCACGCAAGGGCATCGATCGGGTTGTGGAGGCCTGGGCGGCCCTGGTGGCCCGTTTCCCGAATCTGCACCTGTTGCTGGTCGGGCCCGAGGCCCACCTCGAGCACCCCAAGCTCGGCCCCTTCCGGGAGCGCATCGAGCACCTGATCGCCTCGTCCGCCACCCCCAGGCAGGTCCATTTCACGGGGACCGTGGACGACGTGGAGGACTACCAGCGGGCAGCGGACATCTGTGTGCTGGCCTCGGAGCGCGAGGGGATGCCCAACTCGGTCCTCGAGGCCATGGCCACGGCCGTGCCCGTGGTGCTCACACCCTTCGTGGGCCTGTCCAGCGACCTGGGCAGGCCCGGGGAGCACTATCTGCTCGCGGAGCCTGATGCCGGGGGGCTGGCGGCCCGCCTGGGGGATCTAGTGGAGGATCCAGACCTCCGGCGGGAGCTGGGGCAGCGGGGGCGCCAGTGGGTGGAGGAGGCCATGGACCTGAACAAGACCCTGGACCGCTACACGGCATTGTACCGGGAGCTTGCCGCCCGGGGGCGCTGAACCGTTTGCGGGTGGCCTGCTCAGGGCCGGGCGGAGGCCAGCGCAGGGGATCGCTGCGGGGCGGCGTCGCCCCAGGTGTCCAGCCAGGCTTGGAACATGAGCAGGCTCCAGACGATGTTCTTGCGATTGCCCCAGCCGGCAAGGTGCTGATGCCACAGGCGCCGCACCTCACCGGGGTTCAGCAGCCCCTGTTCGCGCAGTCGTGCGGGATCGAGCAGCTCCTCGGCCCAGGGTCGCAGGGGGCCACGCAGCCATTCGGCGATGGGGACGTTGAACCCACGCTTGGGCCGCTCGGTGAGGGTGCGCGGGACATAGCGGTCCAACAGCCGGCGCAGCACATACTTGCCGCCACCCGGCCCGATACGCTGCTCCAGCGGCAGGCTCCAGGCGAACTCCACGATCCGGTGGTCGAGCAAGGGGGAGCGCAGCTCCAGGCTCACGGCCATGCTCGCGCGATCGACCTTGACCAGGATGTCGTCCACCATGAAGCCCACGAAATCCAGGTACATCATCCTCTGCAGCGGGTCGCGGACGCGGGGCTGGAGGCGGGGGTCGGTCAGGGCCGTCGCCACGGGCCTGGCCCCGGGGACGAGGCGGGTCGGGTCCCCATAGTAGCTGGACACCCTGGCAAAGAGGTCCAGGGGATCCCTGGCCCCCAGGCGTCTGGACTTCTTGTCGAGCTTGGCGAACAGCGGCCGGTGGGGCCGTTGTCCGGGCGCTACCGGCCGGTCGCTGCCCGCATGACCGGCCCGCGCCAGCCAGCCCATGGCCGTGGCGGTACCGTGGCGCAGTGCGTAGGGGTAGCGCTTCCATTTGTCCCACTGCCTGAGGGTCGAGAGATAGCGCGTGTAACCCCCGAACAGCTCGTCGCCCCCGTCCCCGGACAGGGCCACCGTCACATGGGAGCGGGCCAGCTGGGAGACGATGAAGGTCGGGATCGCCGAGGCGTCTGCCAGCGGCTCGTCGTAGATCTGGGGCAGGCGGGGGATCAGCTCCAGGGTCTGGTGCGCCGTGACGTAGAGCTCGGTGTGCTCGGTGCCGAGGTGGGAGGCGACGGCCGCCGCGTGCTCCGCCTCGTTGAATTCGGGGTCCTCGAAGCCGATGGTGAAGGTCTTGACCGGGCGGGCGCTGGTCTTCTGCATCAGGGCCACCACTGCGGAGGAGTCGATGCCGCCGGAGAGCAGGGCGCCCATATCGACATCGGCGATCATCCTGCCCCGCACGGCATGCTCCAGGAGCCGGTCGAGCTCGTCGGTGGCCGCCTCCAGCAACCGGAAAAGGGATGGGCCTCGCCCCGTTCGGCCACCTCCCGGGCCGACCAGTAGGTGTGCGGCGTGCCCTGTCCGGGCGAGGCCTCCAGGGCGATGGTCAGGTAGGTGCCGGGCTGAAGCTTGTGAATTCCCCTGTAGATGGAGTGGGGGGCGGAGATCCATGAGTACTGCAGGAACAGGCCGAGGGCGTCGCGGTCGATGGGGGCATCGAAATCGGGGTGGTGGCGCAGGGCCTTGAGTTCGGAGGCGAACAGCAGCGAACGGCCGCACCAGCCGTAATAGAGGGGCTTCTTTCCGGCACGATCGCGCACCAGGGTGAGGGTGCGTGAGTCCTTGTCCCACAGGCCGAAGGCGAACATCCCCTGGGCGCGCTGCAGGGTCTTGTCCAGTCCCCATTCGCGAACCGCGGCCAGGATGACCTCGGTATCGGAGTGCCCGCGAAAGCCATGGCCCAGGCCGATGAGTTCGTCGCGCAACTCGGGGAAGTTGTAGACCTCACCGTTATAGGTGATCACGTAGCGCCCGCAGGCCAAGACCATGGGCTGGCTGCCGGCCTCGGACAGGTCCTGGATGGCCAGGCGCCGGTGGCCCAGGGCCACACCGGCACAGGGGTCCACCCAGGTCCCGCTGCCATCGGGTCCGCGGTGGTGCAGGGCGTTCGACATGGTGGTGGCGATCGAGCGCAGGGTGTCCCCATCGAAACGACCGATGGGCGATAGGAATCCACTGATGCCGCACATAGGTCGCAGTCCAGGGGTTGGGGCGGGGGTGTCTGCCGTGGTGTGGAGACCCGGGATGATAGGAAATCGCGCTGAGCATTTCCACCGGCCGCAGGGGCGAGCTCGGCTGGAAACCTGGGGGCGACGGGTATAAACTACTGCGCCTGTGGCACCTAGCGGGTGTAGTTCAATGGTAGAACCTCAGCTTCCCAAGCTGATGACGTGGGTTCGATTCCCATCACCCGCTCCATATCCCGGCCCCCTTCCCACGCACCCTTCCCAGTGAGCCGACTATGAGCTATTTCGACGTCTTCAACGGAGATGCAGACGGTATCTGTGCCCTGCATCAGCTGCGCCTGTCCCGGCCCCTGGACAGTACCCTGGTGACCGGGGTGAAGCGCGACATCAGCCTCCTGCGCCGGGTCGACGCGGCCGCCGGTTACGAGGTCACCGTGCTCGATATCTCCATGGACAAGAACAGGGAGGCCCTCCTCGAACTGCTGGGCAAGGGGGTGCGGGTCCAGTATTTCGACCACCACTATGCCGGTGAGATCCCGGACCACCCGGGGCTCCAGGCGGTCATCGATCCCTCGCCCGACACCTGTACCAGCCTGCTGGTGGATGACTACCTGGACGGGGCCCACCGGACCTGGGCCGTTACCGCGGCCTTCGGGGACAACTTCGACGAGAGCGCCCGGCGGGCGGCCGAGCCCCTGGGGCTGGCGGAGGCGCAGCTGGCCCAGTTGAAGGAGCTGGGGATCTATATCAACTACAACTCCTATGGCGGGTCCATCGAGGACCTCTATTCCCCCCCCGATGAACTGTATCGGCGCCTGCACCCCTATGAGGATCCCTTTGCGTTCATCGCGGGCGACGAGACCTTTCAGCGGCTCAAGGCCGGCTATGCCGAGGATATGGCGAAGACCGAGGCGCTGCGCCCGGAGCGCGAGACCCAACACACGGCCCTGTACGTCCTGCCGGCGGAGCCCTGGGCGCGGCGGGTCAGCGGTGTCCTGGCCAACCAGCTCGCTCAGGCCCATCCCGATCGGGCCCATGCCCTCCTGACCCGGCTGCCGGAGGGCGGATTCGTGGTGAGCGTCCGTGCGCCCATGACCAACAAGACCGGGGCCGATGAGCTGTGCCGGCAGTTTCCCACGGGTGGGGGGCGCAAGGCGGCGGCCGGGATCAATCAACTCCCGGAAGAGATGTTCGATGCCTTCGCCGCCAAGTTCGCCGAGACCTACGGTTGATCCATACCTGCCGGGGTCCGGGCCTCATCCCCGGCCGCACCTGGCGTTGAGCGACCTTCGTGCCTGACTGCCTGGTCGTCGGCGGTGGGTTGATCGGGATGCTCACTGCGCGCGCCCTGCGGGAGGAAGGGATGGCGGTCTGCCTGCTGGAGCGCGGCGAGCCGGGACGGGAGGCCTCCTGGGCGGGGGGCGGCATCCTCTCTCCGCTCTATCCCTGGCGCTATCCGGAGCCGGTCACCCGGCTTGCGAGTGTGGGTCAGCGTGACTATCCGCCGTTCGCCGAGCGCCTCTATGAGGAAACGGGGGTCGACCCGGAATGGACCCCCAGTGGCCTGCTGATACTGGACACACAAGAGGCACCGGCTGCGCAGTCGTGGGGTGATGACTTCGGGATTCCGGTGCTGGCGCTCGGTCCCAGCGGTGTTCGTGGCTGCGAGCCGGTGCTGGCCGACCCCTTCAGGGCTGGTATCTGGCTGCCCACCATCGCCCAGATGCGCAATCCCAGGCTGATGAAGGCCCTGCGCCGCGCCCTGGGGCTCGCGCGAATCGATGTGCGGCCCCATACCCCGGTGACGGAGCTGATCATAGAGGCAGGGCGGGTCCGCGGCGTGCGCACAGCGCGGGATGAGGTGCTGGCCGACCGGGTCGTGCTGGCCTCGGGCGCCTGGACGCGGCAGTTGATGCCCCCCGGCGGGCCGGCCGTGAACATCGAGCCGGTCAAGGGGCAGATGGTATTGTTCAAGGGCCCCACCGGGGCCTTGCGGCGTATGGTGCTCTATGAGGACCGCTACCTCATCCCGCGCCGGGACGGACGGATCGTCGTGGGCAGCACCCTGGAGTACGTGGGCTACGACAAGACCACCACGGATGAGGCGCGGGCCAAGCTCATTGCGGCGGCACTGGCCATGGTTCCGGCCCTGTCCGGTTTCGAGGTCGAACACCAGTGGGCGGGCCTGCGCCCCGGGTCCGCCTCCAGTATCCCCTATGTGGGCGGGCATCCGGGGCTCGAGGGCCTGTTTATCAATGCCGGACATTTCCGCAACGGCGTGGTCCTCGGACTCGGTTCGGTTCGGCTGCTGGTGGACCTCATGTTGGGGCGTTCCCCCGTTGTCCCTCCCGCCCCATACCAGATCACGGCCCCCCGTTGAGTGAGGCTCGCTGAATTCCGCATAGAAATTACGCTGTTGGGGCGCAAACTAGACTTTGTCTAAGACTGTTGTATACTGTCTGCATGGACGACCATATCCACACTCAGGCAAAGAGTCGCGCGGACGTCATTGGTCTGCTGAGACGCAACAGCATCACCCCCACCTCGCAACGGGTCGAAATCGGGTACTTTCTGTTTGCGCGGCGACAGCATGTGACCGCGGAATGCCTTATGGAGCAGGTCAATGAGGGGCCGAATACGGTCTCCAAGGCGACCGTATATAACACCTTGTCCGTATTTGCAGACAAGGGGCTCATACGCGAGGTGGTGGTGGATCCCACCAAGCGTTTCTATGACACCAACCTGCGACCTCACCACCATATCTACTATACCGACAGCGGTGTGCTCAAGGATATCGAGGCGGAGGACATCCAGATCAGCGGTCTCCCGGCACTGCCGGCGGATGCCGTGATAGACGGCGTGGATGTCATCGTCCGTGCCCACAACCGCTGATTTCCACCTTGAGCAGGCCCCTGCTTTAAACTATCCTATACGCGTTGTACTTGGTATCGGCCGCCAGCTTCTGTGGGCATGGCGGCATTAGAAATACCTGCCATGTGGATACATGCCTGTCCCGTCCTGCGTCCAGACCCACGGACCGAAGACACCGAACGACCGGGTCCGACAGGTGTACCTCTTTTCCGGCCGGTGTAGCTCAGGCGGTAGAGCAACTGATTCGTAATCAGTAGGTCGGAGGTTCAAGTCCTCTCGCCGGCACCATATCATCCAGATATTCCTCTACTCAGACCGGGTGTGCCCAGGGATCATGTCGCTGCCTGACGCCGCACGGGTCAGGACCTGACCCCGGCCCTCGTGCTGCCTCGCCGCTGTCACCCCGCCCCGGGTGAGCTTGAGCCCGCGCCTTACCAGCACGGGGCCGGGCTCGGGTTGTTCGACTCGTCGAGGGCGCCCTTTGTCCCATCCTGGTCCAGGGTGAGGGTGGCGCATTCCTTGTCGCCCAGCTGGGGGCCTGTTGCGGTGGCATGGAGCAGATAGCCTGTCGAGCTCGCCGACTGTATGCTCAGGGTGTAATAGCCATCCTGACTCTGTGCGTTGCTGTACCCCAGGACATAGGTGGCCGTTGCCGGGGCGCAGGCCCGGGTGCCGACGAGGGTATCGGCGTAGTGGGGGCAGTTCGCCCGAAAATCCTCCTGGTCGAGGGCCAGTTTGACCAGGGCCGCCTTGGCGTCGGTGCGCCGGCTCTTGTACGCGCTCGACTGGAAGGTGGGATAGGCGATGGCAGCGAGGATCCCAATGATCAGGAGGGCAATGAGCAGTTCTATCAGGGTGAAACCACGATTCAGGCGCATATGGCCAGCCTAACATAGACCGTATCCCGTCTGTATCCCTGACACACCCGGTGTGCCAGGCGTCCTCCGGCACACGGGACTTTGGGTCAAGGGCGGGGTGTTGAGCCGGGCACATGCCTCGCATGGCAGGCGTTTCCCGCACTGAGCGCAGGCCGTGCCGTGTGGATTTGCGCTTTTGCTGTGCATTTCCGGCTTTCGTCGACGGGATGCAGTATTTTGTGGGACAGGGTCCCCTGTTGGCGGTGATTTCTGAGACCCCGGAGAGGCTCTGATCTGTTCCAGGGGGGGCTGATGGGGGGCGCGATGGTTCAGGCCACGGCGCAAACCGCCATCCGGAGCCGCACGATGGGCAGGCCTTGGCATGCGGAGCTCGGCAATCGCGGCCAGCAGCCGAGTCACGATTGGGACAGAGTTTTCCCGGGTGCTACGGGTATGCAGACATGAGGCGTGAGACGCCTGGCCATGGCCACAGCGTATGTGGGTTTACGGTGATAGAACTCGCTGTGACGGTCGTTGTGTTGGTCATCGTAGTCACCGTCGGGGTACCGACGTTCATGTCCATGGTGCAAAAGCACCGGCTGCTTGGGGCTGCGGAGATCCTGTATGCCGAGTGCCAGTGGGCGCGTTCGGAGGCGATCAAGCAGAATCGCAGCATCCAGGTGGACGCTGCCGTGGGCACGGCGTGGTGTGTGGGCTTCGATGACACCGCGGCCTGCGATTGCCGCATCGCCAACGACTGTCAGGTTCGTGACGTCGAAAGGGTGGTGCGTGGTACGGCATTTCGCGGTGTGGTACTGGCAAATACCACATTCACGGACGATCGCACCGGTTTCATTCCTCGCAACGGCACGGCGTTCGAGCCGGGTGCATTCCTGCTGCAGGGTGGAAACGGCGCCGAGGTGGAGGTGGTGCTCAGCGCCCTGGGGCGGGTCAGCCTGTGCTCTGATTCCCCGGGGATGGGGTTTCCCTCATGCTGAGGCGAACCCGCCGCGACCCGCAGCTTGGGCTGTCTCTGGTTGAGCTGATGATCGCAGTCGCCCTGGGTCTGATGGTCCTGGGGGTGGTCATCAGCGTCTTCTGGAATACCCTCCAATCGAACAAGAAGGCACTGCGCATGGCCCGGCTGGTACAGGAGCTGCGGGCCGTCACAGATGTGATGGCCCGCGACCTGCGGCGGGCCGGGTATTGGAAGTTGTCCAGTTTTGCGACTCGCCCGAAGGCCGATATCCGGGTCGGCGGCGGTACGGCCGACATCGTCTCCACGGGGACTGGGTTCGGCGATTGGGGCCTGGGGCAGAACGATGTCGCCCCGGTGGGTCTGTCGATCGTCGGTGAGAATGGCCGGGCAGACATCACCGCATATTCAGGGGGCGGGCAGGCGGCCGTGACCGTGGTCACCCCCTTTGCGGTCGATCCACTTCCCGCGGGCTCATGGACCCTGCATAGTTTTGCCAGTGACGGGTTCTCGGTCATCGATGTGACGCCGGACTGTGTGCTGTTCCGGGCCGACCGCAACGGCGACCTCACAGTGGATGAGGACGAGCGGTCCGGATTTCGTCTCAAGTCGGGGGCGTTGCAGCGCTATGTCTCAGGCACCCATAGCTGCAGTCAGGGGGTCTGGACGTCCTTGACCGACCCTCGGGTGGTGACCATTGTGGCCATCGCCTTTTCCGCCACCGGTTCGAGAATGGTCGATACCGAGGGGGACTCCCGGGTACAGATAAGGGAGATCGGGATCTCTGTGGCGGCCGTGCTGACGGCCGACCCCTTTGTCACCCGTACGCTGCAGACCACGGTGCATCCTCCCGCAGATCTCTATATCCCCGATGTCACCCCCTGACGCGCCCCTGACGCACCCCTCCGGGTATCCGTGGCATGGCCGCAGGCAGCGTATGTGGGTCCACCGGCCCGGCACCCAGCAGGGGATGGCGACCCTGGCCGTCTCCCTGTTCATGCTCATTGCCCTGACCAGTATCACCCTGTACACCGCCCGCGCCCTGATCCTGGAGCAGCGTATCGCCCGCAACGAGTCCCACGCGGTCCTCGCCCTGGAGGCCGCCGAGGCGGGGATCGGCTTCGGTATGGCCTATCTCAACGCCAATCGGGGGGCCATCACCCATTCCGGCTCCGGGGGCTGGGGCAGCGGGGCGGCCTGGAATCCGTGCCCGGGGCCGGTGGGAGACACCGGCTCACCCGCCAGGGACCTGCCCTGTGGAGACGGGATCCAGGCCCTCTATGGATCGGACTGGCTCGCCTACCAGGACATCCCCGACACGCCGGGGACCGCCGATCCAGGCGTGGCCTACCGGGTGCATTTTCTGAGCCCTGGAAACGGGGGGGACACCTTCCCATTTCCCTTGATTCAGATCGTCTCACAGGGGCGGTCGGATATCCCGGACGGGGTCTTCGATCATGGCGGAGGTCGTGCGATCGTTCAGACCACGGTGAGGGCGCGCCAGCTGTTCAGGAATACACCGCCGGTGCCATTGATGGTGCGCGGGGACCTGACCGACAGCGCGCCCGCGACGGGACCGGTATCGATCTGGGGCCGCACGGATGGCATTGCCGCCGGGGTCCCCTTCTCGGTCTGGTCCGGTGGCGAGGCCGATCCGCTTCCAAACGATGCCTCGCTCAGCAATCAGACCTGTGATCCGTTCGACTATCCCCTGTGTACCCCCCTGAGCGGTGGCACCGACATCGTGGAGGGTGGGGAGAGCCCCGAGTTCCCCGTCGATCTGTTTCGGTTCCTGTTCGGGTTGCCGGCGGGCGACAGCGCCATACTGCAGGACATAAGCCACGGCATATTCAGTGACTGCAGCGGTGCCTCGGCCCTCGATGGTGGACTGTACTGGATCACCGGCGACTGTGAGCTGACCGATAATACGGGGTCCCTGGAGGCGCCATTGATGCTCGTGATCCAGGGGAATCTCGTATTCAACGGAGGCATGGACTACTTCGGTGCCCTGTATCTGCTGCCCGGTGGAGCTGTGAGCGCCACGGGTGCCCCGACGGTGCACGGGGCACTGGTCGTGGATGGCGATCTGGATCTGGGATCGGGCGGCCTCCTTCTGGTCTATGACCCGGTGGCGTTGCACAACCTGGATCGTGTCGGTGGGAGCTACGCCCAGGTCCCTGGCTCCTGGAACGACGAGTGGTAGGCGTGTGACGGCGAACGGTTCCGGTTGTGGGTCTGTATCAGGGGCCGCGGGATTTTCGCTCCTGGAGGTGCTCATCGCCGTGCTGGTGCTGTCGATAGGCCTGTTGTCCCTGGCGCAGCTGCACGGCGTCCTGGTCCAGGACGAGGGCCTTGCCAAGGCACGCACCGTCGCCCTCTATCTGGCCGAGGAGAAGCTGGCGGACCTGCGTGGTTTCCAGCGTCTGCGCCCGGGGACAGGGGAGTTTGCCTTCGCCGACATCGGGGACAACACCGGTGGGGCGATCTCCGCCGACACCTCCACCAATGACGATTTCACGGTCTACTCTGGCACGGACTATTCGCGCGAGTGGAGCGTGGAGGATCTCTGTTTCGGCGGGCCCACCACAGCCCCTTCGGCCTGCACGCCTCCGCTGCCGGACATCCCGGACCTCAAGCGTATCACGGTCTCCATAGGCTGGGTCGATACCGACGGCCGCAGCCTGTCGTTCTCCCTGTCCACCCTCATCCCTGCACTCGACCCCCGTCAGTCGACCCCCTTCGCCGCTGCATTCTGACGCTTCGGCCACGATCACCGGGTGAGCGCGACTCCTGGCGTACCGCAAAATGCGCGGCGCGTCGGTTCCTGTCGCCCTTCGGTCGGTGATTTCGACCGTTGGAAATCCAAGCCTCATTTGCGCGGATTTCTGGCCGTTAAATAGGGTCGTTATGAACAGGCATAAAGGTGTGACCATTATTGAGTTGATGGTGGCTGTCGGGGTGCTGGCTATCCTCGCCGCAGTCGCTGTCCCTTCGTACCAGTTTCTGATTACCAACAATCAGGTCTCAACCCAGTCCAACCGGCTGCTCGGTTCTCTACTCTATGCCCGCAGTGAATCCATAAAGCGGGGGCAGACGGTCTCCGTGTGCTGGAGTGCCAGCGGCACCGCCTGTGGCGGGACCTCCGGTCAGGGGTGGTCGGACGGCTGGATGGTGTTCGTCGATGTCGGAGCGGATGGGACCTATCACTCCGCCACCGACACCCTGCTCAAGGTAGAGTCCGCGATTCCGGGAGGGCACACCATAAAATCTTCCTATGCGAACTCGGTCCAGTTTCGGCCAGATGGATCGAGTAATGCCTTCGGTAATTTCACGTTGTGCAGCGCAGACAATGAGCCGCAGCACACCCGGCAGGTCGATGTCTCCCGTTCGGGGCGGTCGCGCGTCACCTCACAGGGGGTCTGCCCATGAAGGAATCCTTGATCCAGTCGTGCCCGCGTCGAAGGAGCCCGCCGGTGCCGGGCACCCTGATGCAGCGCCTCTACGCGGTGATGGCCGTATCCACGGGTTCACGCCCTGGTCTGAGCGGCTTCTCGATACCGTCCGTGCGATCCACGCGAGGGCGGCATCTGCCGGACACCCGGAGAAGTCAGTCGGGTTTCACCCTGATCGAAGTCCTGATTGCCATTGCGGTCCTTGGGATCGGCATGCTCGGTCTGGCCGGACTCCAGACCCAGGGTATCCGGTACGGCTATACCTCCTTCCTGCTTACCGTGGCGACTCAGCAGGCTGAGGACATGATCGAACGTATGCGCGCGAACCCCGGGGAGGTCGCCACGGTTGGGGGTTATTACGACAACTTGTCGGGGTCCGCGACGATGCCCACCGATTGCTCCGTAGAACAGTGCGACTCACTCGAACGTGCCCAGTACGACCACTCGGTCTGGAATGCCCGGAACAGCGCACTGTTTGGACAGACAGGGACAGTGCAGCGCCTGGGGGGGGTCTTCCAGGTCCAGCTGTCCTGGAATGAGGTGGATAACGGTGGTTCCACTGCCGCCCAGACCTACACAGTCGTATTCCGTCCATGAGTACGCCGATCCAGATAGGTCGCAGGTCCTGTGCACCCGCTCCACGCAGGGAGCAGGGTGGGCTGTCTCTGATAGAACTCATGGTCTCCATGGCCGCCAGCCTCATCGTCTTGCTGGCCATAGGACAGATGTACGTCGGCAGCAAGGCGAGCTATCGAATCACCGAAGGGCTCATGTCTCTGCAGGAGTCTGGTCGCTACGGACTGGAGACCATTGGTCATGCGGTGATGATGGCCGACCACTGGGGGGGCGTGGATGCCGCTGAGGTCTCGGGTTCGCCCTCGGTCTCCGGCGTCAGTGGCAGCAGTGACTGTGACAGCAGCTGGGTCGTGGATCTGAGCACTCCTGTCTTCGGCATGGACGGTGATGCCGCCGTGTCCGGGGTCACCGGATTCGCGGACTGCGTCCCAGGTGATGCATATGTCCCCTACAGCGACATCCTGGTCGTACGCTACGCGGATGGCCAGACGGTGGACGATACGGTGGTCTCCAGCACTACCAATCCTGACAGCAGCAACGACCTGTTCATTCGCACAGCCACTGGGGAGCGAGGATCTCTGTTCCTGGGAGGCGTGACTCCGGCCTCTGCAACCGGCATCGCCGACCGCGATGGAACCGACAACTATCGATATCGGGTCGAGGCATTCTTTCTCAGGCCCTGCTCGGTGCTCAATGGCTCTGCCTGTACAGATGGTATACCCACCTTGACGCGTCTGACCTATGGTGACGCGGGTAACGTCGAACAGCAGGCGGTGGTGGATGGTGTGGAACAGATACAGTTCCAATACGGCATAGACGACACCGGTTCGGGGCGTGTCTCGCGATTCGTATCGGCCTCCACGGTCCCCAGCTGGACTCGGGTGGTGGCCGTGCGCATAGACATGCTGATACGCACCTTGAATCAGGATGTCGGCTTCAGTGACCCCAATTCGACATACACCCTGGCCGGAGGGACTGCAGACAATGGTCTGGTGTATGCGGTGCCCTCGGGTGACGACCGATATCGCCGTAAGCGAGTCACAAAGGTCGTACAGATTCGTAACAGGACCCGGTTCTAGGAGTGTGTCGGATTTAGGCGATCGTAGCGAGCAAGGTGGGAGAAGGAGGCAAAATATTCACGATTTCGAGGCGCATAGTGGGACTACGCAACGAGAAATCGGGGATATTTGGGCCC
>Ga0114931_10003621_pt1 | contig 19513 bp, 16 predicted proteins | sample 2SBtaG_FD_89579 | JGI IMG/M metagenome (GOLD analysis project Ga0114931, IMG submission 89579) | Deep subsurface microbial communities from Kolumbo volcano to uncover new lineages of life (NeLLi) - 2SBTROV14_V59a metaG | ecosystem: Environmental > Aquatic > Marine > Volcanic | place: Kolumbo...
AGCGGGTCCTACATGCCTCCTATCCGGAAGAAAAATGAGGAATTCATCGAGCAGGCATTTTATAAAGAAAACGGGGTGAAGTTTGATATTCCCGGTGAAGAAATTATAGAGAAGTTTCATGCGATTACCGAAATCGAAGAACGCAGATATGCAAGCCCGGAGGAGCGGAACTCCGACATAGCGGCTAAAGCGGCAGCCGATGCCATTGCCGATGCAGGCATTGACAAAGAAGAGCTGGATTATATTCTGGTAGGACAAAATTTCGGGGATGTAAAATACGGACAACATCAGGTGTCGCAAGTGCCGAGCATCGCTGCCCGTGTCAAATACCTGCTTGGCATTGAAAATCCACATTGCGTAGGATTCGATATTGTCTTTGGCTGCCCCGGATGGCTCGAGACGGTCATTACGGGTGAGGCATTCATGCGATCGGGTAAGGCAAAAAAAATACTCACTCTCGGGACGGAAACCCTCAGCCGTGTGGTCGATCCTTTCGACCGCGATTCGATGATCTTTGCCGATGGAGCCGGAGCCATAATTTTTGAAGCCGTGGAGGAAGAAGAAAAAAGAGGAATCCTGGCCAGTTCGGAGATGACCCATACCCTGCGCGAAGTTTATTATCTTGATATGGGCCCTTCCAACAATCCAGACGAACCCAGAGATAAAATTTATGTAAAAATGCAGGGGCGCAGAATCTACAATTATGCCCTTAGCTATGTGCCGGCTGCCATGAAAGAAACCCTCGAAAAGGCCGGTATCGACATACACGAGCTGAAGAAAATATTTCTCCACCAGGCCAATGCCAAGATGGACCATGCCATTGTCCAACGCTTTTACAAACTCTACGATATGGAAGTACCTGAGCACATTATGCCCATGAGCATCCATAAGATGGGCAACAGCTCTGTGGCCACCATTCCCACCCTTCTCGACTGGGTGCGCAAGGGCAAACAGGAAGAACATAGCCTGGAACCAGGGGATATTATCCTTTTGGCTTCTGTCGGGGCAGGTATGAATATCAATGCTGTTGTGTATCGTGTGTGACCGCTGAGGGAATAACCGGATCAGATCAATTATTGTTCGTCTTCGAGCCATTGAAGATAAGGTAGATCTAACGAACACCTTTAGCCAGGCTTTCGTTAATTGCTTTTTATCTGATTTATTTTATGCCAATATCGTGATCATTTTTATTCTTTTTAAAAATGATATGACTTCATTTTTTTCATTAACCATGAATTTAAGATTGAACCACTTAAGAATATTTTAAAGCAATAAAAAGTAGAACAGGGGATTCATTTGTCATAAAAAAACGCTTCAATACTCCAAACATACTGCCTCATACAAGACCTTTAAAATTTCACTATTGCCTTCAAACTGGCGGCTGTCGGATTGAAACCAGAATCGGGGGCTTTATTCGTAATCGGGATGCGTATCACTACAAAAGAAAACTTGAGTTATTAACTCATATGTGATCAGATTGAATTGAAGGTGGCTTCAACGGTTAACCTTCAAGCCCGCTTAGGATAGGACTAACTACGGATGGAGATATAATGCTTTGAGCACGGAGAACCGCTGATCTTCCCTTGCGCTAAGCCAGATTTTCTTGAACAGGGTGGCCTAAAGGGGAGAAGCTATCATTTTACACCTATGTGGTTAAGTGATATGCAATAGTTACAGAGGCAGGCAGTATGGTAATTATGAAAACTTGACACCGATGGACTAATTAGATAAGTTGAAATTACCGGGGAAATAGAGCAAAGGAAAAGAAAAGATATGGAAAAAGCAGATCATCTGTAGGCTGCTACTCCTTAAAAGGCTTCTTGGCAGATCTTTTTACTAGTGTGATAAATAGAAGGAATACTTGCATATCCGATTTATAAAAAATGATCAGCGCAATTCGCCCGTGTAATATTCCATCTTTTGTACAAAACGCTCTTGCCTGATTTCCGAGGAGATGGTAAAGGTAATGGTGCCATTCTCCAGCTTTTTGCGTCTGTCTTTCGATTTGGCATTGATTACCAATCCATTTAGGCGGAAGTTAGAGGTCAGCACTTTTACACTTTTGTTTTCGTAGGTAATGAAATACCATTCGCCAGTGGGAGCCAGGAGGTAGATGCTAAAGTAGTCATTGCCCCTTCGGAAGCCGAATTCCACATAATATTTCATTTTCCGACCCACTTCTTTATCTCCCAGCATGACCACACCGCACTCTCCTTTGCCCATGTAGCTGCTCGTCTCTTCATTCCAGAAATATTCTAAATCGCTGAGTAGGAGCCTAGCGGGTTTGAATTTCTTGGGCAAGTTCAGGGTTCCGCTCTTTTGCAATTCTGCATAGAGTTCATCGCCCCGGTTTTCATCGCCCAGGAATTGATAGAAGTAACGCTTGAAGTCCTTATCAAGATAGTCGACACGCCCCGAGCGGTAGGCCTGTGAACGCATGTCCGCTGCCAATTCCTTGCTGTATTCGTCACCCATAAAAAAATCGAGGGCCATGAGCGATTTGAAGTGATAAGAAGTATCGCTGATGCTTTTATCGATGCTACCGTAGGCATTTACCGATACGAGGTCGAAATCGAGGCCCAGGTTGCTTTGACCCTCGACATGGATATTGCCCGTTTCAGTTTCGTAGCGGAAAAGGTCGCCAAAGGATTTTTTTCCGTTGAGGAAAGCCGAATCGCCTACGATGTACGCCTTCTCGTCATCCAGATATCGAAGTATGCCGTTAACGGACATGACGGTGTAATCGAGGTAATTCACTTTGCTTCCTATGAGGGTGGCGTAGAGGTTGGTGCTGTCGTAGCGCAAATGGATGCCCGTATAAATGCTGTCGCCCTGATAACTCAGTGGATGGTAGGCGCTGATTTCAACATTCTTCGGATCGATGAGGTTATTGATCCGAAACCAGCTGCTTCGAACAAGGGCTCCTTCGGGAAGAAGGAGGCGACTGCTTCCTTTGAATTGCGGAAAACGCTCTTTGGAATGGAGATATACATCGCCCCGGAAGCGAATCTGTGGATCGAGCATAAAATTCATGCTGTCATAAACGACACCCTCGGCAAGGGTATAGCTCGTATCCTCGTTGCTGCGGTGGTAGGTGCTGATTAGCGGGAAATCAATAACCTGGGGCACACCGGAGCGGTTGATATAGTCGTATTTTCCTTCTCCTTTGAGGTCTTTTCTACCTAATATCTTGATATTGGCATCATAGAGCGTGAAGCTTCTATGGCTTGAGTCCATCAGCACTTTGGCTCCTTTCAGCGGAAGCATATTTGCCGATTCGCCAATGCGCACCTGTCCGCTATTGGGGATCACATACACATCGCCCACGGCAATATGGGGTACTCCACTGGCGATCATGGTGAGCGTGCTGAGATTATAAGATCCGCCTGTTCCTTTGAAACGCAGGCTATCCTGACGTCCGTGGAGCGAGAGAAACTCGGAGTACTTGCTTTCTTTCGGTGCTTCAAAGCGGATGATGCTGTCCTTCATATTCCAGTGGAAACGGTTGAAGGTAATATTGTAAAGATTAAACGGCAGGTAGGTAGCTTCGTCTACATTGCTGCGAAAACTGCCTTCCATCTTTTCGAAGTCGATGTGGGCATAGGCATTTGACAGATTAAACACATCTCGCTTTTCATCATCGCTTTTAATACGAAAAAGAGCCGTATCCGATTGAATAGACCTGCCACCGAAGTTGATGACATCGGAGCGCAGCGAAGTCATGTCCCAACTGCTAGTACCGCTACCGCGCAGGCCTTTGGAAGTGAGCACGAGGCTGCCTTTGTGCTGCACGAGTTCGTCAAAGAGTTGAAATTTCTCTCCCTGCTGATGCAATATCATGGAATCTTGGTAGGGCAGCCAATCCATGCGGAGCGAATCGCCTGCTACGCTGGGGAAGTCCACATTTCCGATTAATCTGCGTTCCATACGTAGGTCGGCAGCACTGCTTTGGGTTATTTTGGGCATGAAGAGAAGGTCGGAAGCTGTGATCCGGGCATTGAGATAGTCGATCTCACCCTGGCCCTGCAGCCCTCGATTGCTAAGTTTGAGATCTCCGCGATAGCGGGCAACCCCACCGTAAGTGCTCAGCCCTGTATCGGGAGTTTCACTTTCGAATCCGAGTGAACCGTCATCCATCACTACGAGGTGCTCGCGCAGCTCGGGAAATATACCTGCCGAACGGAAGCGACCACTGAACTCCTGATTTCCAAAGCTGAAACTGTTGAGGCTATCAAGCGAAAAGGTGTCCACAGCAAAATGAAAACTGTCGGGTTTGTACACGTCTTTGAATCGCTTTTTCTTATCGTAGTACGTGTAGGCCGTAGAACTGTTGTCAAATTTGGGATAACCGGGAATGTTCAGATAGCCCGACTTATTGATAGGTACGTCAATATATAGGGTTCCGGTGAGTCCCTCGAGTGCCGAGTTGAGAGGTTTTAGAATCGGGGAGCCGTATTCGTCTACTTCACCGGTGGGTACGTTGATAACCATTGAGTCGATACTGTCCATACGGATGGCAAAGCGCTCGTAGTCGAAATAGAAGCCGTCACCATAATAATCGATATTGCCGGCAAATAGGGTTCCGTTCCAGCGCATGTCCCGATTTTCGCCCATGTCGACCCGCTTATCGATGGGGAAAAAATGCACGTAATGCTTGGCCGAGAGGGTGACCCCGTAAACTCCGAAGATGCTGAGAATGCGGTTTTGCAAGTTGAGGATGGCATTTTGCGAGTCGCTCTCGGATTTGATGCTGATATAATCGAAATCGATTTTTTTGGCATTGGCCAGTACGTATTTCTTCACCTTCCTACGAATGGTCACCAATCGGGTTTTGGTGTCGTAATAAATAAATCCGTCTGCCACCATCTGAAAAAGCAGGGGCTCAAGTTGCTGTACCGAGAGGTTCTTATTAAAAAAGGGGATCAGGTTGCGGGCGTAAATCTGGTCGAGCTGCATTCTGCGCGAGGCCTCGGCAAGTGATGAGATGGGGTTGTAGCTGAGGGCGCCCTGATAACCGAGATATTCCGATTTGTCAAAAAAGTCTTTGGATTTGAAAAAGGCGGGCGGGCTGTGCACCGACATGGCTGTGCGGTTGATCATGTATATCTTTTGTCCATCCAAATCCCAGGATATTCGTTTGACATCCATGTCGATGTTCTGGTAAGTATTTTCAAAAGGGGCTTTGCTGATGCCGGCCTTGCCCTGCAATAAGGAGAGCAACCGGTCGGAGGCTCTATAGCGCATCTCCACCCCGGGATGGTAGATGGTATCCTTGTCGAAGAAGAGAAAGAATTCGGCCTCCGTGCTGATGGCATCATCTTCTTTGATGAGAAAACTGCGGGCCCGTGCTTCGGCCACCAATACGCCCGCCTTGTTGCGAAAGAGCAAACGGGCCGGCTCGTCACTGCTACCCGAGCCCTGGATGGCGGTCCCCCGAATGGTGAATCCACCGATGTACTGAACCCCGTCCATAATATTTTTTACTTCGAGGTTTTTGTCCTCTGTGATAAACATAGGGTAGTCGGAATTGCCACTCTGCCCTCCGCTGATTAGTTTGTAAATGAGGGTGCCGGCAATGGGCTTGTTAAATTTTTCGGCATAGTGAAGGGTAGCCTCTTCTATTTTAAATTCCCGGGCTGCGAGTTTGATTTCGAAGCTGTCAAAAACGGCATATACTTTTTTCGGGTCAAAGCCGGCATTGGCCCATGTAATTTTTCCGTGGCTTCCTTTCAGCAAACTAAGTGCGGGGAAGTACCGCCCGCTGACCTCGAGAATGTCAAGGCTGTCGCCTGAGCTACTGCCTCGAAGATTCACATTGCGAAGATCAACGTATAGAATTCCCTGTTCGAAGTGTATTTGGGGATCGATAGCGGATAGCGACCAATTTCTGCCCGGGTGTTCGAAGAGTTTTCCTTCAGAGAAATAGGCAGTCGAGAAGAGGAAAAAGCGGTCGAGTTCGCTATTGCTCCAACCGGCTTGTATAAGCTGCACCAGCAAATCCATCCATTCGGAATAATGTGCGGGATATTTTTCTGCTACGGCTGTGAGGGCCTGCACAAAGTGAAGAATCTCATTGCCTGTGCGCATTTTCATGCGCTTTAGTTCTACGTATCGTTCTTTTATCTCCAATATCTTGAGTGAATCGAGGAAATTCCCTTCGGCCAGAGCTTCCAGTCTTTCCCCGCTTTCTTTGCAATTCTCGCAGCCGGCTCTGCGAAGCTCGCTGCTAAGCGATGTGATAAAAGCCCTGGGGTTAAATCCCTCCGCTTCCTGCTGTGCCATCAACAGCACCGGGGATAGAAATAGAAGAAGAAAGAGGCTAAATATGGTTTTTTTCATCTGCAGGTTGCTTTAAATTCCGTCATCAGCCAATCCGATTCTTCCGTTTGCCTGACAAATTCAAAACCAGCTTTCGTGGCTGCTTTCCTGATTATATTCCGGTCGCTACGCAAGTAGCCGCTGGTGATCAGTGTGCCTCCGTCATTGATGACAGAGCGGTAAAGCGGCAACTGTTTCAAGATCACTTCGCGGTTGATGTTGGCTAATATGTAATCATAGCCTTTATTTGTCAGCAATTTATCGTCACCGAGATATGTGCGGATGTGCTTGCATCGATTTAGGCGGGCATTTTCTTTTGCGTTTTCAAACGAATGCGGATCGTGGTCTATTGCATCGATCTCAGTGGCTCCGAGTTTCTCGGCCATCACGGAGAGTATCCCCGTTCCGCAACCCATATCCAGTACTTTTTTCTCTTCGAAGCTATGCCGCAACATGGCGGATAGCATTTGGCGGGTAGTGGCATGGTGGCCCGTACCGAATGACATCATCGGATTGATGATGATTTCATGTGTAAAGTGTGGATCGGGTTGGTGAAAACCGGCCCGTATGCGAATCTCACGGCCAAGAGTAATGGGTTCGAAGTTGGATTCCCAAAGGAAATTCCAGTTTTGATCCGGTACCTCTTCGATGCAGTGGGGTTTGTCGAGCAGCTTTTCGATTTCACGAAAGGATGCACTGAAGTTTTTATCTTCGAGCATTTCTTCCTCCAGAAAGATATCCAGGTCTTCGCCTTCGGCAGCGATGCCGGCAATATCAAAAGCTTCGAGGACAAAAGCGATCACTTCAAAAAAGGCAGCTGCACCGGGAAGATGAATTTTTTTCATAAATCAGAGGGCGTTGAAAATAGCTTCAAAATCAGCAGCCTTTAGAGAAGCTCCTCCGATAAGTCCGCCATCAATATCGGGCATGGCAAATAGTCCGCCTGCATTGCCGGGTTTGACACTTCCGCCATAGAGGATGGAGATGGTCTCCGCGCAATCACGACCGTATTTTTTGCTCAGCTCCTGGCGTATAAACGCATGCATTTCATTGGCATCTTTGGGCGAGGCGCTTTTTCCGGTGCCGATAGCCCACACCGGCTCATAAGCGATGTGCAATAATTTTATTTTTTCTTTAGGCAAGTGGAAAAGGGAATTGCTTATTTGCCGGTCCACGATTTCAAATGCACGACCCGATTCGCGTTCTTCGAGGGTTTCGCCACAGCAAAAGATGGGTGTGAGTTTAGCTTCCAGGCCCCGATCTGTTTTTTCGGCCAAAAGGGCATCGTTTTCCCCGAAATATTTGCGCCTTTCGCTGTGCCCGATTAGCACATGGTTTGCTCCTGTTGAGGCGATCATCGGTGCTGAAATTTCACCTGTATAGGCACCTTCAATTTTATGGTGGCAGTTTTGCGCCCCGCAATGAAAACCGGTTAGTCCATCGAGCAGTTTTGCGATGCCTGCCAGGTGAATATAGGGTGGAAATAGCAGGACTTCCTTTTCTTCGCTGCTACGGCCTTCGAGTCGTTTTCGAATTTCCCCAGCCAGGGCGAGGCCCTCTTCCAGCGTTTCATGCATCTTCCAGTTGCCTGCTACAATTTGTTTTCTCATCGTGACTTGCTCATTAATAGTTTCTGAATTCTGCGCTGATTTCAAAGATGTGTTGCAGTATTTCCCTATCGATTTGCTTCAATTCTATTCCGCGCCTTTTCATGACAGCTTCGGCTACTTCCAGAGCTTTCTCTATCCTGAAACTGCTCATCTTGGCTGCACCACCCCAACTGAAAGAAGGGATAAACTGCCGGGGAAATCCGGCTCCAAAAATATTAGCACTCACCCCCAGCACCGTGCCGGTATTGAACATGGTATTGATACCCGACTTGCTGTGATCGCCCATAAAAAGACCACAGAACTGTAACCCTGTATTCACAAAACCACGCTTCTCGTAGTTCCAAAGTTTCACCTTGGCATAGTTGTTTTTCAGGTTGGAGTTGTTGGTGTCGGCTCCCAGATTACACCATTCCCCGATTACCGAATTGCCGATAAATCCGTCATGGGCTTTGTTGCTGTACCCGAAGAAATTGCTGTTGTTTATTTCTCCACCTACCTTGCAATAGGGGCCGATGGACGTGGCTCCGTAAATTTTGGCACCCATTTTTACGATAGCGTGTTCGCCCAGGGCAAAAGGCCCACGGATGCAGGCGCCTTCCATTATTTCGCTGTGCGGCCCGATATATACAGGGCCTGTTTCACTATTAATGCTGGCACCTTCGATTTTGGCCGATGGGTCCACATAGATTCTCTCACCAATGACGAGGTTTGTGTTGCTGATTTCATCAACCATGCGCAATCCCAGCCGCTTGCAAATATCATTTTCAATTTCATCTTCGAGGAGCAGAAAGAGGTCCCAGAGATTGCGAATCATGCGCAGGTCCTCTCCTTCATAGTTGATTGCTTTGTCATCTGAAGCCTGCCATGTCTCAATATCCGGCATTTTATCCTGATTGCATCGAATGGCGAGCAGATGTCCCTGCTGCCGGAGGCTCTGCCCGGGCTCGAGCGAGCGGATGGCATTGGCAAGTTCCTTGTTGGGAAGCAAGGCCCCATTGATGCAAGTATTGTCCTCTTCAAGGTGGAGAGGAAATTTCTCCTGCAAATACGGAGCAGTCCAGGTCGAGCATTTGCTCTCGAGTTCCAGCTCCCACTTTTCACGAATGCTCAGCAGGCCCAGTCTAAAATCGCAAACCGGCCGGGTGTAAGCCAGGGGCAAGAGGGAATTGCGCCATGTCGGATCAAAAAGGAGATAGTTCATTCAACAAAAATAAACATAATGAGGCGAGCAAGCTGAGCGAAATATCAGCTTGCGGTTGGTTAAAAAGGGGATAAAAAAAAGCCGCTTCGGGTATGAAGCGGCTTTTCCACATCTTTCTCTTCCTTTTAAAGCAATTATTCGCCCGTCTTTTCTTCGGCTGGAGTCTCTTTCTTGCCGAACTTCTTGTATTTTTTATTGAATTTATCAATTCGTCCGGCCGTATCAACAAACTTCATTTTTCCAGTGAAGAAGGGATGCGACATATTGGAAATCTCTAACTTTATCAATGGATACTCTTTGCCATCCTCCCACTTGATGGTTTCTTTGCTTTGTGCCGTGGAACGGGAGAGGAAGGAATAATCCGTAGAAAAATCTTTAAATACTACGAATCGGTAATTTTCGGGATGAATTCCTTTTTTCATGATACATGTGATTTAGAACGTGCAAAAATAAGGCAATACGGATGAAAAAGGAAGGCATGTCGAAGTTTTTTCAAATAACAAATGATATGAAAAAGGAGAAGCTATGCTGAACGGGATTCCGGAAATGAAGTGGCGCAGGCTGGACGGGCGCAGAATTAATATACCAATAGAGGCAGAAGTAGAGCGTATACTAAAGGAAGCGCTTGCGCTGGGCCAGCGACTGAAGGTATATATTGGCAGCGATTCACAGGTTCGTGGCAATTGGATAGAGTTTGCCACAGTCATAGTTTTTTTACGCGAGAAGAGCGGAGGTTTTATGCTTATCAGCAATGAGAGCCGCGTGGGGCGTATTGCACTGAAGGAACGACTGCTCTATGAAGTGGCGCGTTCGGTGGATATTGCCTACCGGCTTTGTAAATTGCTCGACAGGTATGATGTGGACCTCGAAGTGCATGCCGATATCAATACCAATCCGCAATTTAAATCAAATGCCACGCTTCAGGATGCCATGGGATACATTGTCGGTATGGGCTTTGAGTTTAAAGCCAAACCCGAGGCCTTTGCCAGCACTTGCTGTGCCAACAAGGTTTGCTGATGCACGCTTTTTCTCCTCTCTAAAGGAGAAAGAAACTGCCGGGCATGTAAAAAAAGCCTGCGTTTATTGAACGCAGGCCTTTTCTGCAGCTAACTCGGCTCCGGGAGGAGCGTGTAAAAAAGTGTCATAGGAAATAGGAAATACAGTCAGTTAGCTGATTGCAGATATTCCCTGATTTTAGTTTCCTCGGCTTCGGTGAGGTTAGCTGTTACACGCATGTGTGTGAGGATAACACTCCAATCGCGATCACTATAGCGTGTGGGAGAAGGCGCGTTGTGGCATCGCACACAGTTTTCGCCCCAGAGTTGCACACCGGACTTGGCCTGCACACTTTTGGAAGCCGAGCAAGAGGAAAGATTATAAACGCTGCCTGCTGTCAATATCGTTAATGCGATAATCCATATTTTCTTTTTCATGATCTTGTTTTTTTAAGGTTAAAATCCCATGGCTGCCTGCAATGTAAGGACATTGGTTCCTGCAGTTCCATTGTAATTGGGTATGTCATATCCAAGTTTAAATACAGTGCTGAAATTCAGCCAGTAGTTGATTCCGAGGGTCAAGTCGGTCATTGTGCGACCGTAGGGTGAGTTGGCATCCACATTCATAGATGCCATACGGCCGACCAGCTCGAAACGGTGTACCCAGTTGTTGCCATCTACTGCTGGCAGGCGATAAGCCAACTGTAGGTAGCTTACGCTGGGGTTGTTGTTGTAAGTAAAGCCAACCATGTCGGAATCATCAACATAGTAGCGAATGCCATTGTCAACGGTTCTCTGCTGATACTCTCCTTTAATATCGAAGATACCGACAGAAGTGGCTTTGACAAAGTTGAGGTCAAGGGCAAAAATATTGGCCCGCGTATTTTCATACATAGATCCGGGATTACCGATTTTGGCCGTATAGCCTGACACACCGATTTCGAGCGAGGAATTGGAGAGCGGCAACAAGGCCAGACGTCCACCAATGGCTTTGTTCTTGTTGTTGTCAGCAAAGCTTTCCATTTCTACGTTTCCCGTGCTTGGATCAAGGATTCCTCCGTTGGCCAGGTAAATATCATAGGTAAACTTCATATTGCCGGCCGGCAAAACGCCCTTAATTCCCACACCGGCTTCCGATCCTGCTTCCAGCCTTTTCAGATCATTGACAGAATTCCCAAAACCGATGGGTTTATTAACGGATCTGTTGATCCAGGCAGGGTGATAGCGTGCCTGAAACGTTCCCAGGGGGCCCAGGAATTTGCCGGCATAGAGCGTGATATTTTTATTCACGATGTAATTCAATGTGGCAAATTCGAGCTCAAAGCTACCATCGTAATTTTCCCCTGATGAAGCAAATTCTACTTCCGTCTGAAAAAATAACTTATCGCTGGGCCGCCAGGTAAAGATCGGTGAAAAGGTAGCTTCTACAAAACCACCATTGTCATCTGAAGGTTTTGCATAATTGAAAAAACTATATCCGGATAACTTGAATTTCACGTTGTTATCCAGAGTGGGTGGGTACGTAGCAGAAGTGTCGTTTTGAGCAAAGAGCTGAATGCTCATCAGACACAACAAGATTAGCATTCCTGATTTCATATTTACTTTATTCATGATGATTGATTTTGTTTCACTTATTTTTTAAATGTTCTGATGAAATTTACCAATTCCCATTTTTGCTCTTCCTTCAGATGAGAAAAAGAGGGCATGGGCCCTTTACCTTTATTCAACTTCCAGTAGAGTGCTCCATCTGATTGTTCTTGTACACAATCTTTCCAAAAGTTAGCAGGTTTGGGATTGAGAGAGGCACCGGCTACTCCATTGCCCTTCCCTTTATTGCCGTGGCAGACTGCACATTGCTGCAGAAAAAGAGCTTCTCCCGCTGCCACCGCCTTCTGATCTCCCTTTAGTGGATTTTTGATTTTGTTGGCACTTTCAGGCGCTTTCCACTCGCAATTGTAATCGTAGTGGAATCCCATACCCGCAAAAGCCAAAAGCGTCAGGATGATGACTGTATATGCTTTCATATAATTGTGATTTGATTTTCACTTTTTTACAAAAATAAAATTAAATGTAATATGTGCTTCAAACAATGACTTTAATCATTCTTTGAATCCTTGATAGTAATTGATTTCAGAGAAGGAAGAAAAAAGCAAGCTAAGCTTCCTCTCCATTGTTATTTCCATGTAAAAGGCCGAAAATAAGATGAGCTTTCGTGTGAAACATCGGGGTAGGAAAAAGGGGAAGGCTCTATAGAAAATCTGACGGAAACGGGGTGTTTATGCGAAAAGAGAAGGCAAATCTTCACTGTTGCGACTGAGTCCGAGGTGTTCGTAGGCTTTGGAGGTGGCTTCCCGGCCCCGGGGAGTGCGTTTGAGGAATCCTTCCTGTATGAGAAAAGGTTCGTACACTTCTTCGATTGTTCCGGGCTCTTCTCCTACAGCCGTAGAGATGGTGCTCAGGCCCACTGGTCCGCCTTTAAATTTTTCTATGATCGTGCGTAGGATTTTGTTGTCCATCTCATCCAGTCCGTATTCGTCCACATTCAGGGCTTTGAGGCCGTAGATGGCAATCTTTCGATCTACGATCCCGTTGCCTTTGACCGTGGCAAAATCGCGTATTCTACGAAGCAGGGCATTGGCTATACGAGGAGTGCCCCGGCTTCTACGGGCAATCTCGTTGGCACCTTCGGCTGTAATCTTTGTATTAAGAATGGAAGCCGAGCGCGTCACGATTTGCTCAAGAATGCGAGTATTATAATATTCCAGGCGAAACTTGATGCTGAAACGTGAGCGCAGGGGCGAAGAGAGCAGCCCGCTGCGTGTGGTCGCCCCTACCAATGTGAAGGGGTTGAGATTGAGTTGCACCGATCGGGCTCCGGGTCCCGAGTCAATCATAATATCGATGCGGAAGTCTTCCATAGCCGAATACAGGTATTCTTCGATGACGGTGCTCAGGCGATGAATTTCATCTATAAATAGCACATCACCTTCTTCGAGCGAAGTGAGCAGGCCGGCCAGATCTCCGGGCTTTTCGAGCACCGGTCCACTTGTCATCTTTATTTGCCGCCCCAGTTCATAAGCTATGATATGTGAAAGGGTAGTCTTCCCCAATCCCGGAGGGCCGTGCAACAGCACGTGGTCGAGGGCTTCGTCACGCGATCGAGCCGCCTCAATAAAGACCTTCAGGTTTTCAATGATCTTCTTTTGTCCGGAAAATTCGCGGAGTTTTTGGGGGCGCAATACTTTCTCCAGCTCCTGCTCGGGGCGGCTCAATTGCTCTTTGTGCGGATTTAAATTCGGGTTGCTCATTATATGGCTTGCACTTGTGCATTCAAAGGTAGCAAGTTTTGATAGCCTGCAAAGTGAGAGATGGATGGATTTCCTTCGTTTTATTCTCTTTTTCTTTCAGGTCATTCTCCTCTTCATTTACGGAAATAAGGCTACCTAATTGTGTAATTTTGAGGAATCTGATAACTCAACAAAAAAATTTATAATGGCTGGAGAAAAGATTCAAAAAGAAGGTGAAAAACTTATTGTTCCGGATCAGCCTGTGATTCCGTTCATAGAAGGGGACGGAATAGGCCCGGATATTTGGCGGGCATCGAAAAAAGTATTTGATGCAGCCGTAGAGAAAGTCTACAATGGAAAAAGAAAAATCGAATGGAAGGAGGTGCTGGCCGGTGAAAAGGCATTCAATAAGACCGGTGAGTGGCTTCCCGATGCCACCCTTGATGCCATCAGAACCTATCTCGTGGCTATTAAGGGGCCCCTCACGACCCCTATAGGCGGAGGTATACGCTCGCTCAATGTGGCGCTGCGTCAAAAACTCGACCTTTACACCTGCCTCAGACCGGTACGCTATTTTCGGGGAGTACCCTCTCCGGTGAAGCATCCGGAGCGGGTAAATATGGTCATCTTTCGTGAGAATACTGAAGATATTTATGCCGGAATCGAATTTCGTGCCGACACGGCCGACTGCGATTAATTTCTGACCCTCTTTAAAGAGAACTTCCCCGAACGATTTGCAAAAATTCGTTTTCCGGAGACATCGGGCATTGGCATAAAGCCGGTATCGCAGGAAGGTACAGCACGCCTTGTAAGAGCTGCTATACAAAGTGCCCTGGATAAAAAAGCCGCTTCGGTGACATTGGTACATAAAGGCAATATCATGAAGTTTACCGAAGGGGCTTTCCGCGACTGGGGCTACGAAGTGGCAAAAAAAGAATTTGGTAGCAAGGATCTGGATGGCGGTCCCTGGCAGGTAATTGAAAGGGATGGAAGAAAACTAATTGTCAAAGATGTCATTGCCGATGCTTTTCTTCAGCAAATACTATTGCGCCCGGCCGAGTATGATGTGATAGCCACCCTCAATCTCAATGGCGACTACATTTCAGATGCATTGGCGGCCATGGTGGGGGGTATTGGCATAGCACCGGGGGCCAATATCAACTACGAGACCGGTCATGCCATCTTCGAAGCCACACACGGTACGGCTCCCAAATACGCCAATCAGGACAAAGTAAATCCCAGCTCGCTCATCCTTTCGGGTGTGTTGATGTTTGAATATTTGGGCTGGAATGAAGTCGGGGAGATAATCACCCATGCCATGGAAGAAACCATTATCGCAAAAAGTGTTACCTATGACTTTGCCCGCCTGATGGAAGGAGCCACGCTTTTGCAAACTTCTGAATTTGCAGATGCCCTCATTGCTCATATGTAAAAAAGGCAGAAAACGAAGAAAGACTGCAGTCACAGCCAATGGCTGCGGCCTTTTTTTGCATGGCTTTGACCGGTCGGGCTCTTTGATTGAAATTATTTATTTAGAATTGCGTTTGCTTTTTAAACCGCTTCACTATGCGCAAGCTCCTTTCATTTTTTGTTCTCACTTTCTTTTTTCTGGCAGAGATGAGTGCTTCCTGGCTTTTGATTCCAATGGACGAGTCGCAGCAGAATCATTTGAAAGCTTATGGCATCACATTCTGGGTTTTACAACAGGAGAGGGAAGCCTACTGGTTGCTCAATTACCGGGGGGGCAGTTTTTCGATGAAATATGACCCGAAAATCGAAGAGGAATGCCTGGTGCGGGGCGTCAGTTACGAAGTGTTGCCCGAAGCAGCTTATTCGGCTATTTTGAACCGCATTGCCGATCCCGAGTCGAATACCGACCTGGTGAAACTTGAAAAAGCACCCCGCATTGCCGTTTATTCACCGGACGGCAAGCAGCCCTGGGACGATGCGGTCACCCTGGTGCTCACCTATGCCGAAATCCCCTATGACCGTATTTATGACGATGAGGTGTTGGAAGGTAAACTGCCGGGCTATGACTGGCTGCATCTTCACCACGAAGATTTTACGGGCCAGTATGGCCGCTTTTATGCCAGCTATCGCAATGCGCCCTGGTATCGCGAGGAAGTGCGAAATGCCGAAGCCATGGCTGCCCGCCATGGTTTTTCGAAAGTATCGCAATTGAAACTGGCTGTTGCCAAAAATATAAGAGACTTTGTAGCAGGTGGGGGATATCTCTTTGCCATGTGCTCCGCCACAGATAGCTATGATATTGCACTGGCTGCCGATGGTGTAGATATTTGCGCCTCTGTTTTCGATGGCGATCCTGCCGATCCCGATGCACAGAACAAGATGGACTATGCAAATGGTTTTGCTTTCGAAAATTATAAGCTGAGCATGAATCCCTACGAGTATGAATTTTCGAGCATTGATGCGACTCAGAGCCGCAGTAAAGTAGCCAATCCCAAAAACGATTATTTTACTTTATTTGAGTACTCAGCCAAATGGGACCCCATCCCCACCATGCTCACACAAAACCATACCCGCACGATCAAAGGGTTTTACGGGCAGACTACTGCTTTTATCAAAGATTATCTTAAGTCCAATGTATTGGTGATGGGCGAAGCCAAAAACTTCAATGAAGCACGCTATATCCACGGAGAATTCGGCTATGGTATGTGGACCTTTTACGGAGGGCACGATCCGGAAGATTACCGGCACTATATAGGCGATCCGCCCACCGATCTTGACTTGCATCCCAATTCACCCGGTTACCGTCTGATACTGAACAACGTGCTCTTTCCGGCTGCTTCGAAGAAGAAACGCAAAACCTAAATGCCTGGGTCTATTTCTTTTCCTTGCGTTTTTGCTGTTCCATGCGTTCCTTTTTTTCTTTTTCAAAATCGATCGGCTGTGGCACCGGAGGATTGTCAAATTCATTGATGGCCTGGTGAAATACTTTGCTGACATGCTCCCAACGCCCGTTTTTGTATTCAAATCCCTCATAGCTGCCATCAGGTACACGATCGGCAGCAGCATTGGAAAGGGGATTGAGTGGCACCAGATGATCGTAAATGATGATATTACGTGAATCATCAAAATTCAGTGAAGCACTTGCATCCTTCTTATACTCGATAAAAAGGCGTGCCTGATAAAGGTTGCTGTCCCGTTCTGGAAAATAAAATTTACGGGCTCCCAGAATCAGTTTTCCATTTTCGAAATGCATGACTTCCACCAGTTTTCGAGTGCTGAAGGGGTCATTGGGGTCGTAACCGAAAAAGTAGTAAAAGGCCGTATCTCCCGAATATTGCATCATGGATTTGTAATACATGGCACCATACCATCTTCGAGCATCGTTGATGCTGTCTTCAGGACTTTGCATAAAATCAGAGGCATCGAAAAGAGGGATAAGGCGGAGGCTGTCGCTCTTGAGTTGTACGGCTCCCAGATGACGGTAGCGTCCACTATTGAGCTGAAATTGCCAGGTGAAAACGCGGAAACTTGAATCGGGAGCATAAGTAAGCGAGATCACGCGTAAAGAATCAAAACGATAATGAAAAGATCCAGGAGTTTTAAGAATTGCGAGCAGCACCGGGATTTGTAGATATGCATTGCGGATTCGTACCGTTTCGCTGCTATCGTTGACCATGGAGTCGCCCATGGCTAGCAGCTGGCTTTCCAGACCGTGCATTTTTTCGAGGGCTAGAGAGTCGAAGCGGCTTTGCCCGAGGGCTGTCAGGTTTAGTCCGAAGAGAAATAGCAAGAGGGTATATTTCATGTCGTGCAATTAAGCAGCTATAAAACTCCATTAGGAGCGAGCTTATTTTATAGCGTCTCTTACTTTATAGGGGTCGATTCAGGCTAGGCGCTCAATCACCATGGCCGAGGCGCCCCCGCCACCATTGCAGATACCCGCCAGTCCTATTTTTCCGTTTTGGTGCTTCAAAACGGAAGTAAGTGTGGCCAGAATACGGGCTCCGGAGCAACCCAGGGGATGGCCTATCGAGACGGCTCCACCGAATACATTGATTTTATCATGCGGGATTTTCATCTCCTGCATATTGGTCAGAGCTACTACTGAGAAGGCTTCATTTACTTCAAATGCATCCACATCTTCCATTTTCAGCCCGGCTTTTGCCAGGGCTTTGGGCATGGCTTTGGCCGGAGATGTGGTAAACCATTCGGGGGCCTGGGCTGCATCAGCATAGGCCAGGATGCGTGCCATTGCCTTGATGCCCATAGCTTTGGCCCGTTCGGCCGACATGACCACGAGGGCTGACGCCCCGTCATTAATGTTGGAAGCGTTGGCTGCCGTAATTGTACCGTCTTTCGTAAAAGCCGGTCGCAGTTTGCTTACTTTATCATATTTAATTTTTGAGATGTCTTCGTCTTTATCAACGACAATAGGCTCGCCTTTTCGCTGTGGTACCGAAACCGGTACGAGTTCATCAAATAGTCCTTCTTCGCTGGCTTTGTTGGCACGCTTGTATGATTCGACAGCGTAATCATCCTGGTCTTTTCGGCTGAAACCACACTCCCTGGCGCATAACTCGCCTGCATTGCCCATGTGATAGTCATGGTAGGGATCCCATAACCCATCCCGGATAATGGAGTCGATCACTTTTCCGTCACCAAGCCTTTTCCCCCAACGATTGTCGGGAAGAAAATACGGGGCATTGCTCATGCTCTCCATACCACCGGCAACGATAATATCCGCATCACCGAGACGGATGGCCTGAGCGGCCAGCATCACGGCTTTCATGCCCGAAGCACAGACTTTGTTTATCGTGGTGGCGGGTATCGAATTGGGAAGCCCGGCTCCTAATGCTGCCTGGCGGGCAGGGGCCTGACCTTCATTGGCCGTCAGTACATTTCCCATAAAAACTTCCTGCACATCCCCGGGGTCAATCCCGGCCCGTTTAATGGCCTCACGAATCACGATGGAACCCAGTTGGGGGGCGCTCAGGGGCGAAAGACTTCCGCCAAAACTTCCTACTGGAGTGCGAACGGCTGCCGCTATAACAACTTCTTTTGACATATCTTTTGTTTTTATTGTCTATAAGGGAACTTTACCGCCCTTTTCGAGCGGCATGTAAAAGCTTGTACAAAAGTAAATGCTTTAACTTTAAAGACCCGAAAAAGTAGCAGTCTTAAGTGTTAAAATTGCATGAATGAGAAAATGGCTGACATATATCAGAAACCATCATCAGGATATCCTCCGTATCCTGATCCTCTTTGCGGCTATCCTACTGATCACCTTCCGCTACACACAATTCGGATCGTATCAGTATGATTACGAGCAGGGCCGACCGTGGGCATATAAAGACCTAACTGCAGCTGCCAATTTCCCCATTCTCAAAAGTGAAGAGGAGCTTCAAAGCGAGCGGGAAGCGGCAAAAGCTTCGGTCAGGCTCTACTACGTTTGGCGTGACAATGTGCCGCAAACAGTGCGCGCGGAATTTGAAAACAGCTTTGCTGTGGAATTGAAAAATGGGGCTCAGCCGCGCAGCAATGCATATTTGAGCGACAGCATGAGAAGTCTGCAACTGGGATTGAATATTATAGACCGAGTATATGAAAAAGGCGTTATAAACCCGGCACCGGAACACCGGAAGCGTTTGTCTCAGCTCAAGATCAACCTTATACATGGCAACGAAGTGAAGGAAGTACCCGCCTCGGTTTTTTATACAATTCCGGAAGCCATGGTATTTGTCGACTCTCAACTTATCCGGGCTTCTTCAGATTTCCGGCCTGTCCTTCGTTCTACGTTAAAGCGGAGCCTACGTGCCAATGTGGAATATGACAGCAGCACCACCGGTCAGGTCCTTCGTCAGCAGTTGCGTCAGATTTCACGCTTTAAGGGGGCGGTTCAAAAGGATGAAATTATCATCCGCCACGGTGAAATTGTGACACCGGAAAAATACAGGAAACTTGAGAGCCTGCGTGTATTTACCGAGAGCCAGTATGGAGAGCGCAACCGACTGCTTATTTCCCTCGGCTATTTTATTATCACGGCTCTGCTACTGACTATTTTTGGTTTTTTCGTCTTCAATTTTGAGTCGGATGTGTTTCGGAGTACACGCAAGCTGCTTTTCATACTGGTAC
>Ga0114931_10003622_pt1 | contig 19508 bp, 17 predicted proteins | sample 2SBtaG_FD_89579 | JGI IMG/M metagenome (GOLD analysis project Ga0114931, IMG submission 89579) | Deep subsurface microbial communities from Kolumbo volcano to uncover new lineages of life (NeLLi) - 2SBTROV14_V59a metaG | ecosystem: Environmental > Aquatic > Marine > Volcanic | place: Kolumbo...
ATATGGGTGTTCAATATTAGGCAATATGCAGGGTTAACCCTTTCATAAGTAATTAATAATCAATAGTTATCAACCATTTTAAATCGTTATTCTTGAAAGTGTCATGAATAATGCGGGTTAAATAAAGTTGCTAATGACGCTCATTGTGAAGTGATAACTGGGATGCATAATCCGGGTTGAACATTGGAATTCAACTCGTAACCGGGGTTATATGGGAGGTTTGGTTAGCAATATTTGATAACACCTGTTTCCGGTAATCGATGGTGCCTCTATTAGCACGCTGATATGGGATCATGAACCGGCATTATGACGTTCTTGTAGGACCTTATCAATTTCTTTAAAAGATATGTTCTTGGCCCTCAACAACACGAGCAAATGATACACCAGGTCGGCCACCTCATTCTTAAACAACTCCTTATTTTGATCTTTAGCTTCTATAACAACCTCCACGGCTTCTTCACCTACTTTTTGAGCCACCCTGTTGATCCCTTCTGAAAGCAATTGGTTCGTATATGAGCCCTCTTGTGGATGCTGCTGTCGATGCTGTATGATACTTTCGAGTTGGTAGATGAAATGATCCAAGGAATCGTTTTTAAAACAAGTTTTGCCACCAGTATGACAAACCGGACCTTGTGGATTGGCTTTCACCAGGAGGGTATCGCCGTCACAATCCGTACAAATATCATTAAGGTAGAGGTAATTTCCTGAGATTTCGCCTTTGGTCCACAGCCGCTGCTTGCTTCGAGAAAAAAAAGTGACCTTCTTCTCCTTCATTGTTTGTTTATAAGCTTGCTCATTCATATAACCCAGCATGAGAATTTTACCCGTTAGATAATGCTGGATTATTGCTGGTACCAGACCATTGCTTTTTGTGAAATCTATTTTCATCTTATGGCTATTTTTTTCGATTTTAAATACTGTTTGAGATCCGGGATGGATAATTCTCCAAAATGAAACAGGCTCGCTGCAAGCGCTGCATCTGCACCGGATTTTGAGAAAACATCTTCAAAATCCGTGAGACTGCCTGCTCCTCCTGAGGCAATCACAGGTATGGTTAGTTTTTCACATAAATCTCTTATGAGTGAGAGTGCATATCCATTTTTGGTTCCATCATGCTCCATGGATGTTAAAAGGATTTCACCGGCCCCTCTTTGTTCAACTTCCATTGCCCAAGAAAGCGTATTTAGATCAGTAGGGGTCCTGCCACCATGAATGACTATACTCCATTGTTCTTTAACCAGACAGGTATCAATAGCGACCACCAAACACTGCGAGCCAAATACATTGGCAATTCGATTAATTATATCCGGGTTCAGCACCGCCGATGAGTTTATACTGATCTTATCTGCGCCTGCAACAAGCAAAGCACGTACATCCTCCAATGAGCTTATTCCACCACCTACGGTAAATGGTATATCAATAGATAAAGCAATTCTCTCAACAAGGGATACCAGGGTTTTTCTTTTCTCTACAGTAGCCGTGATGTCAAGGAAAACCAACTCATCAGCCCCTTGTTCGGCATATAGCCTGGCCTGTTCAACCGGGTCACCGGCATCCTGGATACCCACAAAATTGATCCCTTTTACTGTCCTTCCATCTTTGATGTCCAGACAGGGGATGATCCTTTTTTTTAACATAATTGGCTCAATTCTTTAAGAGTTATTGTATTGTCATAAATAGCCTTTCCAATGATGGCTCCTTCGCAGCCCATAAGTGATAGCTGCTCAATCTGGTTCAATGATGAGATCCCGCCACTGGCTATTAGCCGTATATTGGGAAAAGTTTTAAGAATATTTTCATAATAATCGAGGGCAGGTCCTGTGGACATTCCATCCTTTAGAATGTCAGTAACGACAACATATAAAATGTCTTCCTGTATGTACGATCCAATATAGTCGGTTATAGGCAACGAAGTATCCGTGGCCCATCCGTCAATGGAAATGTTTCCATTTCGAATATCTGCACCCAGGATGATCCTTGAAGAACCATAGAGTTTGAGCCAGGAAATGAATCTTGTCCGTTCTTTCATAGCAATACTTCCACTGGTCACCTGTGACGCTCCACAATTAAAAACCAGGTCAATATCTTCATTTGTTTTTATTCCACCCCCATAATCTACTTTAAGGCATGTAGTTTTTGCAATTCTTTCCAGTATTCGCCAGTTGACAGGTTGACCGTTCCGGGCACCATCGAGATCCACCAGGTGAAGGTATTGGACCCCATGATCTTCAAACGATTGGGCAACCTCCACCGGATCATCATGGTACATGGTGGATTGGTCAAAGTTTCCTTGTTGAAGGCGAACACATTTTCCGCCAAGCAGATCAATCGCAGGTATTATTCTCATAAACTCAGGAAATTTTTTAACATACGGCTTCCCACTTGTGCTGATTTTTCAGGATGAAACTGAACAGCAAAGAAGTTGTCTCTTTGAAGTGCAGCGCTGAAATTAATCAAGTAGTTACAGGTACCAATGGTGTTGGCACCTGTGGTGGCATAATAGCTATGCACGTAATACATATCATCTTGCGGATCGATACCCTCAAATAATGAGCCCCTGATGTCAGTAAAGTCATCCCATCCCATATGGGGTATTTTCCCCAGGGGAGGAAATTTATGAACCTGCTCCTGAATCACACCCAGGCATTTGGTATTTCCTTCATCTGAGTAATCACATAATAGCTGCAATCCAAGGCAAACCCCGAGGAAGGGTTGCTTTAGTTTAGGGATAATAGTATCAAGTCCACATGATTTCAAACTGTTCATTGCCGATTTTGCTTCACCAACTCCTGGCAGGATGACTTTATCTGCCTTTTGAATGAGTTTTGGATCGTCCGTCACTATGACATCAGCATTGAGTCTTTTTAATGCGTTAGTGATAGAACCTATATTCCCTGCGTTGTATTTAATCACTGAGATCATAATGTTCCTTTGGTGCTCGGTAATGTTCCTGTCCCTGTATTTCTCGTGGCAGTGTGAAGGCATTTTGCGAATGCTTTAAATACAGCTTCAATCTTATGATGCTCGTTTTCCCCTTTAACCTTAATGTTCAGATTACACCTTGCAGCATCGCAAAAAGACTTAAAAAAATGACGAAACATCTCAGTGGGCATGTCGCCAATTATTTCGCGCGAAAACGAAGCTTCCCATTCCAACCAGGGCCTTCCTCCAAAATCAAGCGCTACCTGGGCAAGGCTGTCGTCCATGGGTAGCAAAAACCCATAACGTTCTATGCCTTTTTTTGTTCCTAGTGCCAAATCGAATGCATTACCCAGGGCAATGGCTGTGTCTTCAATGGTGTGATGCTCATCTACATCGAGATCACCTATGCAATCAATTGTAAGATCGAATTGACCATGCTTTCCAAGTTGTTCTAACATATGGTTAAAAAAATTTAATCCAGTATGAATACGCATGTTCCCACTGCCATCCAGGTTCAGTCGGATGGTAATATCCGTCTCACTGGACTTCCGATGAACTACGGTCTTCCGTGGTTGCTTCTTCAGGAATTTATAAACATTATCCCATGAATTTGTGCTTAACTGAGCACCCACATGGATGTGTTCATTGAAAAATATGGCTTGACTTCCCAGATTTACTGCTAACTCTACATCTGTTGGACGATCACCAATAACAAATGATTGCGACATATCGTACTCTCCCTTTATATAATGCTGAAGCATACCTGTTCCCGGTTTACGGGTTGGTGATTTTTGATCCGGCATACTTCTATCGATCAGAATTTCGCTGAAAACAACGCCCTCTCCTTTAAGTATATCAACCATCAAATTTTGCGTCGGCCAAAAGCTCTCCTCCGGGTAAAACTTGGTACCCAAACCGTCCTGGTTGGTCACTATCACAAACTCATAGTCAAGTTCCCTGGCAATCCGTGATAGATTCGAGATGGCACCTGGGATGAAAGCAAATTTATCATAACTATCAATTTGAAAATCATCGGCAGGCTCAACTAATATGGTGCCATCGCGGTCAATAAATAAGACTTTTCTTTTCATAACTGGCTAAGCAATTTTATTAATCTATTGTTTTCAATCTCGGTTCCTACGGTAATCCTTAAACAACCTTCAACCTCCCTGGTTCTGTCCCTGACAACAAGACCATTTTGTTTTAGGTGTTCATATACCCTTAAGGGTTGATCAAAATTCACCAACAGGAAGTTTGCTGAAGAAGGATATACCCTGTTCACACCTTTTATTCTTTGCAGAGTTGCTTCCATAATGCTTCGTTCATGGCAAATGAGGTTGAGTTGTGAACGATATGTTGCCCGGTTTTTTAAAGCACGAACTACAATTCGTTGAGTAACTGAGCTGATATTGTAGGGTGGCTTTGTGGCACTAAGGATTCGGACCACCTCAGGATGACCAAATGCCAAGCCCAATCTTACACCAGCCAGCCCCCATGCTTTGCTAAAGGTTTGAAGGACAACCAAGTTGGAGAATTGGTCCAGCATGGGAACAAGGGAGGTTTGTTGAGCAAAATCTATGTACGCCTCATCCACGATTAGAAGTCCTTTGTGGTATTGTGCAAGCTCCAGTAAATCATCTTCCTTCAAACAGTTACCTGTAGGATTATTTGGCGAACAAACAAAAATTAACTTAATCAGATTTGTTGACAGTGCCTTTTTTACGTTCAGCATATCCAGTTGAAAGGACTCAGTTAAGGGTATTTTGATAACCTCTACATCGGATAATCTTGAAGCTACCTGGTACATGCCATAGGTAGGCGGACAAATCAATATTTTGTCTTTTCCTGGTTCACAAAATACCCTGATGAGTAAATCAATGGCTTCATCACTCCCATTGCCTAGGAAAATACGATCGATTGATACCTGTTTGAGAATAGCCAGCTCTTGTTTTAGCTTGATTTGATGAGGATCGGGGTACCGGTTGAATTCCGACTCAAAAGGATTCTCATTGGCATCAAGCCAAATGTCAGCCTGGATGTTGGTTGTCTCCCTTGCACTTGTGTAGGGCACCCAGTTGGAAAGATGAGCACGGATAAGCTGATCAATATTCATTTTCTCCCCCCAATTTTGATAAACGAATGGTTATAGCATTCTTATGCGCGAAAAGGTTTTCAGCTTCAGCGAGATGCTCTACTGTAGACCCAATTTTACTTAATCCTTGTGGACTGATTTCCTGGAAGGTGATTTTCTTGATGAATGTATCTACCGATACCCCACTATAGGACCTGGCCCAACCACCAGTAGGAAGGGTGTGGTTAGTGCCACTGGCATAGTCTCCGGCACTTTCACAAGAATAATAGCCCAGAAATACACTACCGGCATTTTTAATCTGTTTCATTAATTCTGAGTAGTTACTGACGGCCAATATCAAGTGTTCGGGAGCATAGGCGTTGCTGAACTGAATCGCCTCGGCAAGGTCATTACAAAGAACCGCTCTGCTATGCTCTAAGGACTTGGCTGCAATTTTCTTTCTCGGTATGTCAGCAAGTTGTAAATCCAATTTGCGGAGTACTTGTTTTATGGTCTCATGGTGATCAGAAACCAGAACTACCTGGCTGTCCTCTCCATGTTCAGCCTGGCTCAGTAAGTCGGCAGCGACAAAATGAGGAGGAGCTGATTGATCCGCGATAACTAGCAACTCACTGGGTCCTGCAGGCATATCAATAGCTACGGAGTCAGCCTGGACAATTTGCTTGGCAACTGTTACATACTGATTACCAGGCCCAACGATTTTGTCAACACGTGGAATTGTTTCTGTTCCATACGCCATGGCGGCAATGGCCTGAGCTCCGCCAATAGTGTAAATTCTGTGGATACCAAGCAAGTTAGCTGCATAGGCAAGGACCGGATCAATGAATCCTGACTGATTTGGTGGAGAACAAACAATGATTTGGTTCACCCTGGCGATTTGTGCTGGAATAGCCAACATGAGCAGGCTGGAAAATAAGGTAGCCGATCCTCCGGGCACATATATTCCAATACGTTCAATGGGGACGGATTTTCTCCAGCAGGTTACACCCGGCATGGTTTCAACAGGAGGCTCAACGATCAACTGTTCTTTATGAAATCGGGAAATTGAAGACTTGGCTAGTTGTAATGCTTCCTTCAGTTCTGGGTCAATATCGGATTTTTTTAACACCTCTCGTACATCTACCCACAGAGAGGAGAGTTTGATGCCATCGATTTGCTTCGTTAACTCGTAAAGTGCCCGATCATTATCCTTTTTGACCTGGTCAACCAGGCTCTTTACCTGAACTTTGACCTCCTCATTTGATCGATAGGGTCGCTGACAAATACTGGACCAGTCTTTCCTTTCTGGAAATTCAAATAATTTCATAAGGCCATTTTTTCTATGGGGCAGACAAGAATCCCTTCTGCCCCCAATTGCTTTAATTGATCAATCATCTCCCAAAAATCTCCTTCTCTCACTACACTGTGAAGGCTACTCCAGCCCGATTGAGCCAAAGGGAGAATGGTTGGACTCCTCATGCCTGGAAGTATTTGACATATCCGGTCCACTGATTCATTGGGCACATTCAGCAGTATATACTTGTTTTGACGGGCATTTTTTACCGCCTCAATCCGAAAAGTGAGTTGGTTCAACAGGCTTGTTTTTGTGTTGTTCAGAGATCCATTTTTGATGAGAACAGCTTCACTAACCATTACAGTATGGACTTCCTTTAGACCATTGGTGATTAATGTACTGCCACTACTTACTACATCGCAGACGGCATCGGACAGACCAATGCCCGGAGCTATTTCAACGCTTCCACTAATTTCTTCAATGGAGGCAGCGATATTATTTTGTTTAAGAAATTTTGACAATAAACCCGGATAACTGGTTGCAATTGTTTTATTCTGAAACCAGTTAAGTTCCCCAAAGTCCTCTTCTCGTCGAATGGCTAGGGCCAAACGGCACCGGCCAAACCCAAGTTTCTCTTGGATTTGAACTGACTTATCTTTTTCCCAAACAACATTTTCTCCTAAAATGCCCAGATCGGCAATTCCTTATGAAACGTACTGAGGGATATCATCATCTCGCAAATAGAGTACTTCCAATGGAAAAGTAGCCGACCGGGCTTTCAACTGACTAATCCCATTATTTACATGAATTCCACATTCCCTTAAAAGAAGTAAGCTCTGATCACTAAGCCTTCCTTTTTTTTGGATGGCAATACGTAGTGTATTTTTCATTGGTTCTTATTATTTCCATTAAATAAAAAAGGCTTCCCGAAGTTGGGAAGCCTTTATATATGTTGTTAGACATCAATGCATCACCTTACCCCGGAACTATCCGTCAGCCAGTTATGATGATGTATATGCCTTTTCATTTGTTCAAATTAACCGTGCAAATATAGGCACAATTTATTAGTCATAGATTTTTGATTAAAATTTAATGCTGACACAGCATTATTTTCTATTTCGGGAACATTTTGATCTGGCTTGGCCTTATATCTAAACCTAGAATTATCTGATTATGACATTTTCCAATATTTCGCGTCGACAACTGATCCGTACTGCCGCTCTTGGTGTCGGTGCTGGTTTGATCAAAACAGCAACGAATGCCTTTCAATTGGAGAAAGCATCCACCATCTCTGATCGTGCTCACCAACCGGGTCGTGTGCCAAGTAAAATTGGGCAGCGCTCCCCATTTGAAAAACCGGAACGGCATATTTACAAGGCCTTACCCTCCGGCTGGTCAATGACCCCGCTGGAATCCAACGTGGGGATTATTACACCTTCTGACCTTCATTTTGAGCGGCATCACGGAGGAATTCCCACAATTGATCCGGATAAGTATGAACTTCTGATCCATGGAATGGTACGAAAGCCACTAAAGTTTACGTTATCTGATATTAAGCGTTTTCCTGCCCAATCAAGGACCTGTTTTATCGAATGCTCGGGAAATGGTATTGATGGCTACTATGCGGAGAAGATGAGGGAAAACATTACTCCAGGTGAATTAGATGGGATGGTTAGTACAAGCGAGTGGACAGGTGTGATGTTAAGTACTCTGCTGCGAGAGTGCGGTGTAAAACCAAAGGCCAGCTGGTTGCTGGCCGAAGGACAAGATGCCGCTGCATTGACAAGGAGTGTTCCAAAACAATTCTGGGACCAGGCCATGATTGTTTATGGTCAGAATGGTGAAGCTCTTCGTCCGGCACAGGGTTATCCCGTGAGGTTGCTTTTGCCTGGAGTCGAAGGAAATGCCCAGGTAAAATGGCTCCGGAGAATTGAACTTTCCGATCAACCTTTTATGACTCGTGAAGAAACAGCCAAATACACGGATGTGCTGCCGAATGGCAAAGCAAGGATGTTTAGCCTGACCATGGATGCCCGTTCCATCATCACATTTCCTGCGTATCCCGATGTATTGTACGAGAAAGGCTGGTGGGAAATTCGTGGATTAGCCTGGACAGGTCGGGGTAAGATCAGTAGGGTAGAGGTCAGTACTGATGGCGGCAAAAATTGGCAAAGAGCTGTATTGCAGGATCCGGTACTACCTAATTGTACCACGAGATTCAGGTTTTTATGGAATTGGAGAGGAAAAAAATCTTATATCCTAAGTCGTGCCATTGATGAAACAGGTTATGTACAGCCTACCTGGAAACAACTAATAGATGTGCGCGGTGAAAGATCCTATTACCATACTAACAATATCCGTGCCTGGAAGGTGATGCCTACGGGCGAGGTTTTTTTTGGACTGCATGACCTGATATAGCCATGACCTTTCGATTTAGTTTAAAATTGCTTATTGCACACATTATTTTATGCTCCGGTTGGGCGTGTAGCACTCCCGCCAATCAACATCTTGAACATGTCCAAAAGACTTATAGGTCAAAATCCGAAGTAAACCATGATCAATGGCCAGATTCATTCAACATCGGCAGACCCGTGACGGAAGACGAGATTGCATTATGGGATACCGATGTCACCCCTGATGGCCACGGACTTCCTACTAACTCTAAGGGAACTTCCATGGAGGGAAAGAAAATATATTTAGCCAAATGTGCTGTATGTCATGGAATCACTGGGGTTGAAGGGCCGTTCAATCAATTGGTAAGCAGTCGGGCCGATTCAAGTTTTAACTTTGCCAATGATCCTCACATGGTGAAGACCATTGGTAATTTCTGGCCCTACGCCACTACCTTATACGATTATATCAATCGCGCCATGCCACAGAATAAACCTGGTACATTGACTTCCAATGAAGTGTATTCTTTGGTGGCCTACCTTCTTTATCGTAACAGGATTATTCCAAAAGATTTTGAGATGAATGCTACCACCCTCCCAAAAATTACGATGCCGGCCTTGTCACATTTTGTACCGGACGATCGAAAAGGAGGAGCCGAAATACGGTGAGGGTGTTTCATGTGTAATTTTTTTCAATAAAGTTTTCTAATTCCTATGGTAATGAAGGCTCTTTAAATGTGAAGGTGAAATATTCAGAATAGGTGTGGAACTCAACCTTTTGGAACGATTATCATGGGGTAGCAACTTACAATATAAGGTTTACTAGGCTTTCACATGTAGGATGGGTACCTTTGCGCCCTAAAATCAGAACAGGGGTGGTCTCCATACGAAACATAGCTATTATCGCCCATGTGGACCATGGGAAAACTACATTGGTAGATAAAATAATTCATACCTGCCATGTGTTTAGTGACAAGCAGGATAAAGGAGAACTTATCCTGGATAGTAACGATTTGGAACGGGAACGAGGGATCACCATTTTATCCAAAAATGTTTCTGTTATTTACAAGGATGTGAAAATCAACATCATCGACACCCCTGGGCATGCGGATTTCGGTGGCGAAGTAGAACGAGTGCTCAAAATGGCTGATGGGGTGCTCTTACTGGTCGATGCATTTGAAGGGGTTATGCCACAAACAAGATTTGTGCTGACTAAAGCTCTTGGGTTGGGTTTGAAACCCATTCTGGTGATCAATAAGGTGGATAAGGAGAATTGCCGGCCCGATGAAGTGCATGAACAGGTGTTTGATTTGATGTTTGCTCTTGACGCCACAGAAGAACAGCTCGATTTTCAAGCCTTATATGGTTCGTCAAAACATGGATGGATGAGTACCGACTGGGCCGAACCTACATCGGATATTCTGCCATTACTTGACATGATCATCAATGAGATACCGGAAGCCCCATTTGTTGAAGGAGTACCCAAAATGCAAATCGCTTCCCTGGACTACTCATCTTTTGTGGGTCGAATAGCCATTGGTAGGGTATTTCAGGGAGTGTTGCAGGACGGAGCCACTCTTGGACTAAGCAAAAAGGATGGCAGCCTCGTACGTACCAAAATCAAAGAGCTAAATGTATTTGAAGGTTTGGGGAAACGAAAAGTCTCAGAGGTAAGAGCAGGTGATATATGTGCTGTGGTGGGGATTGAGGAATTTGATATCGGAGATACCCTGACAGATCCTGACCATCCTGAAATTATGGAGCGAATTGCTATTGACGAACCCACCATGAGCATGTTGTTCACCATCAATAACTCTCCTTTTTTTGGAAATGAAGGTAAATATGTAACCTCTCGCCATCTGAGGGATAGGCTTTTTAAGGAAACAGAGAAGAATTTGGCCCTTCGGGTAGAAGAGACCGAGTCGGAAGATAAATTCAACGTTTTTGGTCGAGGAGTGTTGCATCTTTCTGTCCTTATTGAGACCATGCGAAGAGAGGGATATGAACTACAAGTAGGACAACCGCAGGTATTGATAAAAACCATTGGTGGAGTTAAGCATGAGCCGATTGAACATCTTGTCATCGATGTGCCCGAGGCCTTCTCAGGGAAGGCCATTGAACTAGCCACCCAACGCAAGGCAGAACTAACTGTCATGGAGCCAAAAGGAGATGTTCAACACCTGGAATTTGACATTCCCGCCAGGGGAATCATCGGACTGCGTAACAACATCCTTACTTCCACTTCTGGTGAAGCCGTGATGACCCACCGCTTCAAAGAATATCAACCTTATAAAGGAGACTTGCCTGGAAGGGTTAATGGCTCTCTGATTTCTATGGAAAATGGTCCATCAACGGCATATTCCATAGATAAGTTGCAGGACCGTGGAATATTCTTTATTGATCCAGGTCAAGATCTTTATACCGGTCAGGTGATTGGTGAACATTCACGAGGTAATGATATCGTCGTCAATGTTCAAAAAGGGAAAAAACTTACCAATATGCGGGCCGCAGGCTCTGATCAGAATGTCAAAATTGCACCTAAAAAAACCTTCTCCCTGGAAGAAGCCTTGGAGTACATTCAAAAAGACGAGTACCTCGAGGTTACTCCATCTTCCATCAGGATGCGTAAAATCCTGCTCAGTGAACAGGACCGGAAAAAAAGTTCATAATTTTTTTGGAAGGACCACCCTCTCAATGCCTGGTAGTATAAAATAAGAATAAACATGTAAATATGACAGGAAACGAAGGAGAATAATCATTTTTACTAACATTATTACATTAACCCGGAAAATTCTGTTGAATTTTCCGGGTTAAAGGAATTCAGTGATGAATACATAGCACTTAAACATATCCTCTTAGGAATCCTTGCTGGGAAAGATAAGGTGGCAGCTTGTAAATAGATCTCGGATTGAAAAAACAATCCCTAATCAAAGCAATTCACGAATTAAGGGGAGGAGAGCGTGTTACGGATCAGAATGCAGAATCCAAGTATCGGTCACTAGACCGATATTCGAAGAATTTAAATCAATTGGCCATGGACGGGAAGATCGATCCTGTTATTGGACGTGATGAGAAGATCAGGCGGGTGCTGCAAATTTTATCCCGGCGAACGAAAAACAATCCTATTCTGATAGGAGAACCCGGGACAGGGGAAACGTCCATAGTGGAAGGAATGGCTCAACGAATAGTGGATGGAGATGTACCAGAAAACCTGAAGTCCAAGATTCTGATATCCTTGGATATGGGTCTTCTTGTTGCCGGAGCTAAGTACAAGGGGGAGTTTGAAGAGCGGCTCAAAGCCGTGATTAAGGAAGTGACTGACTCGGATGGTGAGATTATTCTGTTCATCGATGAAATACGTACATTGATTGGCGCCGGTGGTGGTGAAGGTGCCATGGATGCGGCCAATCTACTTAAGCCGGCACTGGCTAGGGAAAGTTACATGCGGTCATGCGCGTATTTGTCGGGATGAGCACTCCTTCAACAATATGGTTGTCATACAGCTGAAAAACGGATTTTATGGTACGATCTTCACTCTTCTGGCTCGATTTCAATTGAATGGGATTGATGATGAAATTTTTTTCCAGTGAATTTCGAAGTTCATGAGACAAATTGGTCATCTCTGCAAAAGAACGTGCTGATTTTTTCCATAACCATTCATGTACCTAACGAGCCCGAAAGGGACGTTCTTGCATACTTGTGAATAAATCAGTTAGTTCGGCTAAGGACAGACCTCTTATGTCTTGTTTACTTTGATTCATTTCTGCAAATGTAGTTCGATGGAAGTTAGCTCAACCTTCTTTTTTTCTCCATCTGTTCAACACCTTGCGTCCTGTTTGCAAAGGCTTAACCCTTTGGACGAAGCAAGGCGGTTGATTTAAAAGGATCTCCCAAACATTTTTTTCATAACTGAACGGATGATTGATTTTATCCTGTTAACAATTGAAGTTTTTTAGCAGGCTTATCCATTTGAATGAGAGTAGATCTTTTGGGTGTCTTAATTTATCCCAATGCCGCATTGACCGCTGAATCTGATACCGGTCCCTTAAGTTATGACCCACAATTTTACAATTTGTATATTACAATTTGTATATTACAATTTATATATTACAATTTGTATATTATATTTGTTGATAAACAGTTCCATGAAAGCACTAAAAAATCCGTTTCCGATTAAAGGCTATCACGGGCCCACGTTGTTTTGCGACCGAAAAGCGGAATCCACTCTACTCACAGATAATATAAGAAATGATATTAACACCACCTTGTTCTCCATTCGTAGGATGGGTAAGACAGGGTTGATCTTTCATGTATTTAATACCTTAAAAAAGGAAAAGTACCGGGAATGTATTTATATCGATATCTATGGTACCCAGTCGATTCGGGAATTCACTAATCAACTTGCTTCGGCTATTCTAAGGGCATTTCCGCAAAGTATTTCCATTGGCAAAAAATTCATCAACTTGATTAAAAATTTGAACCCATCTATTTCCTATGATGCCCTTACCGGTGCCCCTGAAGTTAGTTTTTCATTTAACCAACCCAAACAATACGAATATTCCCTGAAGGAGCTTATTACTTTCCTGGAACAGCAGAAAAAGCCGGTAGTATTGGCTATTGATGAATTTCAGCAAATTGCCAGCTACCCGGAAAGAAATACCGAAGCAATGCTGCGCACTATCATCCAACCATTACAAAAGGTAAATTTTATATTTAGTGGTAGCCAAAAGCATTTACTCCTGGAAATGTTTAACAGCGCAAAACGACCTTTTTTTTCAAGTACCAACCCTTTGTATCTGGGTCCGATCCCCCCTAAGGAATATGCAAAGTTTATAAAAGCAAAATTTTTACAAAGAGGGAGGAAAATAGATGATCGGTCGGTTGATTTTATTCTGGATTGGACTTGTAACCATACCTATTATACCCAGTCGGTGTGCAATAAGGTTTACGCACTGAACAAGGTGAATATAACTATTGAAGACATTTACTCAGCATGTGATAACCTACTTTGGGAACAGGAAAATATATTTTTCCAGTATCGTAACCTGCTTACAGCAGCCCAGTGGAAATTACTAAAAGCCGTTGCCTGTGAAGGGAAGGTAACGCAACCTACGGGGAGCGCTTTTATTGGTAAATACAACCTGGGAAATCCCGCTTCAGTGCGGCGGTCAATGGAGGCGTTGGTAAGTAAAGAAATGGTTTTTAATGAAGCGGAAGAAAATGGGAGTTATTACCGGGTTTATGATTGTTTTCTCCTGCGATGGCTGGAACGATAATACCTATCTGATCCATGACTCATTAATTGAATCCTCCTTCTCGTTCTGCTTGAGCCTCCGTTATGCCTCCGCTGTAGCCTCGGCGCTCGCGGAAAGCTTTAGCGACACTCGGACGGCGGACGAGAAGAAATGGTTTCATTCCCCATTCTGGAGGCCTTTCAACAGAAGTTTAACTTCGAGAAGCCCATTATAATAGCAGATGCGGCTCTTTTGTCACAAAAAAACATTGTAGCTCTTAAAGAAGATAATTACGAGTATATACTGGGAGGTAGGCTCAAAAATGAAAACAACAAAATCAAGGATAAGATATTAAAGCTTGAAATTGAGGAAGGGAACCCTCAAGAACTCGCCTCGCCAAACGGCAGGCTAATTATTACTTATTCTTCTAAACGGGCGCGAAATGACAAACGAAATAGGGAAAAGGGCCTTAAACGGTTGGAAAAGAAAGTAGACAGTGGCAAGTTATCAAAGAAACATATCAATAATAGGGTGTACAACAAGTACCTTCAATTAACAGGTGAGGTACAGATTTCGATCGATTATGAAAAGTTTGAAGCTGATCGTGTTTGGGATGGGTTGAAAGGATATGTAACAAATTCTAAGCTCAGCAAAGTCCAGGTTATTGAACACTATAATCAGCTCTGGCATGTGGAAAAAGCTTTTCGAATATCTAAAACAGATTTAAGGATCAGGCCCATTTATCACAGACTAAAAAGAAGAATAGAGGCTCATATTTGCATTTGTTTTGCTGCCTATACATTCTACAAGGAGGTTGAAAGGCTCTAGAAGAAAAATAATATTAGTCTATCTCCTGAAAAGGCAATTAGAGAAGTCATTGAAATGAGACAGATTAGGTATACGCTGCCAAAGTCTAATGATCAGAAGACAAGGCTATTGACACCTACACTGATCCGATCTAAACTTTTAAACATGAAAATTTAGTGGGTCATGCGTTGCACAAAACAGGAAGAAGAGCAACAAAAGTTTGATTTTTGAAACGAATCTACAACCCCCTATGAGGGTCTTCCAAAGCCACCTTCTTAGAAGGTGTGATTTTTAATTTGATTCAAGTAATTGGTTAACCAGGCTGGTGGTAAGCTTGAGATATCTGAAATCAGCTTTGAATGTCTCGAAATCAGTCACTGGTATTTTCATAGAAGGCTCAAATAAATCTTTATCTGAATGAATAGCTACAATGACATTGTTTTCTATAAAAGCGAATTTCATTCGCTCACCCTGAAATTTTTGGTAGATATCCACCATATTATCAAGCATTGATGTTGGTAGCAGGGAAGCTGTAGGCTGGTCAACATCAGAATAAGCTATAAATACATCACTGAAATTTTTATTGTTGGTTTCTACCACTTGTACTTTGTCATGGGCAGACTTATCAACTTGAACTTTGGGATATACCCAAATATTTGCCGGAAACGATATGGGCAAGGTACCAACAAAAAACAAGCCCCTGAATATATTCTTCGTACTGCCTCCCTGGTTTGTCCCCTCAATGTGGTAGTCCAATGAAATTTCTGCTTGTCGAAACGAATATTTTTCGAATTTGCCTTCAATCAAATCCTCACAATCAATTTTATTAAATTTTTTAAATAGCTTACTCGTCTGCATTAACTCTTTATCGATCTTACCATTAGGATCATAACTATAGTTGGTTCCTAAGGTCGAAACCATTACTTCCAATATGTTGGCTTTGTAATCCATTCTATATTTTTTTTGCAATTTCACTCTGCCTATTAGATAGGCAACAACTCCGGCTATTCCAATGGCAACTACCCACATGGCTTCAGTAAAATAGACCACAGGTATTGCCAGAAATAAACATATCAAGATGATCACCTTAACTAGAGTGGCTATTTTTTTAAGAACAGTTAACCGTTCTGTTTCAAGTGTTTCAAGCTTTGGTTTTAATTCATTATATAAACTCTCAATCTTAATATCTGGCATTGTTCGTTCATTTAACAGTGGTATAATAGTAAAACATGAAGGTAAGCAAATTACGCTTTCTTTCATGGTCAGACAACTTCGTAATGTATCATTATGACAAAATGACATAAAACGAATTAAAATATCTCCAATTCTGCCATAATTGCAGGTTTGTTGATTTGGATTCAATTTTGATCAAGTCTAATTGAAAATAATCGACTAATACCAAGATGATGAATTTTGATAATTACACCATAAAATCACAAGAGATACTGCAGAAAGCAGGAGAGATCGCCATGGACAATGGACAGATGGCCATCGAACCGGGTCATTTGCTTCTGGCTCTGATCAAAGCAGGAGAAAATGTTGTTGCCTTCATCAATAAAAAACTAGATGTTAACCTTGTTCAGCTCGAAACAAAACTCAATGATTTGATATCAGGTTATCCGAAAGTAAGTGGTCAGTCCCCTTACTTATCGAATGATTCTGCCCTTGTTCTGAAACATGCTGAATCTTCACTTAAGGAATTCAACGATGACTTTATTGCATTGGAACATATCCTGTTAGGAATTCTTGCAGGTAAAGAAAAAGCCTCTGCACTTTTAAAAGATGCCGGATTTTCAAAACAAGGCTTAGTTCTGGCGATCAAAGAATTGCGTGGGGGTGATCGGGTTACCGACCAAAATGCAGAATCTAAATATCGATCACTCGAACGATATTCAAAAAACCTGAACCAATTAGCCAAGGATGGTAAAATTGATCCGGTAATTGGTCGGGATGAAGAAATCAGAAGGGTATTACAGATTTTATCAAGACGAACCAAGAATAATCCGATTTTGATTGGTGAGCCGGGTACGGGGAAAACAGCCATTGTTGAAGGGCTGGCCCAGCGAATTGTTGATGGTGATGTACCTGAGAATATTAAATCTAAAACTTTAATTTCCCTGGACATGGGATTACTGGTCGCCGGTGCCAAATATAAGGGTGAGTTTGAAGAGCGACTTAAGGCTGTAATTAAAGAAGTCACCGACTCAAATGGTGAAATTATCCTATTCATTGATGAGATCCACACGTTGATTGGTGCAGGCGGAGGAGAAGGGGCAATGGATGCTGCAAACTTGCTAAAGCCTGCATTGGCAAGAGGTGAGTTGCATGCCATTGGTGCAACTACATTAAAAGAATATCAGAAACATATTGAAAAAGATAAAGCACTGGAGAGAAGATTTCAGATGGTCCTGGTTGATGAACCTTCCAATGAAGACGCCATTTCTATTTTAAGAGGAATTAAGGAAAAATACGAGCTTCACCATGGTGTGCGAATTAAAGATGATGCAGTAATTTCAGCAGTTGAGCTGTCTTCCCGATACATATCTGATCGTTTCCTTCCTGACAAGGCAATTGATTTGATGGATGAGGCAGCCGCCAAATTGAGGATAGAGATAGACTCTCTACCGGAAGAGTTAGATGAGCTCCAGCGCAAAATCATGCAATTAGAGATTGAACGTGAAGCGATTAGAAGGGAAAAAGATAAGAACAAAGAGAAAAAGCTGAACAAAATAATCGCTGAGTTGACCGAAGAGAGGAATAAATTAAAAGCGAAGTGGGAGAATGAAAAAGAGGTGATCCAGGGCATTCAGAAAGAGAAGGAAAAAATTGAAGCACATAAATTGGAGGCAGAACAAGCTGAGCGGTCGGGTGACCTAGGCAAGGTTGCAGAAATACGCTATGGCAAAATTGTGGAGGCTGAGCAAAAGCTTGAACTGCTAAAGCAGCAACTCGTAGAAATGCAACAGAGCGAAAGTACGTTACTTAAGGAAGAAGTGGATAGTGAAGATATAGCGGAAGTGGTTGCCAAATGGACAGGCATTCCTGTATCAAAAATGTTAAGGAGTGATCGCGAAAAGCTCTTGTATCTCGAAGAAGAGCTAGGGAAGCGAGTTGCAGGGCAGGAGGAAGCTATTGCTGCTTTGGCTGATGCCGTACGACGAAGCAGGGCAGGATTACAGGATCCTAGAAGACCAATTGGGTCGTTCATCTTTTTTGGTACTACCGGGGTTGGTAAAACCGAGCTCTCAAAAGCACTTGCAGAATATTTGTTTAATGATGAGCATGCCATGGTTCGGATTGATATGTCGGAATACCAGGAACGTCATGCGGTAAGCAGGTTGATTGGTGCACCTCCTGGTTACGTGGGGTATGATGAAGGGGGCCAGCTCACCGAAGCGGTAAGGAGGAAACCTTATTCTGTTATTTTATTGGATGAAATTGAAAAGGCACATCCTGATGTGTTTAACATATTGCTTCAAGTACTTGATGATGGGCGGCTTACGGATAATAAAGGGCGTGTGGCCAACTTTAAAAATACCATCATTGTGATGACCACAAACATAGGGTCTTCAATTATCCAAGAAAATTTTGAATCCCTTAGTTCTAAAAATGTAGAAGATGTAATCAATTATACAAGGATTCAAGTGCTTGAATTATTGAAAAAATCAGTCCGACCAGAATTTTTAAATCGGGTGGATGAAACAATTATGTTTAGACCTCTGAGTATTGAGGACATCCGTAAAATTGTTAAAATTCAATTTGAATTAATTCGAAACAGAATTCAGGTAGCAGGCATAACAGTAGAAATTAAAGATGAGGCATTGGATTACCTGGCTCGTGAAGGATTTGATCCGCAATTTGGCGCAAGACCCCTGAAACGGGTGATGCAACGTGAAATTCTCAATGAGCTTTCTAAAGAGATCATTGCAGGTAAGATCGGAGTGGGCGATCATGTACAGATCGCTCTGGTCGGTAATAAGATTGTCTTTGAAACCAGCCGTAATGCTGAGGTAGTTGAGTAAAACTGTTGTTACCTTACTCAAGGATTGTGGAGTTGTGTGTAGTACTAATATTGGTGTAGTGCATTGGTATAATAGAACCTCTGCCCAGCCTATTGTGCAAGGTATGACAGGTTTGGTGGCTACAACTTACATGATCTCCGACAACTCCAACCACCTGTCTTCTTTGATCGAAATAGTCGCTTTAACAGCTTCCAGCTCTTTCCCCCACTCAGCTAATTGAGTGTAATCTGCATTTGGTACCGAGAGCTTGACGTTTAAGTCTTCCTTTTGAAGCTCCAATGCTTCAATTTCAGCTTCTAATGACATAAATTCTCTTTTTTCATTATAACTGAGCTTCCTTTTATCAGATCTAATTTTAGTCGTTCGTGATTTAATGGGTTTTGAAATCGAAGCTTTCTTTCTGTATTCACTCAATGAGCTTATGTCAGTGAAGTTACCGGGTAAGTCACTAATTTCTCCATTGCCATGAAACCAAAAAATATGATCAATTAGTCGGTCAAGGAAGTATCTATCGTGCGTAACGACTAGCAAAATTCCGTTGAACTGTTCAAGGTAATCTTCCAGGGTGTTCAGTGTAACGATATCAAGATCATTGGTAGGTTCATCGAGGATCAAAAAGTTCGGATTTGTTATCAGCACTTTGAGCAGCTGAAGCCTTCTTTTTTCGCCACCACTTAAATTGACCACGAGGTCGTATTGTTTTTTAGGACTAAAATTAAATCTGTTTAACAGTTGAGATGCCGTAATCGTGCTTCCATCAGCCTGCTC
>Ga0114931_10003623_pt1 | contig 19507 bp, 15 predicted proteins | sample 2SBtaG_FD_89579 | JGI IMG/M metagenome (GOLD analysis project Ga0114931, IMG submission 89579) | Deep subsurface microbial communities from Kolumbo volcano to uncover new lineages of life (NeLLi) - 2SBTROV14_V59a metaG | ecosystem: Environmental > Aquatic > Marine > Volcanic | place: Kolumbo...
AGGGGCGTCGGTACGAGACCCGCACATGGGTGGGGTCCTTGGCGAGCACGTAGACGCTGATGGTGAAGGGGCAGAGAAGGATGTTCTCGGGGTTCGCCTGCACCAGGTGATGGGAGACCTTAGCGCTGCAGAACTCCACCGTCTGGGCATGGAGAAAGACGTTCTCCTCGATTCCGAATGCCCCGGCGGTGCGATTGAGCATCTCGCTGGCGGGCAGGATATGGGCGATGTTAACGCCGCGGCCGGCGATGGCCGATTTCACGTTGTCCAGGACCTCGTCGAACTCCGCCTCCACCTTGACCGTCACGACTGGGGCATCGCTCGCGGCGCCGGTCGTGACGATGGTCACCAAGACGAGCAGCGCCCATGAGCCCGGCGACGCAATGGTGGGAGTGCAAAACCGATGTACCGCTGCCATGTGGAGGTGCCCCCTTCGTATTTTTTTGATGGAGCCGTCGAGCAACGCGGCGCCATAAGGTTGCAACCTCGGTCGTAGCCCTTGATCCCTGAGCTGGGCACGGTGCGCTGCGCACGCGCCCATGGTCGCATACCGGGCAGGGGTGCGCAAAGGGGGCAGGGCAATATTGGCGGGTCCGCTGTGCTTGACCCGCCCTACGGTGCTCCGGCCCAAATCCAACAGGGCGCGCCCTATGCCCCATGGCCCGACTGGCCGAGTGCCCTTCTCAAAGGGGCTTGCTGATGCCGTATTTCTTCATCTTTTGCCACAGGGTCTTGCGGCTGATGCCCAGTGCCGCGGCAGTGCCCTGCATGCTCCAGCCGTGGCCTTCCAGGGTGTTGACCAGCCGCTCGCGCTCCTGACCGTCCAGGTAGGCCCTCAGCTCGCCGTCCCCAGGGCCGTGGGCACGGGTCGGGTGCTCCAGGTCGATGTCGGACCCTCGAATCAGGCGTCCTTCCACCATGATGCAGGCCCGCTCCAGGGTATGCTTCAATTCACGTACGTTCCCTGGCCAGGGATAGGCCAGAAGACGTTCGCGGGCCGAGTCGTGGAGGTGCTTCGCCTCATCTGGATACCGCTTGGCGTGGTCATGAAGAAAGCGCTCGGTGAGCCACAGGATGTCCTCGTGTCTCTCCCGCAGGGGTGGGATGTGCAGATGCACCACATGGACCCGGTAGTAGAGGTCTTCCCTGAACTGTGTGTTCTCCACGAGCGCCAGCAGGTTACGGTGGGTCGCACAGATCAGGCGCAGGTCCACGGAGGTTGGCGTCTGCGCGCCGATCCGGGTGATGGTGCGGTCCTGGATCACACGCAACAGCTTGGCCTGCATCGCGAGCGGCATGTCGCCGATCTCGTCCAGGAACAGGGCACCGCCGTAGGCCTGCTCGAAGACCCCCGCTCTGGCATGGCTGGCCCCGGTGAAGGCCCCCCTCTCGTGCCCGAACAGCTCCGCCTCGATGAGGGTCTCTGGGATCGCCGCGCAGTTCACGGCCACGAAGGGGCCCGGGTCGGGTTGCTGGCGGTGCAGGGCCCGCGCCACGACCTCCTTGCCCACACCGGACTCGCCGCTGATCAGCACCGGGGTGGTGGGGTGGCGGGCCAGCGCAGGCAGCTTGCGTGTCAGTGCTCGTATGCCCGGGGAGATCCCCAGTTCCTCGTGGGCGGGCAGCGGGCTGCCGGGGCCGCGACAGGCGTCGCGCAGCTTCGCCATGAAGCTGGGCAGGTCCAGGGGCTTGGTGATGTAGTCCACGGCGCCCAGCTTGAGCAGCTCCACCGCATGCTCGATGGTGCCGTAGGCGGTGATGAATAGGGTGGGTGGGGGCGGCTGTGGCGATTCCAGCAGGGTTCGATACAGGTCCCGGCCATCCATGTCCGGCAGCCGTACGTCGCACACCAGCGCGTCGAAGTCCCTGGCGCGCAGCTCGCGCAGGGCGGTGCGTCCCGACGTGCACCAGCTCACAAGGTAGCCCGCCAGGGCCAGACGCTCGCTCAGGGACTCTCCCATGATGGGATCGTCCTCAACCAGCAGGATGTGCGGTTTCTGCATGTGCCTCCTCGGGGATCGGCAGGTCCACTTGGAAGGTGGTCCAGTGCTCGCCGCTGTCCACGGCGATGATTCCGCCCAGCTGCTGGACGATCTGATAGGTGACCCACAGCCCCAGGCCGGTGCCACCCGGGTGGCCGCTGTAGTAGGGCTCGAACAGGTGCTCTAGCTGTTCCATGGGGATGATCGCGCCGTCGTTGCCGATCTCCATGCGCAGCCTCGAAGGCGAGGGCTCGAAGCGGCATGCGATGCGCCCGTAGGGCGCCGCGGCGCTCACCGCGTTGAGCAGCAGGTTGATGATTACCTGGCGCACCAGGGTGGAGGGCAGCCCCAGAGGTGCCTCGACCCCATTGTGCCAGTCCACCAGGAGATGCCTGGCCCGAACCTGGGGCTGGATCAGGGTGCGCATATCCTCGATGTCCTGCGGGGTGAGGGGATGAGGTGCAAGGCCGGCCTCCACCAGCAGCGCGGCCACCGTTTCGCGGATCTGGGTCAGGCCGCGCTCGATGAGGGCCAGGGTGCGTTGCGAGGAGGGATCCAGCGTGCCCCGTTCTTTGAGGGTGTCCACCGCCACCAGCATACCCCCGAGGGGGTTGTTGATCTCATGGGCCACACCCGCGGCCAACCTTCCCACGGCGGCCAGGCGCTCGGAGACCACGAACTGCCTCTCCAGGTCGGACTTCTGGCGCAAGGCCAGGATCATCTCCTTGAAACGCGCCCCGAGTTGGGAGATCTCGTCTGGGCCCGCCGTGTCCAGATCGCATTCGATGCGCTCCAGGGGTTCGTGCTCGACCCGGGCCATGCACCGAGACAGAGACGTCAGCGGTCGCACCATACATTTGCCCCGGTACCAGCCCAGGGGTACGACGATGATTAGGACCACCAGGATCGAGATCGCCCCCTGGGTGGCGATCTCCAGGAAACGGGGCCAGAACAGGTGACGGGGATAGACCATCAGCAGTCCGCCGATCGCCTCGCCGTCCACCACCAGGGGGGAGAGCAGCATCACCCGCCCCGGCAGCAGGTCCCGATACACCGTGAATTCCAGGGGCAGCGCGGTGCCTAGCACCTGCGCCACCGGCCGCAGCTCCGGGTCTGTGTCGCGCAGCGCCATCGCCACCGGATAGCGCCGGGGCCGGTTGGAGGCGAAGACCCGCAGGTTCCGGTCCAGCACGACCAGGCTCAGATCCTGTTTGTCCCGGGTCGCGTCCGGGCCGCGTAACAGACGGTAGGCACCCCACACGTCGTCGTGCTTGAGGGCCGGTGTCAGCCCGGTCATCAGGATATAGCCGGTCTGGCGACCCGCATCCACCATATCGGTCTCGAGGTTGCGGTATGTGTAGCCGGCCATCATCAGACTGAGCACCAAGATGGTCAGCAGCGCCGTGGCGATCAGCGCCAGGGGGAGGCGGTAGCTGAGCCCTATCTTCACGGAGATCGAGGGGCCACGGCGGCCATCATGGCGTGGATGGAGTCGAAAAGCCCTGGCTCGCCGCCCTCGAAGCCGTCCAGGTTGAGGCGCCTGAGCAGCCCCTGGCCCTCGGGGTCGCTCGCCATTCCCAGCAGCGCGCTCCGCAGCTGGGTGGTCTCCAGCGGTGACAGGCGCGGCCTTGCAACGATGGGTGGAAAACCGAACCGGGGCGAGCGCGCCACCACGCGCGTGCGCGCTGTGAGCGCCGGGTGGGTCTGAGACAGCGTGTCCCACACATAACCGTCCACCGCGCCGGCATCCGCCAGCCCCTCCGCCACCGCCCGCACCACGTTGCGGTGGGCAAAGGTGAAGAACACCTTGCGAAAGATCCGCTGCGGGTCGATGCCGCCTTGCTGCATGGCGTACTGGGGATAGAGGTAGCCCGAATTGGAGTCCGGGTCCGAGTAGGCGAACACCTTGCCCTCCAGATCCGACCAGCCTTGGATCGATCCATCGTCAGCGTGGGCGATCAGATAGGAGCGGTACAGAGGCCGGTTGTGATACAGGGGCACGGCCACCAGCTGCAGCCGGTCTCGGTGGCGGACGTAGGGGTAGCCGCAGACCCAGGCCGCATCTAGCTGACCGCGCAGCAGCATGTCGGTGATCTCCTGGTAGGTGGAGCGTTGCACGAAGGTGACAGGACGGTTCAGGCGCCGTCCCAGGTAGTCCTGCCAATCATGGAGAAAGGAGATCTGATCGTCCACGAACACGGGCGTGAGACCGAAGCGCAGGGGCGCTCCGATGCCCTGGCCGTTGGATGCGCCCATGGCGAAGAGCAGCGTGAGTCCCAGGCATAGGCGAGGCATCTCAGCACCCCGGCATCGGCTATCTCGTTATCCGTATGGACGACACACCTTGCACCCCGCATGTCAAGCAAGAACCACTCCTCTATCTGCCGAGCCCGCCTGGCCCTCACGACAGCGGGCCGCAGGGCCATCGATCCCGGCACCGCGTGTTACCGTACGGTAACACGGTCGGCGCGCGCGTTACCAGCCGGTAACGCCTCTGGGGGAAATCCGGTGCTAAGCGATTGAATGTGAGGGACCGCTCTACCTGGTGCGGTTCTTGCAGTCGGTTGGGGTAGTGCGTGCGAGGCGGGGTCATATTACCCGCCGGTGCAGGGGACCAACCCAATGGAGGACGATTTCGATGGTCAGCAACAGGATCGGCATCATGGTGGCAGGGTTTTCCGTCGCATTGACAGGGGCCTGGGTCCCGGTCCATGCCGCCGGGGGCGACATGGACCAGAGGATCGAGATGCTCCAACACGAGCTTGACGCCCTGAAAGACGAGCTGGATCGGGCCAGGGCCGAGCGCGAGGCCCTGAAGCGCGAGCAGGCCCAGGCGCAGGAACAGGCCAAGGTGGCGGCCGACACCGCAGCGAAGCAGGCGGTCGAGGCCTCCAAGACATGGCCGGAGGCGAGCTTCGGGGGACAATACCGGATCAATTTCTACAGCGCCGACAACCAGAACAACACGGTCGTAGGCAATAAGAACAACCAGACCTCGCAACGGGTCCGTATCCGTCAGAACGTGGACCTCAAGTTCAGTGAACAATTCAAGACCCACCTGCAGATGGAGCTGCAGCACACCACCGACAATGTGACCACCAGCGACCAGCGCCGCGGAGGCAATTCGACCGACATCTCGGTGCGCCATGCGGTGATGGACTACACCTTCCGCCCAGACAACGCCTTCGACGGCACCAACGCCAGACTCGGAATCGTGCCGCTCAGTGACCATTTCCACGATACGCTGTTCTCCTCCGACTGGGACTACAACCCGGTGGCGGTCCAGCTCAAGGACCTCCCCGGCGGACCGGGCAGGCTGCGGGTCTTCGCGGCCAACCTCGAGGAGGGCTCCGAGAGCAACGTGGACGACGACTTCGTGCACTATCAGCTGGACTATCTGGTGCCCTTCGGGGAGGGCACCGGCGTGGTCCTGACCGGGACCGCACTCAATATCGCAGACGCGACGGGTGGCAACGACAGCTGGCACTACAACTATGGGATCGGCGGTCACATGGCCCTGGGCGGCGACATGAGGGTCAACGGCTTCGTGGTGGGGTCCCGTACCGACGAGGCGCTGCTGGGCGGGACGGACAACGCCAGCGGGGTGGCCCTGCTCGCCGAGCTGACCGGCTCTTTCGGGTCCGGTCACTTCGGGATCCTGGCCAGCCATGCCACCGGAGAGGACGACGGGACCGGGTTTCTGATGCCCATGGCCTTCGCCCAGACCTTCGGCTACTGGGGCTATACCGGGATACTCACCGTCCAGGGGGCCACCGACACCGGCTTCGATTTCGACGGGGTCAACATCTCCAACAACGGCTATGGCATGACCACGGTGCAGGCCAAATACGCCTTCCCCATTATGCCCCGTCTCAGCGGTTATCTCGGTGCGGGATGGTTCGGCAACACCGATGCGCAAAACCGCGACAGCACGGTGGGTTATGACTCCTTGGCGATGGGTACCTACCGCTTCAACAAGGTCTTCGCCCTGGACCTGGGCGTCGCCTACGCCAAGCTCAAGGACAGTGCCAGCGGCTATTTCCAGGGGGTGCAGAACCCGGGCGGTGGCGGGCCGGCGTTCAATCAGGACGAGGGCAAGGACCGCAACAAGGTGGCCTTCTTCGGTCGCATCCAGGCCGAGTTCTGAGTTCGGTGCCTCGATATATCAGGAGACAACAGACCATGACGAGCAAGATCAGCAGACGCAACTTCCTCAAGCTGGGTGGCGGGGGTATCGCCGCCACCGGGGCCAGCCTCGCCACTGGGGCTGGCCTGCTGGCCCCTGGGCGGGCCGAGGCAGAGACGGGCCGGGCCACCTTGCCGTATACACCCAAACGGGTGGGTCTCGCCAAGAGGCTCAAGACCGGCAGACCCGAGACCTTCACGTTCCCGGACGAGGCCTCGCCCTGCGCCCTGCTCAAGACCGGCCAACCCGTGCCGGGCGGGGTCGGCCCGGAGCGGGACATCGTGGCCTACAGCACCCTGTGCACCCACATGGGTTGCCCCATCAGTTACGACGCCGAGGCCCGGACCTTCAAGTGCCCGTGCCACTTCAGCATCTTCGATCCCGAGATGGGCGGACAGATGGTGGACGGCCAGGCCACCGAGAACCTGCCGCGCATCATACTGGAATACGACGACAGGCATGGGACCATCACGGCGGTGGCAGTGGAAGGCCTGATCTACGGGCGTCAGTCGAATATCCTGTGATCGAAGGAGGAGCTCCATGAGCACGTTCAAAGACCGCATCCCCCTGCCGCCGGTCACGGCGCAGAAGACCAACATGGCCTGTCACTTCTGCATCGTGGGCTGTGGCTACCATGTGTACAAATGGCCGGCCAGCCAGGAGGGTGGGCGTGCACCCGATCAGAACGCCCTGGGGCTGGACTTTCGCAGACCACTGGCGGCCATGCAGGCCATCCTGACTCCTGCCATGGTGAACACCATTCGGGACCGCGACGGCCACGAGTACCGCATCATGATCGTCCCCGACAAGGCGTGTGTGGTGAATCAGGGCCTGTCCTCCACCCGCGGCGGGCAGATGGCCAGCGTCATGTACAACGGTGCCGGGCCCTCGGCCAATCGGCTCACGGAGCCGCGGGTCTTCACCGGTGATGATTGGGTCTCCACCGACTGGGACCAAGCCCTGGCCCTCTACGGCGGTCTCACCAAGCGCCTGTTGGACGAGCACGGTCCGGACCAGATCTTCTGCAACCTGTTCGACCACGGTGGTGCTGGAGGCGGCTTTGAGAACACTTGGGGCACGGGTAAGCTCATGTTCTCTGCGATCGGGACCCAGATGGTACGTATCCACAATCGCCCCGCTTACAACTCCGAGTGCCATGCGAGCCGCGATATGGGCATCGGCGAGCTCAACAACAGCTACGAGGATGCCGAGCTGGCCGACGTGATACTGACCGTGGGGGCCAATGCCTACGAGACCCAGACCAATTATTTCCTGGCCCACTGGGTGCCCAACCTGCAGGGCGCCACGGTGGACAAGAAACAGAAACGCTTTCCCGGCGAGACCGTCGGCCAGGGACGGGTCATCGTGGTGGACCCGAGACGCAGCCTCACGATCTCGGTGCTGGAGCACGTGGCGGGCAAGGAGAACGTCCTGCATCTGGATATCAATCCCGGCACCGATACCGCCCTGTTCAACGGCCTGCTCAGCTATGTGGTGCAACAGGGCTGGCACGACAAGGCGTTCATCGCCAAGCACACCCGGGGTTTCGCCGATGCGCTGAAGGCCAACCAGATGGGCCTCAAGGAATGCAGCCGCATCACCGGCGTCCCGGTGGCCCGGATCCAGCAGGCCGCGCAGTGGGCGTACAGGCCGAAGGCCTCCGGACACCGGCCGCGTACCATGCACGGCTACGAGAAGGGGATCATCTGGGGCAACGACAACTACCGGATCCAGTCGGCCCTGGTGGACCTGGTGCTGGCCACCCATAACGTGGGCCGGCGCGGGACCGGCGTGGTGCGCATGGGGGGGCATCAGGAGGGCTATGTCCGGCCACCCTATCCAGGACCTCGTCCGGCGCCATTCATCGACGAGGAAATCATCCGAGGCAATGGCAAGATGCTCACCGTGTGGGCCTGCAACGCCTTTCAGAGCACGCTCAACGCGGAGGCCTACCGCGAGGCGGTGTACCGGCGCAGCAACGTGGTCAAGGAGGCCATGGCCAGGGCCCGGGGTGCCACCACCCAGGAGCTGTTGGACGTGGCCTACGACGCGGTAGAGAACCGGGGCGGGTTGTTCGTGACCGTGATCGATCTCTACCCCACCAAATTTGCCTCTGCTGCCCATCTGCTGCTGCCCGCCACACACCCCGGCGAGATGGATCTCACCTCCATGAACGGGGAGCGGCGCATGCGCCTGTCCGAACGATTCATGGACCCGCCCGGGACCGCGAGACCGGATTGCCTGATCGCGGCGGATATCGCCAACACCATCAAGGCCCTGTATCAGAAGGAGGGCAACAAGGAGATGGCAGGGCGCTTTTCGGGCTTCGACTGGAAGCGCGAGGAGGACGCCTTCAACGATGGGTTTCGCCAGGCCCACAAGAAGAAGATCGACAGCCAGGGCGGCCCCACGGGACACCTGGCCACCTACGCGCGGCTGCGGGCCATGGGCACCAACGGCGTGCAACTGCCCGTCAAGGCGTACCAGGATGGCAGACTCGTCGGGACCGAGATGCTCTATACCGATGGCAAGTTTTCCACCGACGACGGCAAGGCCCGTTTCCTGCCCGCGCCCTGGAACGGCCTGCCCGCGACCGTAGAGCGGGAGCGCAAGCGCTATCACTTCTGGGTCAACAACGGGCGCACCAATCACATCTGGCAGACCGCCTACCACGACAAGTACATCCCGTTTCGGCGTGACCGCTATCCCATGTCCCCCATGGAGATGAATCCCGCCGACGCCAAGCGGCTGGGTGTCGAGGCCGGTGACATCGTGGAGCTCTACAACGACTTCGGATCCACCTTCGCCATGGCCTATCCGGAACCGGACATCAAACCGGGCCAGGTGTTCATGATGTTCGGCTACGACAACGGCGTGGTAGGCGATGCCGTGACCGACTGGACGGACCGCAACGTGGTGCCGTACTACAAAGGGACCTGGGCCGATATCCGCAAGGTGGGTGACATGAGCGACTACAAACGTACCGTGAGCTTCAAACGCAGACGTTTTATCTGATCCATAGCAGGAGACCTCCTCCCCTCCCAAAGTGGGTCTTCGGACGCCCCACCGGGGCGTCCGTTTTTGAGCGTCAGCGGACTGTGAGCGCAGGGAGACCTGCTAGCGGACGGAGTCCTCCATGGTGGCCTTGATGCGGCAGGCGGGGCACATCTTCAGACGCGACAGGTCGGTGTCCCTGAGCCGGGGATCGGAGAGGATCCGGGCGAGGCCCTTCTGCACCAGCTGCGCCGCAAGGAAGGGGGCGCCGCAGTCCACGCAACGGGCCATATCGGCCTGGTGGAGCCGGCAAGGGCGGGCCCGGTCCCCCCTGTCGAAAGTGAGGCGCGGGACCCTGTGGAGCGCGCCCTCCGGGCAGCCGCGCTCGCAGATCCCGCATTGCACACAACGCGATTCCAGGAACCACAAGGATGCCTCTTGCGCGCCCAGGGCGCCGGCGGGGCAGAGGCTGACGCAGGCCGTGCACAGGGTGCAGGCCTCTGCGTCCACTTGGATGCCGCCGAACGGGGCGCCCGGCGCCAGCGCCATGGGGTCCGGTGTCCCTTCCGGTGGTGCAAGGGTGTCCATCAGCTGCAGGAGCAGGGCACGCTTGGGCAGGGTGATGTCCGCCTCGGCCGGGCGGAGGGGTGGGACGAGCCCCTGTGCCGGGCCGCCGGCGTCCTGGGTCTCCGCCTCCAGGGGCGCCAGCGCATCGACCGGCAGGCCCAGGTGGCCGAGCAGCTGGCGTATGAAGCCCAGCTGCGAGTTCAGGGCCCGCAGGCTCGAGGGCGGCAAGGTGGGGGAGGGCTCCAGCACCACCCGGCGTGCGCCCCAGGCGAGGGCCGCGAGCCAGATCTCGGGTCCCACCGAGGCCAAGGCGTGGACCTGGATCGAGACCACAGGGCCGGGGGGCTCGGAGCGTGCGCCGCCGGGTTCGTGGAAACGCACCGTGGGGGCCTCTGTGGCCTCACCGATGGCCGAACGCAGCTCGCGCAATATCAGTCGCGGAGAGGGATGGTCGTAGCGCAGCGCCCCGCTGGGGCAGACCAGCGTGCAGGTCCCGCAGCCCTGGCAGAGCCTGGGGTCCACCTCCACGCCCTCCTTGCCGCAGCGGATCGCCTCGGCAGGACAGACCTCGAGACAGCGGGTGCAGCCCTGCACGCCGTGGGATAGGTGGGCACAGAGTGCGGGATCGAACCGGAAATACCGCGGTTTGTGGATGTCTCCGCGCAGCCCGGGCAGCGCCTGCAAGGCCTGGCGCAGGGCGGCGGGATCGTCGCCCGGCGCGTAATAGCCCTGGGGCGGCACCTCGCGGCACAGCACCGGTGGGCGGGACAGGTCCAGGACCAGATCGTAGCAGCCGTCGCGGTTGGCACTCAGCGGACCGATGTCCAGAAGGGTCTGGGGGCCCTGGGCGTAGGCCCGGAATCCCCCCAACACACCCTCCAGCTTCGCCAGTCGCCCGGGCACTACACGCACCCATCGGGCAGCGTCTCGGGCGGTTCGCCCTGGACCAGGGCCACCACAGACAGGTCCTTGCTGAGCCCTTCGGCGACGGCCAGGGTGCGGGCAGGGGGTCCCGCGACGAGCAGGCAGCCCCGCGAGCGGTAGTGCACCCCGTCTATGGGGACCCTGGCGAGAGGCGGCGTGGGGCGCGAAACCGCTGCGCGTCCGTGGTCTTCGGCCATCATGGGACCCCCAGGGCGTCGATCATCTCCGCCACCAGGGCCTGGTCCTGTGTGCAGCCCTCATGGATTAGATCGACGGCGCTGCGGTAGAGGTCCTGGCACGCCTCGGCGCCGATCCGCCGGCAGCATTCGGGCAGCCACTGCATGAGGTGCTCGTCCAGGAAGGCCTGCTCCTGTCGCAGGGCCCGATAGGCGCCGGCCACGTCGCCTTGGTCCCAGGCCTGGGCCTCGCCCTCGGCGAGCAGGGCCAGGAAGCCGAGCTCCACGCCCATATGGTCCTGGGGACCCGCCTCGGGGGAGATCGCCTCGAACCCGGCGCGCTGGTAGTGGGACAGCACCCGGAGGGTGGTCTCTCCCATGAGCTTGCCCTCCCGGTAAACGGACTCGTAGGGGGGCGGAGGACCGTAGTCCCTGTGGAGTCCCCCCAGCAGCCGCGTGTAGTCCACCGCCAGGGGCTCGACAAGGGCCTGGAGGTCGCCCGCGAGGATGTCGGCCATGGCCTGGAGGCGGGGGTCGTGATTACGGCCCTTCAACGTCTCTCGCAGCGCCGTCAGCCACCCTGTCTGGGGGCAGCGCAGGAACAGACCGGCGGCAAACCGGTAGCCTTGAGCGCGCTGGCTCGCCAGGGTCGCCGCTGGCTCACTCACCGGTGGCGGCATCGCCGTACCAGGCGCTGGCCACACCGCCCTCCTTGTGGCATCCGAGGCAGGTGGAGCGGTCCACCACCCCGGGCGCCCCCGGGGGCAGCTCGTACTTGCGCACGTACAGGTAGTCCTGGGCGTAGGCCGGACCCACGTGGCAGTTGGTGCACGGCAGACCCATGGTCACCGCGTGGATGTTGTGGAAGCGGGCGCCGAAGGCGGTGTTGATCTTGTCTCCCACCGGGACGCTGGGGCTGTGGTCCTGGATGGCCTTGGCCAGCTCGGCCAGGTTTCGCGGGCCCTCCGCCCAGGCCGTCGCCGTGGTGAGTATCAACAGGGTGAACAGCAGACGTTTCATCAGAAATCCCCCCCTTCTGAGACGTAGTAGACCTGTGGCCGGGTGCCGTACTCCTTCTTGATCTGGGTGGCCTTCTTCTCGCCCATGCGCCGGGAGATGGTACTGTCGGGGTCATCGATGTCGCCGAACATGCGGGCGCCCACGGGGCATACCAGGTCACAGGTGGGGGTATACTCCGGCACCTCGCCGATCAGCTCGGTCTTGCCGGCCTCCACCGCCTTTTCCAGCTTGTGCCAGCAGAAGGTGCATTTCTCCACCGTACCGGCCCGTTTGCGGTGGGTGGGGTGGCGCCGCTCGTAGGGGATGGCCTCGTAGGGGGTCTTGCCTTGGGGGTACAGGGGCTCGATCTTGTCGTCGTACTGGGGCGCCCCATAGGGGCAGACCGCGGCGCAGTACTTGCAGCCGATGCACTTCTCGTAGTCGATGAGTACCACCCCAAACTCGTTCTTGCTGATGGCGTGGACGCCGATGTGGTCACAGACCACCTTGCACGAGGGGTGCTCGCAGTGCATGCAGTTCATGGTGGAGAACTGGGTGCGCACGTTCGGATAGCGGCCCACCTCGTACTCCATCATCACGTTCCACTGCGCATTGGGGGTGAGGAAGTTCTCCGTATAACAGGCCGCCAGGCAGGAGCGGCAGCCCATGCAGCGGTGGGTATCGATGAGTCTCGCAAGTCTGGTCATGGTCGCTTCCTCCCCCTAGGCCTTGTGGAGCTTGCACTTGGTGTCGTTGAACGAGTTCATGCCCGCGATCACGTCCGGGTGCAGCTCCAGCACCGGGTTGATCCAGATCCCCTTCTTGGCGTAGTCGGGAAATCCGGGACTCCACTGCCCGTAGTGGTAGGAGACCGCTACCGTGTCGGGACGTATGCCCTGCACAAGCTTGACCTTGCCCTTTACCTTGCCCACTCGGGTCTCGATCACGGCCTGGCCGCCGTCGACGATCCCCAGCTCCGCGCCGGTGGCCTGGTTGATGATGATGAAGTTTTCGTCGGTCTCGCCCAGGCGATCCAGGATCGGATTCTGGGCCGTGTTGCCGGACTGGTTGCGGTACATGCGCTTGTAGGTCATGAGGTAGAAGGGGTAGTCCTTGGCCTCGCGGTGCGGCGTGGGGAAGGCGTGCTCCTTGCGGGGCAGGGGCGAGAGCGCCACCCGGTAGCGGGCCAGGTCGATATTCTTGATGCCGTGCTGCTTGACCCTTGCGGTGACGTTCTCCAAGCTGCCCACCAGCTCGTCGGCGTAGAGCTTCATCTTGGGCCTGTCGGGTCCCTTGAACTGGGTCTCGACGCCGTGCAGATAGCGTTTCTCCACCGACAGGTGCTTGCCCACGAAGGCGTGCTCCCTGGCATAGTCGAAGGGCTTGCCGGTGGCCTCCTGCCACAGGATCTCCACCGCCTCGCGGGGGGTGTAGTCCCGCCCGCTCTGGAATGTATGCCGCTTGAGCTTGAACTTCTTGTTGATGGCCTGCGCGTACTCATCGCGGATGCCTAAGCGCTTGGCGAGCTCCCAGATGATCCCCCAGGCGTCCAGGGGGATGCCGTAGGCGTTGGTCATGGGCTGGCGGATGGCGGTGTGGCCAGTAGCCGGTGTCCAGCGGGTGGGAGAGAACTGCCAGGCCTCCAGGTAGGTGAGGTCGGGCAGCACGATATCCGCCATATGGGCGGTCTCGGTCATGACGATGTCGATGACCACATTGAAGGTCTTGGCATAGCCCTCGAACTGCTTGTGGGCATCGGAGGTGGAGAACGCCCGGTTGGTGCCGTAGATGATCTGCATCTCCGGGATATATCCCAGGCCGTAGGCCTTGGGGTCCATGAGGGTGTAGGCCACCTGCTGACACACGTTGTGGGTGGCGTGGGGGTAGTAGACGCTCTTTTGCAGGTCCGCGCGCTGGGGCGGATATTCGCACTTGGAGGGCTCCATCAGCTCGGGATGGCTGTACGGATGGTGCAGGATCAGGCCGCCCACCGCGTCCATATTGCCCAGCAGCATCTGCAGGATGAGTCCGCTGCGCCAAGTCTGCACCCCGTATTCCTTGGCTGCCACGCCGCGGAAGGCGTGTACCGCCACCGGGCGGTAGCGCAGACGCTTGCCATCCTTCACCACGGTAGCCCCGATGTTGGCCGCCTCGCCCATCTCCCGGGCCAGGGTCCGGATCTGCCGGGCGGGCACACCGGTCGTCCCTTCGGCATACTCGGGCGTGATCTCGGTCAGGCTATCGGAGAGCACCTGAAAGGCGGTGCGGTAGGTCTTGCCGTCGATGGTGCGGGTGCCCGTGAGCATGGGCTGCACCCCCTTGGTGTAGGGTCTGGGAGCGCCGCTGGGGGCGTCCCAGACCAGAGGCCGACCGTCCTGGTCCTTCAGGATGTGGCCGTCCTCGCCCACCAGCTGCGGCGCGTTGGTGTAACGGATGAGGAACTGGCGGTCGATGTGCCCGGAGTCGATGAGCTGGCGTGCCAGGGCCAGCATCAGCACCACGTCCTTTCCGGGGCGGATGGGGATCCAGGTGTCGGACTTGGCCGCGGTCGCGGACATGCGGGGCTCCACCACCACCAGCTTCATGCCCCGCTCGCGCGCATTGGTGATGGCATGGTCCAACCAGCGCGCCCACTGCTCGGCCTCGAAGGGGTTCACGCCGACCATCACCAGCAGCCTGCAGTGATCCACGTCCGGCAAGATCTCGTGATAGCCCCAGGTGAGCTCGTCGGCCACATGGCGCGCCGCCTCACAGGTGGTGGTGCGATGCACCACGTTGGGGGTGCCGAAGGCGGCGGAGAAGGCCTTGGGGAACTTGTCCTGGATCAGGTACTTGCCGTGACCGTGCTGCCAGACGAGCTTGCTGGGGTTGTCGGCACGGATCTGCTTGAGCCTTTCGGTGACCGTGTTCAGGGCCTCCTCCCAGGAGATCTCCACCCACTGGGGATCGACATCGATACCCTTGCGCGGGTTGGTGCGCTTCAGCGGCTTCTTGAGCCGGTAAGGGTTGTAGGTGTTGAACAGACCCGATACGCCCTTGGGGCAGATGCCGTGGTTATAGTAGGGGGCCCGAGCCGGGTCCGGATAGATCACCCGTATGGTGTCGCCGTCCATCTTGACGTTGATGCCGCAGAAATTGACGCAGTGGCAGCAGGTGGATTTCACCCACCGCTCGCTCGAGGCACCCCCTGTGCCCGAGTGCGTCTTAGCGGCAGCGGTGGCGATGACGGGTACGGCGTTGTGCGCGGCGGCGAGGCCGCCCAGCGCGCCCATGCCTTTCATGAAGCTCCTGCGGGTGACTTGCATAGAGACTACCTCCGGTTCGTGATGCGTTGAAGATTTCACGCCGCCAGCCAGCCTGAGGCACTGCCCCATAACGGCTCGCCATTCGCTCCCTGTGCCTTAAGCGAGAACCGTGCCAAACGTGTGGGGCTATCGCCCCCGACCGAGTAAATCGGGGAGGGGTCGGGTTTTCAGCGACTTGCCCAGCATGCGGGGCAGCAAGGGCCGAAGTCAGGACCAGGCGGTGTTACGAAGTTGGCCCTATGGGACGGATAAGACAGGTGGGAAGGTTACGGGATCGTAACGCGGCGCGTTCCTCAGGCCTTGACGCCCAGGCGCTTCATCTTCTCCCACATCACCTTGCGGCTGATGCCCAGACGACGCGCGGCGGCGCAGATGCGTCCGTCCTCCGATTTCAGGGCGTGTCGTATGTACTGGCGCTCAGAGTCGGCCACGTATTCGCGCAGCGTCGGTGGGGCATCTGGCTCAAGAGGGGTGGCGAGCCTGGGATCCAGATCCTGGAGCAGGACCGTGCCCCGCTCCACGAACAGACAGGCCCGTTGCAGGCAGTGGTGCAGCTCGCGCACATTCCCCGGCCAGGGGCGCTGCACCAGGGCCCGCTCGGCAAAGGGGTGCAGCCGCAGGGGCCCCAGGCCATACTCACGGCCGAATTCCTGGAGAAACGAGCGCGCCAGCCAGGGTATGTCCTGACACCTTTCGCGCAGGGGTGGGACAGGGACCTGCATGACATTGATGCGGTAGTACAGGTCCTCTCGGAACAGGCCCTGGGCGATGCGCGCCTGCAGGTCCCTGTGGGTGGCGAATACCAGTCTGGCCTTCACCGCCAGCGATTCCTCACCCCCTACGCGGGTGTAGCGGGCCTCCTGGAGCACCCGCAGGAGCTTGGCCTGGAGGGCTATGGGGAGGTCCCCGACCTCATCGAAAAACAGTGTGCCGCCGCGGGCCCGCTCGAACACCCCCCGGTGGCGGCGCACGGCGCCGGTAAACGCCCCGCGCTCGTGCCCGAACAGCTCCGATTCGGTGAGCCCCTCCACCAGGGCAGCGCAATTGACGGCGACGAAGGGTCCACCGCGCCCCAGCTCGTGCAGCCGGCGGGCCACGACCTCCTTGCCGACCCCGGTCTCGCCGGTGATCAACACCGGCAGGGGCCTGTCCGCGAGCCGCTGCAAGAGCGCCTCGATGGCGCGCATGGCAGGCGAGATCCCGAGCCTGGGCCTGCCATCGGAGCGGGACTGTGTCCCGGCGGCTGGGAGGTGTTCCCGGATCCGGGCCAGGAGCTGATCCATGGCGAAAGGCTTGGTGAGGTAGTCCACGGCGCCGAGGCGCATCAGCTCGACCGCACGCTCGATCTGGCCGTAGGCAGTGATGAAGATGAAGGGTGGCAGCGGGATCCGGGTCTGCACCAGGTCCTCATACAGGCGGTCACCCTGCCCGTCCGGGAGCCTGATATCGCATACCGCCAGATCGTAGGCGGCCTCGGTGAAGCCCTGATGGGCCTCCCGGGCACAGGTGAACCAGTGCGCGTTCAGCCCCTCGACCCGGAACCGGTCCATCAGGGACTGACCCATGATGGGGTCATCCTCGATGAGACAGATCGTCAATGCGCCCTCCCTTTGTTATGTCCGATCACCGTCCATCGGTATGGAGACCTTGAGGCATGCCCCCCGCGTGACGTCCCCCAGGGCGATGTGTCCACCGAGACCGGTGATGATCTGATAGCTGACCCACAGCCCCAGCCCTGTGTGGCCGAAGCCGGACACGAAGGGCTCGAACATATGGTCCCGTTGCTCGGGGGAGAAGCCGGGCCCGTCATCGGTCACCGTGAGTACCAGATGGCTGTCTTCCAGCTGACAGACGAATCGCACGTTCCCGCGCTTGCCCGTCGCGTGCAGTGCATTCAGGACGAGATTCATGACCACCTGCCTGATTTGGGTGGCAGGCAACATCACTGCATCGGGCAGGACACAACACCAATCCAAGCCTACTCCCATCGCCTGGGCGGTGGGTTTGATCAGCGTCAACAGATCCTCGAAATCGGTTGTGCACAGCATCCGGTCCTGGGGTTTGGCCTCCACCAGCAGCGCGCGCACGGTGTGGTGGATCTGGTCCAGACCACGCTCCAGCAGCGTCAAGGTGCTGCGCTCGATCTCGGGATCGTCCCGGTGGCGGCGGTAGGTGTCCAGGGCATTCATCATGCCGCCCAGGGGGTTATTGATCTCGTGCGCGACCCCGGCCGCCACCCTGCCTACGGCGGCCAGGCGCTTGGCCTGGATCATCTCACCTATTATCGCCTCGCGCTCGCACAGGCCCTGTCGCATCTCTTCGAAGCCGCGGCCCAGATCGCCGATCTCGCCGGCTTGGTCCTGGAGCCGGCAGCTGACCCTCAGGTTGCCCCGACCCACTTCCCCCATACACCGCCCAAGCTGGGTGACCGGGCGCACCAGGTGCGCGCCCAGCCAGGCCCCTGCCGCGACCATGACGAGCAGGAAGCAAAGCACCAGGATCGCGCCCCGTCTTATCAAGATCCTGATCCCGTCCAGCAGTGCCTGCAGCGAATAGTGCACCATCAGGGTCCCCAGCACCTCACCGTCGCGCATGATCGGGGAGGCGACCAGAAAGCCGCCCTCCCGCTCCCGCACCAGGGCCTGATGGGGGATCGCAGACAGGTGTGCCGCGGTGGGGAAGGCCGCTCCCAGGGCGTTGGCCGGCCGGCCCAGGTAGTCCCTGGCCGGGCCTATGGTGGTGGCGTATATGCGGTGATCCCGGTCCAGCACGGCCACCGCCGAGACCTCATCACGGGAATCGCCCACATAGCGCTGGATCGAGCGATAGACCTGCCAAAGATCGTCCTCGTAGAGGGCGGAGGCGATGTTGGCCGCCAGCAGGACGCTGCTGCGCTGGGCGCCGGCCAGGCGATCCGTCTTGGCGAGCCGGTATCCTTGGTTGAGCAAAAACGCCCCCAGCAGGCCCACCGAACACAGGGCCAGCAACGCGAAGATCAGGGCGACCTGGAAGCGATAGCTGCGCGGTAACACCATGGCCTATCGCCATATTACGCTGGCGGGTGCGTCGTCCGGTGGCTGCGTCGAAGCGAGTGGGGGTGTGGCGTACAGGTCTGGGGGCGGGGTGATGAAACGGTCCAAGGCCAGTCGTTGCAGCACCTTGCGCCCGGATGGGTCTGCCTCCATCTCCAGCAGCGCCGCGCTGAAGGCATCGCGTAGTGACCCGTCGGTGTCGATCGGGGCTACGATCGGCGGGAAACCAAACCATCTGGAACGGGATATGATCCGGGTGTGGTGTACCACCTCGGGCTCACGGCTGCGCAGACGATCCCAGACGTAGCTCTCCACCGCGCCGCCGTGCGCCAGCCCGGCCGCTACGGCATAGACCACCTGACGATGCCCGTTGGTGAAGAAACTGCGTCGGAAGAAGGTCTGCGGACGTTCACCGAGACCCGCCAAGGCGCGGCGTACCACCAGGTAACCGGAGTTCGAGTCCGGGTCCGAGAAGGCGAACACCTTGCCACGCAGGTCCTGCAGGGTTCGGACCTGGGGCTCGGTATCCGCGACGATGATATACGAGCGATACAGGGGCTGGCCGTGATAGACGGGCACGCCCAGTACCGTATACTCGTTCCTGAACTGCAGATAGGGATTGGTGCATATCCAGGCCGCGTCCAGACGCCCGCTGCGCAACAGCCGTGTGAGATCGTCGTAGCTGGCCCGCTCCACGAAACGAACCGTACGGCCCAGACGTCTCTCCAGGTAGGACTGGAAGGCTGCAAGGGTCGTGCGGTCGTTGTCCAAATAGACCGGAGCCAGACCCACGTTGACCGTATCCCGCGCCACCCCGGGGCGCGGGAGGGCGCCCAGGCCCGCTATGACCAGAAATACTGCCCATCGGCACCATGGGGTGCCATACCCTGCCCGCGACCCAAGCCCAAGCATCCCGCATCCTCCATGCCCTGTGGGGTCATTAAGGTATTGATTATAGACGCCCTTGTCAGAGAGCGATTCGTATCATTATATACCCGCCGCACCCTCATTATATACCCGCCGCACCCGGTCTATCGGTGTTCAGGGTGCCTGGGGCGTGTCGAACGCAGTGCTGCTCCCATTGTGGGGTGAGCCGGTGCGCCGCCACCAGACCCTGGAGGCGGCGAGCCGGGGGCCGGGCGAGGTGCAGCAGGGGCGGGCCCGGGACCTGGAGGACCGCTCCAGCCTGAGCCACGGCAAGGTTGTGTATGGGTATGTGTACAAAAAGCCTTGGTTCCGTGCCAAGGAGCGGGATGAGCTGGAGGTCGAACGGTTTTTGAACGATACCTTTCCAAGAATACAACGGCTTGCTGAGAAAAAGGGGGCAGATATCGGTTTTGAA
>Ga0114931_10003624_pt1 | contig 19504 bp, 20 predicted proteins | sample 2SBtaG_FD_89579 | JGI IMG/M metagenome (GOLD analysis project Ga0114931, IMG submission 89579) | Deep subsurface microbial communities from Kolumbo volcano to uncover new lineages of life (NeLLi) - 2SBTROV14_V59a metaG | ecosystem: Environmental > Aquatic > Marine > Volcanic | place: Kolumbo...
ATTCGCCGCAAACGGAGCGTAAAGAAGCGAGGTATTGAAGGCCTGAGCGTGCTGCAGGCGATTCGGTCGATCGAACGCAGCCACGTGGTCGTGCTCATGATCGACGCCGTGGCCGGGGTCGGCGAACAGGACGCAAAGATCGCTGGTCTCGCCCACGACCGTGGCCGCGCACTGATCATCGCGCTGAACAAAACGGATCTCCTCACGCGCGAGTCCCAAAAGGCTGCGATGGACCGAACGCGGGAGGTCCTGGCTTTCGTTCCCTGGGCGCCGATGGTGACCGTGAGCGCGCTGAAGGGACGAGGCGTCGCGGCCTTGATCAGCCGCGTGGAAGATGCCGTAGCGGAGCACCGAAAGCGCATCGGCACCGCGGAACTCAACCGTTTTTTCGAAGAAGTGCTCGAGAAGCACCCTCCGCCGACGATGCACCACCGCGCGGTTCGGCTGTATTACATCACGCAGGCGAGCATCGCCCCCCCTACGTTCGTGATCATGACGAACGATCCGAACGACGTGCACTTCAGCTATCAGCGCTACGTGGTCAACCAGATCCGCAAGCGCTTCGGATTCAAGGGAACGCCCATCCGAGTTCGCTATCGCGGAAAGAAGCGCCGCAAGTAGCTACGCGCGCACCGTGCGAAGCGCGCGACGTTCCCTGCGAGCCCCGGGATTGCCGAGCTGACCTCAGGCAGCCATCACCTTGCGGCCTTTGGTTACGCGCTCCCGCACGGGCAGGCCCTCGGCGCGCAACCAGGCAATGAAGCGCTCGACTTCCACCTCTTCAGGCGCACGCGTGAGCGGCACCGAGCCAGGGTTGTAAGGGATTAGATTCACCAGAACGCGTCCCAAGGGCTTGCAGAACTCAGCCACGGCCTCCGCGTCGGCCCGGGTGTCGTTGATCCCCGGCAACAAGCAGTAGTTGACGCCCAACGCAAAGTTGGGTCGCGGCCGGTATGCGATCAATGCCTGCTGGAGCTCGGCGAGATCGGTTCGCCGGTTGATCGGCATGATCTCGCTCCGAAGCACGTCGTTAGCGGCGTTGAGGCTGATGGAAAGGTTGAGCCGCTTTAGGCCCTGCTGGTCGAGAAGCCGGATCCCTGCCGCGTGACCGACGGTACAGATCGTCAGCCGCTCTTGGGCTATCGCGAGCGACGCTTCGTCGTTCAATACGCGCAACGCCTGAAACACGTGCCGCGCGTTGTCGAGCGCCTCGCCCATCCCCATGAAGACGACGTTGCGAATCGGCCAGCCGAGGCGGTGCCGCGCGACGAGCAGTTGAGCGATGATTTCGTCGGCGGTGAGGTGCCTGAGCAACCCCATCCGGCCGGTCTCGCAAAACGCGCAACCCATCTTGCATCCAACCTGGCTCGACACGCACAAGGTGTATCGGCCCCTTCCCATCGGAATGCACACCGACTCGACTTCGAGCCCGTCACGCAAACGCAGAACCATTTTGGAGGTCGCGCCGCAATCGCCCTCGTCGGACTGGACGGTGACGAGCTCGGGAAGCTCGAACGAGAACTGCGAACGCCAGGCTGTACATGCCTGCTGGCCAAGTCCAAAGCTCTCTGGCTCAAAACGCCCATCGAGCATGACCTGCCGATGAATGCGCCGGGCGAACCCGTGACCCCGAGGCAGCAGCGCTCGCGCGCGTCCCGCCAATTGGGTGTTTGTGAGCCCATGAATCACGTGTTTGGTCATTCGAAGGAGCTACTCCGGGACCAGCAGAAAGTGCGCACTCGCTACGGCGACGGGATGGTTGGGGTCGTCCTGCCACGCAAAGACGCGCACGTTGGCGACGCGCCGCCCGCACCGCGTAAACTCTGCACGCGCCAACACATCCTGGGGGCATGCACTTCGCAGGTATTCGACGGTGATGTTGATGGTCTTCGGGACCGTCGTCGTCTCCCCGCGCCACAAGAGCTTGAAAATCGCGGTCGTCTCCATCAGCGCCCCGAGCGTGCCGCCGTGAAGCGCTGGCACCGTGGCATTGCCGACGAGGTGGTCCGAGTAGCGCATCCGGCCGATGACGTCGCCGTCGACCAGCTCCGCGGTGATGCCCATGAACTGCGCATAGGGGATGGCCTCTTGAAGCGCCGTGAAGTCACCGCTTGCGCGAACTGAGACGACTGCGTCGCGTAGCCTCATGTTAGGCCTTCTTCCTCGGTTCGGCGTCGCGCGTCGCGAGACACGACGAACGTGCCGGAGGCGGTGGCGATGGGGCGCATTTTGTCACCGTGGTGCGCCGTTGCGCGCACGAAGGCTACGTGACGGGTGACCTTGTAACAATGCGCGTCGCAAACGACTTCCTGATGGGGCAGCGCCGGACGCACGTAGTCGATCCGAAGATCCAGGGTCGCGACACGTCGGGGCGCGGCGAGCGACAGAATGACGGCGCCACCACAGGTGCCATCGATCAGGCTGGTAATGCATCCCCCGTGAAGCACGCCCGTCTCGGGATTGCCCACGAGGTCTTCACGGTAGGGAAGCGCAAGGGACAGGTGCTCGGGGCTGTAGTCGACGACCCGAAGATTCAGAGCCCGGTTGTGAGGCACTGCGCCCACGTAGTGCCCTTCGAGGCGCCGCATGATTGCATCCTTCTGCGGAAGAAACGACTCGGGCATGCACCATGCTGTAGCAGCCCAGCACTACCCAGCTCAACCCCCCCGTATTACCGAGGCGGCGGCGGCGGTGTGATCTGCTCGGCCAGCCAGCGGTCCGACGAGACGAATTCGACGCCTCCACTACCCTTGGAACCGAGTAGATCGGGATGGTCGGTCAGGACCCTCGCCACTCACGCAGCCTTGGCGAGCGCCACGAGCGCATCGTCCCAGTCCTCGATGAAGAACTCGTCGGTCTCGACGAGGTCCACGAGACCCCGAATGACCGCCATCTGAGGCATGACCGCGTCGTCTTTGAATTCGGGGAGTGCGTGGAGCATGGACTCGACCCGCTCCATGACCCACGCGGACGCTTTCGGCTTGCCGGGACCGCCGAAGGCGCGTCGAATTACCTGCTCCGGTGGGGACCCGAGTGCGATCGACGCATTCACGTAAATGTCGGGTGCCAAGACGACGTCCATGCGCTAACTCTAACACGTCGCGTATGGACGCAACATCGCCCAGCTCAATGAGAGTCGTTTAGCATGCAAGCAGTATGGATTCGAAAGTACGGTAAGCCCGATGTGCTTGAGGTGCGCGAGGCCGACGACCCCGCGCCGGGCCCGGGCGAAGTCAGAATCCGCGTTCGCGCCTCCGGGATCAACTTCGCAGAGATCATGGCTCGGCAGGGGCTCTATCAGGATGCACCCCCACCGCCCATGGTGGTCGGATATGAGGTGTCGGGCGTCATCGACGCCATCGGTGAGGGCGTTACCGATAGGAGCGAGGGTCAGCGCGTTCTGGCAATGACGCGGTTCGGCGGATACGCCGACACGGTGTGCATCGACGCCGCGCAAACCCATGTGATGCCAGAGCAGATGACCTTCGAAGAAGGCGCAGCGCTTCCAGTCACGTATCTGACGGCGTATCACATGCTGTTCAACGTGTTTCGAGCTCGCGCAGGGGATCACGTTCTCATTCATCAGGCCGCAGGCGGCGTGGGCACCGCCGCAAGTCAGCTCTGTCGATCCGTCGGCGGCATCACGACCTACGGCACCGCATCCCAGCGAAAGCACGACTACGTGCGGGACAACGGCTGTGACCACCCCATCGACTATCACGCTGTCGACTACGTACAAGAGGTTCGAAGGCTCAGCGACGGCCGTGGCGTCGATCTCGTGCTCGATGCGCTCGGGGGCGAGGACTGGAAAAAGGGCTACTCCTTGCTTCGCCCGGCCGGATTGCTCATCCCCTTCGGCTGGGCGAACATGGCCAAACACGGCAAGCGGCGCATGACACACGTGCTCGGCCAACTCGCGCACATGCCGTGGTGGACGCCGATGAAGCTGATGCACGAAAACAAGGGCATTGCCGGCGTCAACATGGGGCACCTGTGGGATGAACGGGAGATGACTGCCAAAGCATTCACCGCGTTGCTAAAGCTCTATGAGCAGGGGCACGTCAAGCCGCACGTCGACCGTTCCTTCCCGTTCGAACAAGCCAGCGAGGCGCACGCGTACATCGAGGCTGGCCAAAACGTCGGGAAAGTCCTACTGACGCCCTAGCCATGCCCGTCCGCGTTTGTTTCGTTTGCCTTGGTAACATCTGCCGATCGCCAACGGCAGAAGCGACCATGCGTCAACTGCTCGAAGAAGAGCAACTGGCTAGGTGGATCGAGATCGACAGTGCAGGAACGGGAGACTGGCACGTTGGCGAGCCGCCTGACCGTCGCGCCACGGCTGCGGGCAAGCGCCGAGGCATTGACCTCTGCGGTCGCGCGCGTAAGGTGAGTGCGCAGGACTTCGAATACTTCGACTACCTGATCGCAATGGACCGTTCGAACCTCGGTGACCTCCGACGGATGGCACCCGACGAGGCCGCCCGGCGCAAGATCGAGCTTTTCCGCAACTTCGATCCGGGCTCGCCGCCCGACGTGGACGTGCCTGACCCGTACTATGGTGAAGGCGATGGCTTCGAGAGGGTGCTCGATATCTGCGAAGCTGCATGCCGCGGGCTACTGCAGCGGATCCGAGAAGACCACACCCTATGAATCCGGAGCTACGCACCGCTCTCGAGCAACGACTCGACACGCAGATTCTCCGCATCGAGCCTCTCGGTGGAGGAGATATCAACGACGCATTCGCGGTTTCCCTCCAGGACGGGACGAGCATCTTCGTCAAAACCCACCCGGATCCACCTCGCGGCATGTTCGGGGCGGAGGCAAGAGGCCTTCACTGGCTCGATGAAGCGGGCGCGATTCGCGTCCCGCATGTTCTCGCGGTGTCGGATACCCGCCCCTCCTATCTAGCGCTCGAGCTGCTAACGCCGACCAGCCGGCGGACAGATTTCGATGAAACGCTAGGCCGCTCGTTGGCCGCTCTTCACTCGTTTGGCGCGCCCGCATTTGGGCTCGACCACGACAACTTCATCGGACGATTGCCACAGTCCAACACGAGCGCAGACGATTGGCCGACATTCTATTGGACCTCGCGATTGGAGCCCCAACTGCGTCTCGCAAGTGAACGAGGACTGGTAGACGGCACAGTACGCTCGCGATTCGACAGCTTACGCCGCGTTCTTCGCGAACGCGTTGGGCCCCAAGAGCCTCCTTCGCGGCTACACGGCGACCTATGGGGCGGAAACTTGCACGTCGACGAAAGGGGACAACCATGTTTGATCGATCCAGCCGTATACGGCGGCCATCGTGAGATCGATCTTGCCATGATGCGACTGTTCGGTGGATTCGGTAAACGCGTGTTTGCGTCGTACGAGGAGGCGTCGCCGCTGGCGCCTGGCGCGGACGAGCGCGTCTATCTCTACCAGCTCTATCCGTTGCTCGTGCACGTCAACTTGTTTGGAGGGTCCTATCTGGGATCACTCATGCGTGCTCTCTCCGTGTGCCTCTAGGCTAGGGCCGCCTGCGCTTCTTGACACCTGAGGGGCAGGGACGCAGATACCGAGGATGGGGGACTCCCAAACAGACACTTCGTACGTCACGGACAGCCATGCAGTTCTCATCGTGGACCACGGCAGTCGGCGCGCCCAGGCCAATGCGCTGCTCGATGAAGTAGCCTCGCTGGTAAAGCGCCGCCTCGGCGCACGAAGCATCGTAGAAGCCGCCCACATGGACATCGCGGAGCCGACGATTGCTCAGGGGTTCGCTCGCTGCGTCGAGCAAGGAGCGGCCACGGTCGTCGTGCACCCTTTCATGCTCTCGCCTGGGCGTCATGTTAGCGAAGACCTGCCTCGGCTGGTCGCACGAAGCGCGGCGGCACACGAAGGCGTGTCCTTCGTGATGGCGGCCCCACTCGGCAGCCACCCTGGCGTGATCGTTGCGGTGGTCGAACGGTGCCAAGCAGCGCTGCGGGGCAGCGAAGACAACGACTCCTAGGGGATCAGAACGACCTTGCCGGTGGTTTTTCGCGAGCCCAGCGCCTCCAATGCGGCCGTGGCGTCCTCCAGTGGGTAAGTGGCCGAAACCACAGGGGAGATCTTACCGTCGGCCAGTAACCGAGAGATGGCTTGCTGGGCGTCCTGGAGCACGCGTGGGTTCTTGTCGAAATACAGGCCCCAGTGCAGACCCACGAGCGAGAAGTTCTTCACGAGCACCCGGCTCATGGGCGCCGACGGAATTCGCCCGCTCGCAAAACCCACGATGAGGATGCGGCCCTCGAACGCAATGCACTTCATCGATCGGTCGAATACGTCGCCTCCGACCGGATCACAGATCACGTCGGCGCCGCGGCCGTCGGTCAGCTCCTTCACGCGCGCGACCCAATCCTCGTCACGGTAGTTGATGGCGGCGGCGCCATTTTGCTTCACGAGCTCGAGCTTATCCTGGCTGCCGGCTGTGCCGATCACCCGCGCACCCAGCGCAACTCCAATCTGGACAGCGGATAACCCTACGCCACCGGCAGCAGCATGCACCAAGAGAGTCTCTCCCTTTCGCAGGTTGGCGCGGTGCACCAAGCCAACGTAGGAGGTCTGGTAGACGAGACCCAGCGCGGCGGCTTGTTCGAAGCCCATCTGTTCGGACATCGGGAAGACGCGTTCCTGGGGGGCGGCCACGGTCGAAGCAAAGCCGCCGTATGCGAGTAAGGCGCTCACCCGCTGGCCAACTGAGAAGCGCTCGACCCCATTGCCGACCGCGCGAACCGTGCCAGCGACCTCGGCGCCAGGCGAGAACGGGAGCTCCGGCCGGACCTGATACTTTCCCTGCGTGATCAGGATGTCGAAGAAGTTGCAGCCAGCGGCCTTCACATCGATGAGAACCTCACCGGGACCGGCTGAAATCCCGTGTAACTCCTCGCGCTGAAGGGAGCCTGGACCGCCGAGCTCGCGGACAACCATCCTGTACATGCATGGGGAGTTTGCCTTCAAAAACACACGGCGACCAGCCGGTCGCGCCCGAAACGCCGCCATCCTGTTATAGTCCAGCGATGGTCGGGCAGCGGCGAAAGCACTCGCTACCGGCGGGGGTCCTTCCCGTGGGCCAACCGCGGGGCCCCGAGGACGCCGGGTCACGCGTCCGCGCGAAGGCGCCGCCTGTCGAGGAAACCATCGAGGACGGCTCAAGGGCCCTCGACCTCCCGACACAGTCCCATGCGGAGCGCGCGCGATCCCTGGTCGATCAACTCATCACGCTCGGTCCCAACGAGATCGCACCCATCGTGAGACGACTGCTACCATTAGGAAACTTCGCACTCGAAGAGATTGTCAAGAGCTTCCCCGGGCCGCTTTGGCGCCCTACCCTCGCCACCGATTCACGCCTCCCGCGACCCGAGGAGATCTCCGCAACTGCGGCTGCGCTCGCCGCCTTCGAGGGCGAAGCGATCGTGTACCTTGCGAGACTGATGCGTCACCCGAGCGCCAATGTGCGCTACTACGCTACCGTCATCTGCGCTGCATACGCGAACACGCAGCTCATCGGCCCGCTCATGCAGGCTTCGCTGGACGAGGACCGGGAGTGTCGGCGCGTCGCTCTTCATCTCGTGAACGCTTATCAACACGAGCCCGTATACCGAAGCGCTCTGACCGAGCTTCGTCACTGCGCATCTGACATTGTGCAGCCGCTCGCCGTGAGGCGCCGCGCCATCTCGGCGCTGACCCAACTGCGCGACGAAGCGTCCGCACCGCTGTTCGTAGATCTGCTAGCGGACTCCGACCGCGGCATCGCGACCGCATGCAGGGTGGGGCTCAGGGTCCTAACGGCGCACGACTTCGGGTTCGCGCGCGACCCCTGGCTCCGTTGGTTGTCGGAGCGCGGCCAAGACATTCGCATTCAATGGCTGATCGAAGGACTGGGAGACAGCCGAACGAATATTCGCCTTCTCGCATCGCGCGAGCTGTGGCATCTGACTCGCTTCGCGCGGCCGCTGTCCGAGATGGCGAGCCGCGACGAGTTTCTCGCCGCCCAACGGAACTACGAACGCTGGTGGGCGAAAAGCCACCCGGAGTAGCTAGAGTACTCCGGCGTCCTTCAATGACGCGCGTAGGGGTTGGATTCCCTCGAACATCACCGAATGCATTCCGCACCGCCGAGCTACTTCGCAGTTACGCACACGGTCGTCGACGAAGACGCACTGATCGGCCGTCACGCCGAGCGCTCGCGAAACGTGCACGTAGGCTGCCGGGTTGGGTTTTCGCAATCCGGTGATGCATGAGACAAACGTCCACTCGACGAACCGCGACACGTTGAGGCGTTCCTCGATGAACTGATACCAAATCGGATAGTTGGAAAACGCGTGCATGGTGTATCCGGCGCTACAAAGCTCCGAGAGAAGCCGATCGAGTCCCGGGAGCCACCGGTATGAAGAACGCATCGCGCGCACGAAACCCTGTCGGTCGAAATTGCGACCATCTGCAAAGAACCTGTCGAGGAACTCGTCCTCAGAGCACTTGCCGAGCTCGAACTCCACCCAAGCGCTTGGATGCTTCGCCTCGAGCAGAGCCTCGAAGGTCATTCCAAAGAACTGTGGCATCTCGACGAAAAAAGGATCGTGTACGAGGGTTCCCATGATGTCCCACAGCAAGATCGACTGCATGACCTCATCCCGTGGCGGTGCCGCCAACCTCAGGATGCGCACCGTGTTCGAGGCCATGTCGCCTGAGCTTATCCAGGAAGGTGGTGCGTTTGAGCCCCAGCATCCTTGCGGCTTCGCTCTTGTTGCCCCCGGACCGAAGGAGGGCCCGCTGGAGCAACCGGCACTCGACTTCCAGGTAGGTCCCGCTCAGCGATTCGTCTTCATCGTTCCCCGACCAGACGAGCGGAGGGAGATCGCGGAGCGTGACCGTTTTGGTGGACGCTTTGGCGACGGCAAGCTCGATGACTAGCTCGAGTTCGGCAACGTCGCCGGGCCAGTCGTGCGCGATCAACGCCGCCATGGCTTCTTGGTCGATGCCGATGGGGTCACGGGCCAGGATCCGGCAGCTCCGATCGATGGCGAGCAGCGCGAGTGACGGAAGGTCTTCTCGCCGGTCGCGCAAGGCCGGAATTCGCAAATCGGATCGCCCGAAACACCTTGCAAGACCGGGATCGATCATCCTGCGTTGCTTTAGCTCGCACAACGGAGCCCGGGATGTCGCAATGATACGGGGCCGAAGTGGCTGAGGTTGCCGCTGGTCGGGGGGCGCGCCTTGCTCGGTCAACGCCATCCCGAGGCGCGCCTGAGCGGGCTTGGGCAGAGCCGGCAAGTCACGTAGGAGCAACGTCCCGCCCGCAGCAGACTGAAACCAACCCCTGCGGTACTCGCTCACCGAGCCAAAGAGCAAGCTCATCACTTGATCCGTCGGTGCCGTGGAGCAGTCCGCCACGATGAACGGAGCTTCCCAGCGCGGCCCGCGCTCGTGAATGAAGCGAGACAGCGGCAACACGGAGGAGCCTGCAGGGGCGATGAGCAAGACAGGCTCGGCCGCCGGAGCCAGCTCGATCGCTCGCGTCTGTACGCGCCTCATCGACTGGCTGTACGCGACGTGCAGGGTCTGATCTTCGGAAACTCCATGCCCGAGCACGTCACACTGTTGGCGAAGTTGATCGAGCTCTCCTTCGAGCACGCTGATCTGGTCTTCCGCTTCACGCCGTAACGCGGACAACTCGTGAATATGCGTGTTGGCACGGCGCTCTGCGAGGGCCGACACGAGCGCGCCTCCGACCACTTTGCCCAAGCGGCCAATCTCCTCGATCTCGATGCGCGATAGAGCCTCTGAACGATCTCCCAGGGGCAAGAGCAACAGACCCTCGATATGATCGAGGTGCATGCATGGGAGCACGCAGCCCATCGCCCTGTGGTCCATCGCGTCCACCAGCGCACGGACGGATGGTTCGCGCACGACTCTGTCGCGTAGACGGATGAGGTCGAGAACGCCCGGCTGATCGTCGACCAAAATAGCGCGCGTGATGGCGTCGGGAGCGTCTGCGGACCTGATGGTCGCCCGCTCACCGGCTTCGAGCCGGATCCGAAGAGGCGGGTCCACGGTATATAGCTCAGGTAGCCTCGTGCCGGCGCCAAGCGCACTGGTCAGTGGGGCAAGAACGCCCGCCGCCAAGTCTTGCAGCGTTGCGCCTGGGGCCAGGTTGCGCCTCGCTGCCTCGGCGCCGTCGACGAGGCGACCCGACGTGCTCCAGACGGCGCGGCCCGAGAACCTTCGCACGAGCGAGAAGGTCGCCCACCACAGTATCCCCGACCCGAGCGCGAACACGCCGAGCTGCCATCGCTCTATAGAAGCATCTCGCACGAACGCAAGGGCCATGCCGAAGCACACCGCGGATGCAATGACCGCCGGCACCCCAATGCGTCGCAGCGATCGCCATCGCGGATCGATCCACGCGAGATGTCCAAGCCAAAGCAAAGAGGCCACTGCAAACTCGACGACACAGGCTAGCAAGCTGTCAAAGGGACCGAGCCACGAATACGCAAGCCCAACGGCAAGAGTCACGATCGCGATGCCTGACAAGGCTCCCTCGATGACATGGCCTCTTGCAACCAGCACGATCTGATGAAGCGCGGCCGTCACGAGAATCGCCGCGACAATCACGACGTCGAAAGTGGGCTCGGGGAGCAGACCCTGCCGCATCAACGCCGCCCCTAAGATCGCAGCCGAGCCGAAGCCACCCAGCACCCCATATCGCACCAACGTCCTCGTCTCGCCTGGCAGGACGAGGTCGAGCATCACGAGCGCTACGACCAGCCACGCGGCGTCATGGGTACGCTCGAGGAGCAGCGAACTGGTTCGCGTCGACGCAATGGCAATGGCAAGGCTCACCCCCATGAGGGCCAATCTCGAGGCGCCGCGCGTGCGCTGCTGGGCGCCCAGCACCGCGAGCGGAGTCAGCGAAAGCGACAGCGACAATAGCCACACCAACCACTCGGGCGACGATGCGGAGCTCGAAGAAGCCCGCGCCGCCAGAACATAAAGAACGGACGCAGGGCCTAGTACTGTCAGGAGCCTGGGGATTCGCACGTTTCGAGCCCGTCTCTGCGACGAGGGCGAAGTCTATCACTGGCCGTGCGCATGACCAGAATCGTGGGGTTCGGGCTCGACAAACATGCGAAAACCGACTCGTCGCCACCAAAGCCGATACTTTTGCTGCGTAGCCTCACGCTCTTTTTTCGGCAGACCCGCTTCGTAGCCGAAGTCTTCCTGTGTGAGATGCACGAGCTCGTCGCTGGCGCGGCGCCGAAGCCGCTCGTCAGGATGCATGAGCCCGTCGATCAGCCATTCGACGCGATGGCGGCCGCCTTGCTTGTCGAACCATGCGGTCCATTTCTTCTTGTGAGTGCCGAAGTCTTGGCAGCTCAAGCGCACCAAGCTCGCGTGAGCCGCGCGAATCACCTCGGTCTCGGGGCTTTCGAGCAACGAGACGAAAAATGCGAACGACTCCGTGTCACGAAGCCTCCCTAGCGCTTCGATCGCAATCACTTGAGGTCGAAGCTGCCGGCCATCACGCGCAGAGGCGCGAAGCCGCTCGATGAGCTGCGTGAATTCGACTTCGCAGGCGTAGAGGACGCTCAAAGCCCGGTAGGCGCTACTACGAACCCCAGGATCTGGATCGAACAAGCGGCGGCCAATGGGCTGTACGAGGTCCGGATGCACGAACTCCGAGGCGAGGATCGTGGCGTAATAGCGAACGTCGGCATCCTCATCATCGAGCAGCGGGACAAGGTACGGAACCGAACGTTGCCCCAGCGCTACGCACGTCCTTGCAATCGGTGACACATCCCTGCCCGCTGGGATTTGTGCGTGCGGCTCATTGCGATCGAACCATAGGGTGCCTGGAAACTCACGCGCGAGCGCTGGCAGCGCGGCCTCACCCACTGCCAACAGCGGCAGGATCAGCATTTCATCCTCCGGGCTCGCCTCGCGAAGCTCTGCGACCAGCCGCTCGACGTCGTCGCCCACATCGACGATAACGCTTGGAAGCGAGCCTTCTCGCGCTGAGGGCGGAGGCGCCGGGGCCCATCGTCGTCCAGCGGGCTCGCTATCTGCAATGGGCGGGGCGGAGCTGGGCACGCGCGGGCCGAGAGACACGACGTCGTGCTTCATCGCGCTTCCATCGTTGTCACGCCGGGGATCGGCTGGGACCGAGCGACGGCGATGGGTCGAAGGCGGGGTGGGCGCAGGCCTCCAAGCGGCGGCTGGCTCGCGATCGGAGCTAGCCGGGGACCGGCCGCTGCTTGCCGGCGGCAGTGACGGCTTGCGTCGCGCGGATGGCCGCCCGAGGACCTCCGGCGGGCGCGGCGGAAGGCTATAGCGCGTCGCATCGAGGAAACCGGACTTCGGCTCCGAACGCCTCTGTTGAGGCGCCGCCGGATCGGAGTCTCGAAACGTACCCGCGGGAACCGACGAGCCGATCTGCGGCAGCACGGCGGGCGGAGGCTCCGTGTCGGCGATGGCGACCGGCGCAGGAATCGAGGACTCGACACGGGGATAGGATCCGGAGATATCCTTCTTCGGCGGCAGTGAGCTTCGTTTTCCGACTCCCTCGAACGGCGCCACATACGGGACAGCACCAGCATCCGCGGCCTCGAGCTGGTTGTTGAGGCGCCGCATTCGAGCGGTCATCTCGATGTCATAGTGGCGAGCAAGGCCCGCCTCGATGCGCGCCGAGCAAACGACGCGCTGCACGGGATCGATGCCGAGCTCGAAAGAGATGTCGCGCAGGGTCGCGTCGGGCAGCGGCCGGTCGACCGCAAGCACGACAGCGTCTTCGGTACGGGCAACGGGAATCAAGCGATGGCGAACGGCAAACTCGCGGGGCAACACACGAATCGCGCCGATCGGGGCGCGCATCACCTCGTCGCGTGTCGCTGGCAAGAGCCCGTATACAGCCGCGCAATAGGCGTTCATGGCGTTCTCGCGCAAGCAACCAAGCTCCAAGAGGACCGTGTCGAGATTGCCTCCACGCATCACTTGCTCCTGGATCGCTTCTTGGACGCGATCGACAGAGATCGCCTGGTCTCGGACCAGGAGAGAGGCGAGAACTGACATACTTAGCGCTATGGTGGCTTTGCTTCTGTCGACGTGTCAACGAACTTGTCGAGGCTTGGTGAGCCGGTCCCGCACGAGGGACAGGGCTGCAGGCACCGCCGTCTCGACCCGAAGAATCAGTGTTCCCAGGCTTGCAATGGTGAAACCGGCCCCTTCAAACCCTGCGACCTCAGCCTCTGTGAATCCTCCTTCGGGACCCACGGCACACCATACCTGTTCAGTGGTAGCATCGATGTTCAAGGACCCTTGGGCTCGCGCCCCGAACAAGACCCCTCGCGCGTCCTCGGGCATCGCTGCCAACCAGGCAGCGCAGGATCGGGGGCTGTGAACGATGGGGATGTCGTTTCGTTCGCACTGAGCCGCTGCTTCACTTGCAATCCGCGTCAATCGATCGACGCGCGATCGAGTGCGCTCCGAGTCCCACCGAGAGACGCTGCGCTCGGTTTGCATCAGCGCTACTTCATCGACGCCGAGCTCGGTGGCCATGCGCACGCAGCCGTCGAGCTTCGAGCCTTTGGGAAGCGCGAGCATCAAGACGATGCGCGGCCCCTTCGTCTCGACGGCCATCGGCTCCTCCGCCTGGCACAGCACCCGGTCGCCTAGGGCTTCGATTCGTGCGGTCGCGACACGGCCCTTTCCGTCGAAGAGCACGACCGGATCCCCCATGCGAAGACGGAGGACGCGAACATGGCGGCTCGAAGAGTCGGCGAGCGTGACGGCTCCACCTTCTTCTGGAAGATCAGACACGTAGAGCCTGCGAACCGTCACGACTCGACCGACCTGAGCAGACAGGCACACCACTCGCCTTCCTCGAGACATTGCTCGAGGCGCATCGCCCCGTAGGCGCCGAGCAGCTCGTCCTGCTCTGCGCACAGAACGCCGCTCAATACCAGAACACCACCGGGCGCAACGCGTGCTTGCAGGTCCTTAGACATGGGGATCAGAACCCTAGTCTCGATATTGGCCAGGATGATGTCGTAAAGGCCCTCGATGTCGCTCAAAGGCTGGGCAGACACCCGAAGGCGCGAGGCTACGCCGTTGAGCGCCGCGTTCCGACGCGCGACGGCAACGGCATCTGCGTCGATATCGGTAGCCACCGCAGATGCTGCACCCAAACGCAGTGCGGCAATGGACAAGACCCCGCTGCCACATCCGACGTCGAGCACGCGCTCAGCCCCGGCAACCCGCTGATCGAGGATGCGCAGCACGAGCCTGGTCGTCTCGTGGTCCCCGCTTCCAAACGCATTTTCTGGATCGATCGTGAGAACCACGTCGCCGGGCTCGCCCTGAAGCGGTTCCCACGAAGGGTGCAGCACGAGACGCTTGCCGATGCGCTGGGGACCGAAGCCACGGCGCCACTCTGTGGCCCAGTCCTCGCTCGGCACGTAGACAATCTCGGCGTCGTACTCCTCGCGTATTTCCTTCAACGCGTGTTGCGCAGCAGGCTCGTCAGGAAACGCTGCGACCACGACCGTCTGGCCGCGCCCCGGCCCTCGTCGTAGCGTGGTATCGTCCCGTTCTTCGAGGCCGGTCGCGCCAAGCTCCCAAAGCCTGAGCTGCGCGAGCTCGAGCTGCTGAGGCCGAAGGCGGATGGTCAGGAACGGGTGGGGCGGGGACTCGGACATCAGACCTCGATCATGCGCGCCGAGAGATAGATCACCAGGAACAGAACCCAAGTGATCGGACCCAGGCGGTTGCCCCCGCGCCAGGCAACGACCGGGGTCAAGACCGGTACGAGGAACCCCAAATACCGCCACCGCGCGGCCAGAGGTCCCGAAAGCACACCCCAGGCCATCAAAAGGTGCGTGAACAGCAGCGCGGCGCCAGATAGAGCCCAAAGCGCGAGCAACCAGAGTTCCACACTGCACTTCTAGCCCATTGTCGCGGGTCTCCCAATGCAACGCGATGCCTGAATCCGGTCGCTAGCCTGCCGCCGTGTATTTTTGGAGGTAGATCGACGCAAATGCCCTGTTGGATCCGGGCAAGCGCTGTCACCGCAGCTCGACGAAGCGCGTCATGGGCTCCGGTTCACCCCCGCAGCTGGCCGGACGTACAACGCCCGTATCTTCGAGCCCCACGCGAACCAGTTCTTCGCCTGACGCGGAGCGAAATCGAGCCTCCCAAGTCGAATCGGACTCGGGCGCCGTGGTCAACCATTCGATGGCATCAGCCGCCTGCTCACCCAGCCGGCTCCGCAGAAAAATCTCAGCCGCCTGCGTTGGACGGTCATAGGCACAGCGGCCTCGAAACGAGCTCAACGCACCGATCGCGCCGGCTCGGCGCGCGGCCAGGAAAGACTCTGCGTCCTCGGCGCGGAGGCGTCCGTACATGAGGCCGTCGGGCAGCCACAAGGCGCAGGCAGCAAAACGATGTCCGCCGAGGTGACTCGTCTGCCAAACGTCGACGCCGCGATTCCGAATGCTGCGAAACACGGCACTGCCGTGCAGCCCGCAACACCGGTCGCGGCGGCCGTGCACGCACACCAAGCAGATAGGCGTGGCTGTCTCTACGGGAACCTTTGCGAGATCGAGATCGAGGAGATCTTCGTATCGGTCGAGCTCCAACTTGGATGCCTGCCCTGTCGAGGAAATCGTCGCGAACAGCGGCCTCTTGCCAGAGCGCCCTGGGCGCCGGATGAGCTGCAAGCGTGATCGCGGTGTCTGCAGCCAGTGCGCAAGCCGGGCTTTGACGGATTCGGGCAGTGCGTCGGTCTGAAGCGCTTTTGGGGCCCAAGGGTCACTCACTTCCAGCAATAGCCAACGGTCCACGGACTCGACCGCAGTACCAGCGAGAGACTCTCCCGCTTCAAGAGATGCAACCGAGCACGCTGGAAGACTCACCTCTAGTCCACTATCTTGGGGAGAGGCCGCAGCATCTCTTCGGCTGCGTGATCGATCGTATGTTGGCGCTGGGCGGCGATCTTGGATCGCCAAGCCTCGTATTGTGCTCGTAGGGTCGCGAGTTGCTCATCCGCTCGCGCTAGAAGGAGTTGAAGCCGCTGCCGCCGGTTCGGATCCGTCGCGTCACTGAGTGCCTGTCGAATGGCATCTCGCGTCAGTTGCATCCTGCGCACGGCGTCGCTGAAGTTCTGTCGCCTTGCAAATCTTTGCGCCTGCACCATCCACACGGCCCAACGCTCTTCGTCCTTCGTGAGGTCCATCAGTCCTGCAATCTAGGGCGTTTTATCAGGCGGTCCAGCCGAACGGCGGCGGCGATGATAGAGCCACCAACTCTCGAAGTGTGCGACCCGTTGGATCGACGGGTCGGAGGCAAAAAGGCTGTCCGGCGAATGCACTCGACGAACCAGAAACCAGTGGAAAAAGGCGCCGTGCTTGTCGAGCTGGAATTGCTGCGGGCTCCACTCCCAGCGCACTGGCGTTCTTGGCGGAACGACCGCATCGGGATCTGCAGGGTCCCGGTAGCGAAGGGGCAAGGTGCCGAGCTGGGCAAAGTGGAAGCTCAACCAGCCACCTCGTTCGGCCTGCACGTACGCCGGCAAGTGCACGTAAGGGCTGACCTGCGCACGCGAGCCCTGATGATCGTAGATGAGATAGAGCAGCTTCGGCGCCTTGGGCAGCTCTCGAACGATCTCTCGAAAATGCACGGTCGTGGCTGAAAACTCGCGATGGGCGTCGGCGACGAACTCTCCGAGTGGCGCGATCGCGATTGCCGTCCAAATCACGAACCCGAGGTGAGCCCAGGTCTTGCGCGGCAGATTCGGCATCAGCGCGGGTAGAAGGAACAGCGCGGCAGTGATTTCGCGCGGAAAGACGTACCACCAAATCCCCAGCTCCATCGGGAGCGTTAGGTAAAGCCCGAGAAAAACGAGAATCGCAACGGCTACGATGGCGTGAGCCGGCACCATCCAGCGACCCTTGGGCCAGGCGCGCAGGCGAACGATCGCGATCGCGAGAAGTGCGCTCGCCGTGAGCAGGAACAGAAGCCCCGTGCGCTGGAACATCTCGGTGTCTTCATTGCCGATGAAGATGTCGGTCGCGTACCGACGGGCCTGCGACATGCGGCTCCAATCGGGCGGCCACACCCATCGGATTTCGGGAAGCAAGAGGTCCGCGCGGGTCAGCCACCACAGGACGAAGAGCGCGCTCGACAGGACAATGGGAATGAACAGGCCCCGAATGCTCTCGACTCGCCCGCGCATCACGACGCCGACCAACACGAGCATTCCAACGGCAAATGGGAACCGGTACACGTGTGTGAAGAACAGCAGAATGAGAACCGCGATGAGCGCACCCTGCAGCTTGACACTTGGCCGGTCGACGACGCGCAGACCCAAGCCCAGCACCATCGCGAAGAGCCCGAGCGCGCCCAGGAAGCCGATGAACCCCCAATGGGCGAGAACGCCCCAGACGGGGACGAGCCCCCAAAGCCCGAGCAGCGGAGACTTCCGCAAACCCCAGCAGAGCGTCATGAGCCCGACGGGAAGGAGTGCCAGCAACAGGGCAGCCGCGATTTTCGTTGCGACCACGGGCGGACGGACGATCATGAAAATCGCCGAGAGCGCGTAGAGGGTCACGTACGGAACCGTGAACATCTGAAATACGAACTGCTCGTGAAAGTGCCAGCCCGGGTCCAGGTAGTGACGGAACACCGAAGACGCTGCCGCGTGAAAGGGAAAGTCCGTCATCATCGGATAGTCGGCCGCCCAAAACGGTGCACCCACCACATACGCAATGGTGGCTGCGGCACAAACCCATGCGAGCCACTGCAGTGGCCGCGGACCCGTCATCCGAGCAGCCGGCCCTATTTGCCCCCCCGGCATCGGCGCTACGGTATCATGGACTCGCGTTCAGGCCTTGAGAGCTTCGGCACCGCCGATGATCTCCATCAATTCCTTGGTGATGGCCGCCTGGCGCGCGCGGTTGTATTGCAGGGTCAATCGGTCGATCATGTCGCTTGCGTTGTTCGTCGCGGAGTCCATGGCCGTCATTCGCGCGCCATGCTCCGAGGCGACGGACTCGAGCAAGGCCCGGTAGATCTCGATCTCGACGTACATCGGTAGCAATGTGTCGAGCAGCGCCCCTTGGCTCGGCTCGTAAATGAAATCTCCGAGCTGATCCTCTGGTAGGTCCAACGGCTTGATCGGCAAGAACGGCTCGATCACGACCTCCTGATTGATGGCGCTCTTGAACTCGTTGTACACAAGATCACAGGCATCGAGATGGAGCGAGGTGTAATCCTCGACGATGTAGCGTCCGATCTCGCCCGCCTTGTCGACGCTCAAATCCTCGAAGACGCCCATGAAGTCATGGCGGATGTTCGCGTTTCTGCGATTGAAATAGTCGCGGCCTTTGCGGCCAATGATGCCGAAACAAACCTCACTGCCCTCTGACTCAAGCGCTTTCCAGCGGCCGTATGCCGCCTTGCAGATGTTCGAATTGAAGGCCCCAGCCAAGCCACGGTCGCTCGTCAGCACCACGAGCATGACCTGTTTCGGTTCGCGCCGCGCGAGCAAGGGATGGACGTCCTCATCGGCGCCGACGCGCGCAGACACCCCACTCAATACCTCGTGGGTCTTGACGGCGTATGGACGAAGGCTCTCGATGTTCTCTTGGGCCTTCCGCAAGCGAGCACCAGCAACCAGCTTCATGGCGCGGGTTATCTTCTGCGTGCTCTTGACGCTTGCGATGCGCGTTCGAATGTCCTTGAGGTTTGCCATCTCGGCTTAGTTGCCTTGCTTGGGCTCGAAGATCTCGGCGAAGGCCTTGAGGGCGTCCTCTATCTGGCTTTCGAGCGTCTCGTCGACCTTTCCCTTCGAGACGATGTCGGTGAGGATCGAAGCACGCTCGGCCTTTAGCCAAGAGATGAGCTCCTGCTGGTAGCGGCCGATCGACGCGACGGGCAGAGGGTCGAGGAATCCGTGGGTACCTGCAAAGATCGAGACGACCTGCTCTTCAACTGGCCAGGGTACGAACTGACCCTGCTTGAGCACCTCGACGAGACGCTCACCGCGAGAGAGCTGCTGCCGTGTCACGGCGTCGAGGTCCGATGCGAATTGCGCGAAGGCTGCCATCTCGCGGAACTGCGCAAGCTCGAGACGGAGCGTGCCCGCAACCTGCTTCATCGCCTTGATCTGTGCGTTACCGCCGACACGCGACACCGAGATGCCGACGTTGATGGCGGGACGGACACCGGAGTTGAACAAGTCCGACTCGAGGAAGATCTGTCCGTCCGTAATCGAGATCACGTTGGTGGGAATGTACGCGGAGACATCACCGGCCTGCGTCTCGATGATCGGTAATGCAGTGAGCGAGCCGCCTGAATCCGGAAGCTTTTTGGCAACGAAGCCAGCGCCCTTTTCCTTCGCCGCGGCATCGGCCTCGTGTCGCGACTCCGGACCACTGAAGACCTGGTTACCGAGGCGGCTAGGCTCCTGGCCCTCTTTCACGACCACCCAA
>Ga0114931_10003625_pt1 | contig 19502 bp, 20 predicted proteins | sample 2SBtaG_FD_89579 | JGI IMG/M metagenome (GOLD analysis project Ga0114931, IMG submission 89579) | Deep subsurface microbial communities from Kolumbo volcano to uncover new lineages of life (NeLLi) - 2SBTROV14_V59a metaG | ecosystem: Environmental > Aquatic > Marine > Volcanic | place: Kolumbo...
CAATGTAAGTTCTATGTCATCATTTGGCAACTTGCTTTTTGTCTTTGTGGCGGGTATGATGACGGCTCTGGGAGCTTTTTGGCTCGGCAAGAGACGTGGATAGAAGAATGTAATCCTAAACCATAGTTTTTTCATCCTGAACCGCAGTGATGTCATCCTGAACTTGATTCAGGATCCCTTTATTTATGGCATGGGATTCCGAAACAAGTTCGGAATGACAGAAAGAGGAGGGTGCGGGATTCCGAAACGAGTTCGGAATGACAGAAAATTGGAGATGACAGTTTTAAAATGATATAATTATATGAAATTTAACTTAGATAATTATAAAAAAATATTTTTTGTTGGCATAAAGGGTGTCGGAGCAGCAGCGCTTTCCGAGATGCTTGCGAAAAGCGGGTATTTTGTGACCGGTTCGGACGTGAATGAGGAATTTATGACGGATGAACCTTTGAAAAAAGCGGGAGTCTCTGTTTTTGAGTTTGGAGAAAAGGATCTTGGAGAGTGTGATGCTGTTATAAGGTCTGTTGCTTACAATGATGAGAACAATGAAGACCTAAAAAAAGCAAAGGATCTGAACCTGCCGATATTCACTTACCCGGAAGTTATCGCTTCTATTTTTAATGAAAAATTAGGAATAGCGGTTTCCGGAAGTCACGGCAAGACCACAACAACAGCTATGTTGGCGGAAATTTTGGATAGAGCCGGAAAAAATCTTAATGCAATAGTCGGTTCAAAAGTTAAATCTTGGGAGAGTGGCGCGAGAATAAATGATCTTAAAAAAGATGATGCGATGTTTGTTCTGGAGGCAGATGAGTATCGAGGCGCATTTTTGAATTATTTTCCGAAGGGCGCGATCATAACAAGCGTTGACTACGACCACCCGGATTGTTACAAGACAAAAGAGGATTATGAGGAGGCTTTCTTTAGATTTTCGAAAAATATTTCGGATGATGGTTTTTTGGTGGCAAATGAGGATTATCCGGAAATAAAAAAAATATCTGAAAATTTAAAATGCAAGGTTATTTTTTACGGCAGTGAAAAAATGATCCATTTCGATCTTAAGTTTCCCGGAAAGTACAATCAGCTAAATGCAAACGCTGCTTATCTTACCGCTTTGGAGCTTGGTGTGCCAGAGGATGATGCAAAAAAATATATCGAGGATTTTTCCGGAACGGCAAGAAGATTTGATATTTTAGGAGAGAGGAAAAATGCTGTTATAATAGACGACTATGCGCATCATCCGTCGGAAATAAAAGCTGCGCTTTCCGGCGCAAAGGAGATGTTTCCGGACAAAAAGATAATAGCTGTATTTCAGCCTCATACTTACTCCAGAACAAAAAAGTTCTCAACAGACTTTTCAAAGGCTTTTAGCATTGCTGATAAGGTTGTTTTAATGGATGTTTTTTCCTCGGCCAGAGAAGGTCTTGATCCGAGTTTCAGTATGTCAAACCTGACTGAACACGTAGGAGAAAAAGCGATATTTATAAAGGAAAAAGAAGATGTTTTGAAATGGGCAAGGAAATACTTAAAAAAAGATGTTGTCTTGCTCTTTATGGGAGCGGGGGATATTTGGCAGGTAGCAAGAGCTGTTTTTGACGGGCGGGATATATCATAGCGGTTGTTGATAACGAGTTTGACCAGCATCTTTATGTTTTGGTAAAATGATCTAAAGCCGATCGGATTGCGCCCATCTAACAATTTGTAATTTGGGTTCGCCTCCGGCGGCTTTTTGTTTTTATCCGGAGTTTTTCTTGCAGAGCAAGATCCATGATATAATGTTTATATGAGGTCTTACACAAAGATATTATTTATTGTATTTTTCTTTGCGCTGTCTTTAAATATTGGAACGACGCAAGCCGATACTTCCGGACAAGAGAGGGATTTTTTGCTTTATGGTGATTTTGCGGGAACCGGAAGAGATGTCCCGCATGCAACCTTGAGGTTTGTAAGCGATAAGGCTTATTTTTATGTTGATAATAATTATTTTAATGATCTTTCAAGGGAAGAGGAAAACAAATTCTTTGTTTCCCTGAGCGCTCTTGCAAATGAATATGATGATAGGATATATCCTATTTTGAATGAAAAATTTGGAAAGATGACAGAGCCCGGGCTTGATAGAGAGAACAGGGTCTATATTCTTCTTTTGCCGCTTACCGATGATATTGGCGGTTACACAAACACAGCAGACGGATTTTTAAAGGATAGGGTATCTGACAATAAAACGAATGAACTCGATCTTGTTTATATAAATGTTAATTATATAAATAATGAAAACATAAAAGGTTTCTTGACGCATGAGATGCAACACCTGATAAGTCTTCAGAACAAAGAGTTAAAAAAAGGTATTTCTGATGATGTTTGGTTAAATGAGCTTCGATCGGAGTATGCGCTTGAATTTTTGGGTTATAATACTCCATTTGAGAGTAGTGTCTTGCACACCAGGGAGTTTGTCTTTGAGAACTTTCCAAATGATCCTCTTGCAGAATGGACGAACAGATCTCAGGATTATGCTGTTGTAAATATGTTTGCGCAGTATCTTGCCGGAGCTTACGGCGATGGTATTTTCAGAAAGATGGTGGAAAGTGATCGCATTGGGATAGGAAGCGTAAATGACGCTTTAAGAGAGTCGGGATATACCGACACATTCAAAGATGCTTTTAGAAATTGGCAGATAGCAAATTATGTAAATGATGTAAAAAGTTTTGGAAACAAGTTTGGGTATTCGAATCCAGATCTTAACTTTCGGGTCTTGCCCACCTTTGCAGATAAGGTTACGGAGGGTGAGAGTGACGAGTCTTTGTATTTTCAAAAAGATTGGCAGATGGCATGGCTTAAATATGAAGGTGATGCAGAATTTGTCACATTTAAAGTAGAAAGTGAGGATGATCTGTCGTTGTCCTATGTGTTAAAAAAATATGATGGCACTTTCTCTTTTGGTAAAGTTGATATAAATGATAAAAAAGGTTCTTTTTCTGTTGAGGGTCTTGGAGCAGAGGTGGAAAGTGTCACGCTTTTGCCATTTTTCAGTGATAAGACAAACGCCTTTTCCGAGGATGACCCAAAAAGAAGTTTTATCTTGGATATCTCAACAGATAAAAATGATCTCAAAGAAGGCGGTTATAAAGAAATAAGCTTTTACACTCCGAATGGTTCTTTGGTCAGGCCGGCTTGGAGTTACGATGTTTATCTTGTAAAAGACGGATTTATAAGACATATTTCGGAAAGAGAATTTTCAGATAAATATAAAAGTGAAGATGTTAAAGTTTTACAAAGAGAGGAATATAACAACTATAAAAAAAGTGATCTTGTAAGAGTTGTCGATGAATCTAAGGTCTATCAGTTAAGCAGTGACGGAACTAGGAGATGGCTTGATGTTAGCGCGGATGATTTCTTAAAAAGCGGCAGATCATTTTCCGGAGTTTTTGAAATATCGAAAGATGAGTTACAATTATACAAGGAGATAAACAGCATAACAAAACTATAAATTTATGAGATTTGAAGATTTTAAAAATTTATTCAGGAACATTGAATTAGCGGAGCACAATACTTATGGTATAGGCGGAAAAGCCGATATGCTTGTTGAAGTTAGAACAAAAGATGAGCTTAAAGATGCGATATATCTTGCAAACTATAACCACGTTCCTTATTACATTTTAGGAGGGGGGACAAATGTGTTGATATCTGATAGCGGATTTAACGGTATAGTTATAAAGAACAAGATACAAGAAATGAGCTTTAACAAAGAAAAAGAGCAGGTGTTTGCGGGTTCCGGGGTTCCTATGGGCGCGCTTATCAACAAAGCAAAGAAAGAGGGGTTATCTGGTCTTGAGTGGGCTGCCGGTCTGCCAGGCACTTTAGGTGGGGCGATATTTGGAAATGCCGGATCTTGCGGAAGTTCAATGTCGGAAAATATTGATTTTGTTGAGGTTTTGGACCCAATCGATCTTTCTTTTAAAGTTGTCTTTAAAGATGATTGCGGGTTTTCTTACAGGGAAAGCGCTTTTAAGAAGAGCGGTTATATAATAACCGGTGCAATGCTGAAGTTGAAAAAAGATGATCCGGTTGCCATTATGAATAAAATGGCGGAAAATTTTCTTTTTAGAAAGGATCAGCAGCCTTTATCTGAAAGATCGGAAGGCTGCGTCTTTAAGAATATTGATCTTTCGCAGAGGAAAGATGTTCCGCTCAAAATATGGAAAGAGATCCCGGAGTTTTCTGTTTTTGTGAAAAAGGGAATGATCCCGGCTGGATTTTTAATAGATAGAGCCAGATTGAAAGGCTTGAGAGTTGGTGGCGCTATGGTCTCCGAAAGACACGCGAATTTCATAGTAAACACCGGCAATGCATCCGCAAGCGATATACATAAACTTATAAATGAGATAAAGAACAAGGTTTTTAAAAAGTTTGGAATTGAACTCGAAGAGGAAGTGCGTTTAGTCGGCTTTTGAGCTTTAAGCCGAGAGTGATCAAGACCTTTCTTGATATAAATATGTTAAAATATTTTTTAAGATAAAGCTTCCCCGATAAGAAACTCTATGCGGGGCATTGCGAAGACCTTCCTCCAGAGGCGGACAGGTTCGGAAATGTAAAGCTTCGCTTCGCCTAGCTTCACAGTTTACTCACTCACTTGAAGATAACACCTGTGTAATACAAAAACATACAAAATAATAACTGTGAGTTGTCCACAGTTATTTTTATTTTTATTTGTTGTATAATTAAATTATAAAAATATTAAAAATATTAAAAATATTTTTATAAAAAATTTTTATAACTTTAAATTATAAAGTTTAAATTTAAAAAAGGTCGATACTTTTAAATACTTAATTGATAAATTAAGATTTGATATTTAAAAATTGAATTTTAATTTAATAAAAAAATGCCAGTAAAGAAAAAAGCAAAAAAGAGAGTAGTTAAGAAAGCTGCTCCAAAAAGAAAAGTAGCAAAGAAGAAAGTTGCTAAGAAGACTGTTAAAAGAGTAGTTAAGAAAAAAGTAGCAAAAAAGAGAGTAGTTAAGAAAGCTGCTCCAAAAAGAAAAGTAGCAAAGAAGAAAGTTGCTAAGAAGACAGTTAAAAAAGCTGCTAAGAAAAGAACTGTAAAAAGAAAGAGATAAATTTTTCTTTTCAAAAACAACCTCGGTCACTCGGGGTTGTTTTTTTGTTTCTTGTCTTTGACCTATCGCATACACATTGCTGATTTTGTTATTATATTGTAGTATTAGCATATGGAATTTGGCGTACAATTCTTAATTCTTAATTTTTAGGATCTTTATTATGCTTGTTGACGAAGTAAAAATAGAAGTAAAAGCGGGAGATGGCGGAGACGGAAAGGTGCACTTTGATACCGGTAAGTTCTCGCAAGGCCCTGATGGCGGAGATGGCGGAGATGGCGGATCTGTTTTTGTTGTTGGAGTTTCTGATCTTGGAGCATTGAACCAGTTCAGATTTAAAAAGAAGTTTCACGCGGAGGATGGACAAGATGGAATGACCCAGAAAAAACATGGTAAGAACGGTGAGGATATGTTTTTGAGAATACCGGTTGGGACCATTGTTCATAATCTGACAACGGGGGAAAAGGAAGAGGTTTTGGAAGTTGACCAAAAAGTGAAGATAGCGGTTGGCGGAGTTGGTGGCAGGGGAAACTTTGAATTTCGTTCAAGTACAAACACAACACCAAAGGAGGCGGAAGACGGAAAAGAAGGAGATGACTTTGAGATATTTTTAGAACTTCAACTCATAGCGGATATCGGTTTTGTCGGTCTTCCTAATGTTGGAAAGTCCAGTATGTTAAATGAGCTTACAGCGGCAAGCGCGAAGGTGGCAAATTATAAGTTTACCACCCTTGAGCCAAATCTTGGAGTTTTGGATGAGCTCATTATTGCCGATATCCCAGGACTTATTGAGGGAGCATCGGAAGGTAAGGGGCTTGGGCATAAGTTCTTAAGGCATATTGAAAGAACAAGGACATTGATACACTTTTTGTCCGCAGAGTCGGATGATCCAAAGAAAGATTATGAAGTTGTAAGAAAAGAGCTGGAAAATTATGATCAGGAGCTTTTTAAGAAGGAAAAATATATATTTTTATCCAAGCACGACACTCTAAAAGAAGAGGAGCTGGCTGAAAAGTTAAAAGAACTTAAAAAGATATCTAAAGATGTTTTGCCGGTCTCTATATATGATCCGGAGAGTATTGAAAAGGTGAGATCACTGTTGCATAAGCTGGTGAAGGAAAATGTAAAGCTGGAACAAAATGTGGAAGAAAAAGATAAGTAAAAAGCATTTTTTTAAAATATCTAAATGGATAAAGACTTAGTAAATAAAAATAGGCATTGTCCTTTGTGTAGAGAGTTGCTTGTTTTAAAGAACGATGTGTTGTTTTGCCCTTCTTGCAATATTTATATAGGGCGGCCGGAAAGCTTTCACATATCATTTGGTCCGAATTCGCATTACTTTCATCAGAAATTTGAGTTGAATCATAGCAGAGAGAAGGAAGAAACGGTAAGTCATGTTTTTTTGAGTTACATAATAATATTTATAATAATAGTTGGTGTGTTGTTCGTGTCTATGGAGTATTTTTACAAACCATATGTGATAAAGATCCAGAAACAAGAGCAGGTCGCCCCGGCTGAAGATAATTAAAAATAAAGGCTCCCCGATTTCACGGGCTGAACCTGTAGTTTCAGCGTTTGTTCGGAAATGTAAAGCTTCGCTTCACATTTTTCTCACTCGCTTGAAAACAAAAATATGAAAAAACAAAAAAAATTATATCGTTCTGAGAAAAATAAAATAATAGCCGGAGTTTGCGGAGGCTTAGCTGAATATTTCAATATTGACCCTGTTTTGGTTAGGATCGCTTTTGTGATAGTGGCTTTCATAAATGGTGTTGGTATTTTAGCTTATATATTGCTTTGGGCGATAGTGCCAAAAGAATCAGATGCAGATAGTTCTGATATGGAGAAGAACCTAAAAGAATTCGGAAAGGAGTTGAAAGAAAGTGTGGATGTGGCGGCAGTAGAAACTAAAAAATATACACACTCAAAAAGATCAAAAAATGTGATCGCTGTTATTATTATAATCACCGGTGCCGTGATATTGCTCAACCAGTTCAATTATGTTTGGTATCTAAGACCCCATTTTGTTTTCCCTGTTCTTCTTGTTGTTTTTGGTGTCTATCTTCTTTTAAGAGGACTTAATAATAACAATGAGAATAAAAAAAGCAAAAAAGAAAGTAAATGATATTTTTAGCAAGCTCCGGAGCATAAAAACAAGCTCTTTGTCATCTGACAAAGAGCTTGTTTTTATGCTCTATTTTCTGTGGATGATTGTGTGGGTCTTTTATGGCATAATAAGGGTGAGCTGAAAGAGAATTATTTAAAGAGTATTTTATGTCAAAAGGTTTGAAATTTGGAAACAAAACTATACCGTATTGGGCTTTATGGTTGTTTTTATTTATAGTTATCTTTCCATTTAAGGATGGTCACATAGAAAATAATAATGTTGCGTCAAGTAATGTTCAAGACGAGGAGCTTAAGTTTTATCCGGCAAGAAAAGATATTAAAAATAATAATGATGAGTTTTTGGTAGCAAGAGTAATAGATGGCGATACGATAGAGATCGAAACGGGCGAGACGGTAAGATATATAGGAATGAATACGCCGGAAACCGCGCATCCTAAAAAGCCGGTGGAGTGTTTTGGAAAAGAAGCTTCAGCAAGAAATAAGGAGTTAGTGGAAGGAAAAAAGGTTAGATTGGTCAAAGATGTTTCCGAAAGAGATAAATACGGCAGGCTTTTGCGTTACGTTTATGTTGGTGATTCGTTTATAAATCTAGAGCTTGTGAAAGAGGGTTATGCTTATGCTTCGGCTTTTCCTCCAGATGTTAAATATAGCGATGCTTTTCTGAGCGCTCAAAAAAATGCAATAGAAGGTGGTTTTGGACTTTGGGGAAGTTGTGAAGATATTGATAGTGTAGCGCTTTCAAAAGATAGTAGAGAGAAAAATATCGGGGCATGCGAAATAAAAGGAAATATCAGTCAAAAAGGCGAAAAGATATATCATATAAAAGGTTGTGATTACTACGATGATACAAAAATAGACGAGTTAAAAGGCGAGAAGTGGTTTTGTTCTGAGAAGGAAGCGTTGGACGCCGGCTGGAGAAAAGCATTAAATTGTATTTGAAGTATGCTTAGTATTTTTTTAATTGCATAAGTTTAGAAAAGTTATATAATTAAGTTATAATATTTTTTAATATAAATATATGAACAAACAACTTATACCACTGAGCATACTTTTTTCATTTATTTTATTTTCTGTCTTTGGATTTATTGTTTTTAATATGAAAGATGGACTCCCTGTCATTACTTCTATTAAAAATAGCGGAGTTTCTGTTCCGCAAATAGAGCTTCCAAAAAAGATAACTACTGTCTCGGGAGGCGCTCCGGCGGTCACTCCTTCAAAGAAAGATATTGCCGGATTTAAAAGATTTACTTCGGATAGCGAGGTTAAAGAATATTTGACAAAAAGCGATTCTTTACAGGGTGGATATGGCAGTGGATTTACCAAATCAAACAATACCGCTGTAGCTATGCCTGCCACCATGGTGGGTCGGGAGGTGGCTGATGGAATGGGTGGAGGGGGAGTTGTTGCTGAAAGGACTTCCAATACGAATGTTCAAGTTATCGGTATAGACGAGCCGGACATCGTAAAGACGGATGGGAAGAATATTTATTTTTCATCACAAAATTATTATTACGGAGGAATAAGAGAACCGATGATGAGAGTGATGGATAGCAGTAGTGGTATAGCCGCTCCTTATTATAAAAATGAAGCAAAGACAAAGATCGTAAACGCTTTTCCTCCATCTGACTTGAAAGAAAAAGGCGCTATAGATAAGATAGGAAATTTGTTGCTTTCAGATAATGACCTTGTTGTTTTCTCCGGTAATTTTATCTATGGCTATGATGTGTCAGACCCTGCTAAGCCGAAGCAAAAGTGGGATATAGAGCTCAAAAATGGCAATCAGTTTGTTCGGGCGCGACTTTACGATGGGAAAATATATCTTGTTACAAGAAAAGCTCTAAATAGATACGCTCCGTGTCCGATAGTTCCTTTTGCGGTTGAGAAAGAGGAAGTAAGCATTCCTTGCGGAGGGATCTATCATCCGGATGTCATTATTCCTGCAAATGTCACTTACAATGTAAGCACGATAAATGTTGGCAATGGAAAGATGGACATTGGAATGTCATTCTTGGGTTCTTATGATTCTACTATATATATGTCTGGAAATTATCTTTATGCGGCTTACTCTTACTCCGGGGATATTATGAATTTCTTTTACGGTTTTGTTTCTGAAAATAGTGATATTTTTTCAAGGACTGTCTTAGATAGGATCAAAACTCTTCAGAGTTATGATATAGGCCAAAATACGAAAATGTCGGAGCTTCAGATGGCGTTAAACGAGTTTAGAAACTCAATGGATCAGGATACCAGGCTTAAGTTTGAAAATGAAGTTCAGAACAGAATGAGCTCTTATATGAATAAACACAAAAGAGATCTGCAGAAAACAGATATTGTGAGGGTTAGTTTGAGCGACCTTAATGTCAGCTCTATCGGAACTGTTCCCGGAACTTTGTTAAATCAATTCTCGCTGGATGAGTATAAGACTAATTTGCGTGTTGCGACAACTGTTGGGCAAGGATTTTTCTGGTTTGATTTTGGCTCATCGCAAGAGTCTGAAAATGATGTTTATGTGTTGGACGGGGATATGAGCGTGGTCGGGCTTGTTCAAGGTCTTGGTTTGGACGAAAGAATATATTCTGCCAGATTTATAGAGGACAAAGGTTATCTTGTTACTTTTAAAAAGACCGATCCTTTCTTTGTAATGGATCTCTCAGATCCTAAAAAGCCACAGATATCAGGCGAGCTCAAAATACCCGGCTATTCTTCATATTTGCACCCGATAGATAAAGACACGATAGTCGGTATAGGAAAAGATGCTTCAACTGTGAAAATATCCTTATTTGACGTTTCTGACCCAAAGAATCCAAAAGAGGCTTCAAAATATATGTTAAACGAATATTGGTCTGAAGTTCTAAGCACACACCATGCATTTTTGTTAGATGACAAACACAAGGTGTTCTTTATGCCCGGATCTAAAGGCGGTTATGTTTTCTCCTACGACAAGAACAATGTAAAACTTCAAAAGGCGGTCAGCGGGGTTTCTGCCAAAAGAGCGTTGTATCTTAACGATTATCTTTATATTGTTGGAAGCGACAGAATAGTGGTGCTGGATGAGTCTAACTGGGAAAGAGTGAACGAGTTGGTGTTTTAATGCAGACCATGTTTAAAAACTCGCGCCTACGGCGCGGGTTTTTAATTATCTCAAAATAAAATACTAAGCTTAGTTGCGATCGCAACTAAGCTTAGTATTTTTTAAAAAAGCAAGATCTATTTTTTACTTGGAGTTCTTTTCTATCGCCTCTTCAAAAAGATCCGGTTTTGGCGGATGAAGCTCATTCATCATTTTTACAAACTCATCGTGGCTTAGTTTTAGTCTTGGGTTATTTTCTTTTTCTTCTTTGAGTGTTGTGAATGATCTTCCTTGGTAGTCGTGCGCCGGGTACACTTTTGTGCTTTCGTCCAACTTCATCAACTTTTCCCAGATACTTGCATAAAGTCCTTCGCTGTCGCCGAGTTGGAAGTCTGTTCTTCCGGTCCCATCTATTAAAAGAGTATCACCGGTAAATAAAAGATCATCAATATGGATGCAAATGCTTTCGTTTGTGTGTCCGGGCGTGTGAATGATGTTTATCTTCAGCTCACCAAGCTCTAGAACGTCGCCATCCGTCAATTCTATATCTTTTCTTTTTGTTGGTGAATTCTTGTGCATCGCTATTTTTGCCCCGGTCTCAGCCTTTATTTCTTCTGATGTTGAGATGTGGTCGGCATGGGTGTGAGTATCGATTATGTATTTTAAGTTAAGATCATTTTCTTTTAAATGGTTTAGATAATCTTTTGTCTCCACCTCTTGGGAGGGGTCTATTAAGAGTGATTCTTTTGAGCTGGGGTCGCTTATGATATATGACAAACATCCGCGCGGAGATCTGAATTGTTTTAATAAGTATTTATTGTTCATATTTTTTAATTTAGTTTTTATGTTTTTAATCTATCAGATAAATGAATTTATATCAAATTCAGCCTTTTTATTCTATTTTTTTCCATTTTACAAAGAAGCTTTTTTGGAGTAATATAAAAGCATAAGAGTTAACTAAATCTTATGAAAATAGATATAAAATCCACAAATTTTGAATTAACGCCGTCAATAACCACATATATAAATGAGAAAGTGGGATCTTTGAAGAAATTCATCAATGTTTCCGACAATAGTGATGGGGGAACAGCTCCGGTTGAAGCCTTTGTGGAGGTTGCAAGAACGACAAATCATCATAAAAATGGAGATGTTTACAAAGCAGAGATCAATATGAAGGTCAAAGGCGAGCTTCTGAGAGTGGATGTCAGTGATTGGGATGTTAGAGTTGCGATAGGCTCGGCAAAAGATCTTATGGAAAGAAAGATAGTTGAGATAAAGGAAGAGAAAGGCGCAAAACAAAGAAAGGGAGAGCGTACATTTAAAAGATTAAAATCAATTTCTCCACTCGCGTGGTTTAAAAAAGAAAAGTAATTTCGGTTATGGCTGTTTGCTTTTAGGTTGATGTTATGATCTTCCTAAAAGCAAACAGCTAAAAGCTAAAAGTTAGTATATGTTTTCAATTTTCGGAGACCCAAACAAGAAGATAATAAAAAAGTTACAATCTACGGTAGATAAGATAAACGAACTCGAACAACAGTTCGAGTCTTTTTCTTTTGAAGAAATAAAGAAAAAGACAGAGGAGTTAAAGGGTAGACTAAAAGACAAAGAGACCTTGGAAGATGTGCTTCCGGAGGCTTTTGCGCTTGTAAGGAAAGCATCCCAACTCACGATAGGCTTGAGACATTATGATGTTCAGCTTATGGGAGGAATAGTTTTGAATCAGGGAGATATAGCCGAGATGAAGACTGGAGAAGGAAAGACGCTCGTTGCTACTTTGCCTGCCTATTTGAATGCGCTAACGGAAAAAGGAGTTCATATAGTCACGGTCAATGACTATCTTGCAAAAAGAGATGCCGGTTGGATGGGTCAGGTTTATAATGCTTTGGGGCTTTCTGTTGCTTGTGTGAACAATGGAGCGTCGTATAAATATAAAGATCCGGAGGAGAACTTTGAGGAGCTTGATAAAGAACACGATGAAAAGGGAAGTTTTAAGGTTGAAAAAGAATTCTTACAACCCTGCTCCAGAAAAGAAGCTTATGCTTGCGACATAACATTTTGTACAAACAATGAACTTGGCTTTGACTATTTGAGAGATAATATGGCGCCATCAGAAGAAGAGATGGTTGGCAGGGGAACTAACTTTGCTATAGTTGACGAGGTGGACTCTATCTTAATAGATGAGGCAAGAACACCGCTCATAATATCCGCTCCGGCAGAAGACTCAACAGATCTTTACGCCCAGTTTGCGAGGATTATTCCTCAGTTAAGGGAAAACGAGCATTATAACATAGATGAAAAGATGAGAGCGGTTACACTTACCGAAGAAGGAATAGAAAAAATAGAAAATATTTTGGGACTCGACAATATTTACGATACCAATGTTTTGGGAAGTTCCGGAATGAGGTATGTTCATCATCTTGAGCAGGCATTGCGCGCTCAAACTTTATTTAAAAAAGATAAGGATTATGTAGTAAAAGATGGAGAGATCATAATAGTAGACGAATTTACCGGAAGGCTTATGCCCGGAAGAAGATATTCCGAGGGTCTTCATCAAGCGCTTGAGGCGAAAGAGAATGTGTAGGTTCAAAGAGAATCCAGAACCTTGGCATCTATAACATTTCAAAATTATTTTAGGCTTTACAACAAACTTTCCGGAATGACCGGAACCGCCGCAACTTCAGCGGAAGAATTTTCAAAGGTTTACGGGTTGGATGTTGTTCAGGTGCCGTCAAACAGACAAAATGTGAGAAAAGATCTGCCTGATATGATATATAAGAGCGAAAAAGGAAAATACCAGGCTGTTATAGAAGAGATAAAAAAACAACATGAAGCTGGAAGGCCTGTGTTGGTCGGTACGGCTTCAATAGAAAAAAATGAATATCTCTCAGCCCTTCTTAAAAGAGAAGGTGTTAAACATGAGCTCTTGAATGCAAAAAACCATGAAAAAGAAGGTGAGATAATAGCTCAAGCCGGAAGATTGAATGCTGTTACGATCGCTACAAATATGGCCGGTCGCGGGGTTGATATTATTTTGGGTGGAAATCCGCCGGAAAAAGAGGAGGCGGAAAAAGTAAAGGAGCTTGGAGGACTTCTTGTGATAGGAACGGAGAGACACGAAGCAAGAAGAATAGATAACCAGTTAAGAGGTAGAGCGGGAAGGCAGGGCGACCCGGGGTCTTCACAGTTCTTTTTGTCTTTGGATGATGATCTTATGAGGATATTTGGGGGGGATAAAGTAAAGAGTATGATGGATACGCTTAAGGTTCCGGAAGACCAACCTCTGACAAATCCTATAGTTTCAAGATCGATAGAGTCAGCCCAGAAAAAAGTTGAGGGACACCATTTTGATTCTAGAAATTATGTTTTGAAATATGATGAAGTTTTGAACAAGCAAAGAGAGGCTATATACAATATGAGAAGAGAGGTGTTGAGAGAAAAGGATACGAAAGAAAAGGTTTTAGCTTTTGTAAAAAATGAATTATCAGGATTTGTGAAAGCGCATACGCAAGATGAATATCCTGAGAAATGGAATATTAAAGAAATATATGAGGATGTAAATACAATAATGCCGGTTTCTTCTGATGTTATTTCTGAGATAGGGGGAATTTCAAAGAAAGAAAATATTTCACCATTGGAAAGAAAAGAAGAAATAGAGAAATATTTGTTCTCGGTGGCAGATGCTCGCTACAAAGAAAAGGAACAGGAGTTGGGAGAGGATGTGATGAGGCAGGCGGAAAGAGCGGTTATGCTAAGAACTATAGATTCTTTATGGATGGATAATCTTGAAAATATAGACTATTTGAGGGATTCTGTTGGGCTTAGAGCTTACGGACAAAAAGATCCTTTGGTTGAGTTTAAGAACGAAGCTCATCTTTTATTTAGAGATCTTCAAATAAGTATAGGAAAAAATATCGCAAGCACTATATTTAAGATAGGTCCGGTCAGAGAGACCAGAGAAGCGCCAAGGAAAGTCATAATGAGCGGTCCGGCAAAGACTCAAAGTGAAAGTGGTAGCGACAAAGACGATAGCACCTCTGATAAGGTTGGCAGAAATGATCCTTGTCCCTGCGGAGCGAAAAAATCGGATGGTTCTCCGGTAAAGTATAAGCATTGTCATGGAAAATAGGGTTGGATCAAGATAAAACAAGTGACGTCCGCATTTTAAGGACGGATCTGGCAGAAAATATAAGAAGCGTTATGAGGCATAACAAAAATCATTAAAAATGCAATATGGAAAAATACAAAAATATATTTAAAATAATTTTTGGATGGATAAAGGAGATACTATATTGGGTGCTGAAATTTATATTTGCTTTCATTGGTGTTTTTTACAAACCAAAGGAAGGCGAGTTCTCTGAGGAGAAGATTAATATAGTTTTATTGCATGATTTTTTCTCAAGAAGTGTAATCCTTATGCCGCTTGCCGGAAGATTGAAGAAACTTGGCTTTAATGTGGTTTATTTTGACAGCGGCTGGGGTTTTGCCGGAGTTAAGAAAAGCGCTGATAAGCTTAATGAGTTTATAAAAACAAAAAATAAGGGCAGGACCATACTTTTTGGGTATAGTCTGGGAGGGCTTATTGTAATGGAGGCAAGAAGGGCTCATATTGAGCTCAAGGATATTCCAGCGGTGACTTTGGGTGCTCCGCTAAAAGGCGCACCTGTTGCAAGTGTTTTTCCCATATTTGATTCTTGCAAGGATATGAGACCGGGAAGCGATTTCATAAAGAAAATCGAGAAAGAAAGAGATAGCCTCAATAATGTTATAACAGCAAAATCTCTTTATGATGAAATAGTGTTTAATGGCTATTCTTGTCTTGATACAGATGCAAAATGTAAGGTTCTTGATATTATTGGTCACGTGGCGCTTATATTCGAAATGAAAGATGATGACCTTACAAGTTTATTATCCTGGTATTTTGATAAGAATATTCACTCTGAATTTAAGCCAAAGCCGGGGCAAATAGATTTCACAAATATAAGAAGGGTTCCTGTCATAAATTGTGTTGTAAGATCGGATGGAAAGGTGCTTTTGGTAAAAAGAAGCGGCGGTATGAAGTTTTACCCTAACTATTGGAATGGCATATCCGGATTTTTAGATGATGATCAAACTGTAGAGGAAAAAGTTTTGGAAGAGCTCACAGAAGAACTTGGAGTAGAAGAGGATGATATCATCTCTATGAAAAAGGGAAGTATTATAGAATACGAGGATTCAGCATATAAAAAAACGTGGCTTATACATCCGGTTCTTGTTGATATTAATACTAATGATATTAAAATAGGTTGGGGGGCGAAAGAGTTTAAGTGGGTAAGCCCGACAGAACTTGATGATTTTGAGCTTCTTCCGGGATTTGATAAAGTGGTAGAGACTTTATTTGAAAGATAAAGGTTCTTTGTCCAAGTTTTAATACTCTAAAATTTATGAAAAAAATTTTAACCCTATGTCTGCTTCACAAGGAGCCGGAAATTCTTTTAGGTATGAAAAAGTATGGTTTTGGCGAGGGAAAATGGAACGGTTTTGGCGGTAGGGTTGAGGAGGGGGAGGATATTGAGGATGCGGCAAGACGTGAGCTTGTGGAAGAAGCTGGCATTGAGGCTCCTGTTATGGAAAAAATGGGAATATTGGAATTTGAGTTTCACGGAGATTCGGAAGTGTCGGAGGTTCATATTTTCAAGGCAACCGACCATGAAGGTGAGATAGTGGAGACGGATGAGATGCGCCCAGAGTGGTTTCATACTGACCACATTCCTTACGAAGATATGTGGCAGGATCATATCTTGTGGTTGCCTCTTTTATTGGAAGATAAAAAATTTGTCGGAAAAGTGTATTTTGACAAGGACCAAAATATCTTAAATCATTCTATTTTAGAAATAGATGAGTTTGAATAATTATGGCTATACCAAAGTTTATTCCAAAACCGGGGCAGATAGACTATACAAACATAAAAAGAGCACCCGTTTTAAATTGTGTTGTAAGATACAGCGACAAGATATTACTTTTAAAAAGAAGCGCCGAGCTTAATTTTTACCCGAGTTATTGGAACGGGGTTTCCGGGTTTTTGGATGACGATAAAAATGTGTCAGAAAAGGCAAGGGAGGAGCTTTCAGAAGAGGCTGGTATTTTGGCTGAAAATGTGATATCAATAAAAGAAGGAGAGGTCTTTTTACAGGAGGAGCCGAAATATGACAAGACTTGGATAGTCCATCCGGTCCTGGTGGAGGTTGATACCGATAAGATAAAAACTGACTGGGAATCGCAAGAATACAAATGGGTGAGCGTGGAAGAAGCGAGAAAAATGGACCTTTTACCAGGATTTGAAAGAGTTTTAGATGTTTTAAAGATTTAAATTTATGGAAGAGAACAAACTGGTAAGGGATAAGATCCCGGAAATAATAAAAGCAAGGGGAGATGTCTGTGATTTTTATATTGCGGATGATAAGGAATATTGGGAAAAGTTGAAAGAAAAACTATTTGAAGAAATAGATGAGTTTTTTGAGGATGAGAGCAAGGAAGAGATGGCTGATTTGCTGGAGGTGGTAAATGCTATAATGAAATACAAGGGTTTTGATATACATGACATTAAAAAAATCCGCCACAAAAAAAGAAAGCTAAGAGGCGGTTTTGATAGGAAGGTCATTTTGACCGACTTCTAAAATGGAAAAGCTAACATTCATAACCTCAAATGAAGCTAAGGCAAAATATCTAAGCGATTATTTTCATTTTCCGGTCCATCATCTAAAGTTAGATCTGCCGGAGATCCAGTCTCTGGACCTATCTGAAGTGGTGCTTGATAAGGCTAAAAGGGCTTATAATGAGGTGAAAAAGCCTGTTTTGGTGGAAGACACATCTTTGGTCTTTAACGCTTTAGGCGAGCTTCCCGGACCGCTCATAAAATGGTTCTATGAAACGCTGGGAAATGACGGGCTTTGTAAGCTTTTGGATGCTTACGAAAATAGAAGCGCGGTAGCCGAGGTGGCTTTTGCTGTCTGTGATGAGAGCGGCGTGAATGTGTTTTCAGGCATGGTAGAGGGGGAGATAGCAAAAGAGCCAAAAGGCGAGTCCGGCTTTGGCTGGGATCCGATATTTATACCAAAAGGACATAAAAAGACCTGGGCTGAAATGAAAGGCGATGAAAAGCACGAGAGCTCAATGCGAAAGATAGCTTTGGAAAAAATGAGTGAATACTTTTGTAAGATCTAAAAACAAAAAACCTCTCCGGCATTACCGGAGAGGTTTTTTGTTTTTACTCGTTTTCTTCTGTTGTTTGTTGTGTTTCTTGCGTAGTTGTCTCGTTTAAGTCGTTTTCTTGTTTTGCTTCCTCTTTCATTTTATTTTCTTTCTCTTGCTTCTTACAAGTGTTTAGCCCCAGTATTTTATTAAGCGGGCAGAAGCCTATTGCCGCAGTAGCAAAAAGTATTATAGCTATGATGTAGAAAATGGCATTGAACTCAAGACCAAGCCACAAAAACACAAAGCCTAAGATGAATCTTATTATTTTTTCTGTTGTACCTACATTGCATTCCATATTTTTTATCTTAATTGTTATCTAAATATTGTATAAGTTAATTATAGCATTTTTTAGTCCATTTGACCTTAGATTGTCCACAGTATAGAATTAAGATATTAAATAATTTTTTTAGTTATGGATAATATAAAAGTAGAACTGCCCACAACTATTGTCATATTTGGCGGAACGGGGGACTTGAGTAAAAGAAAGCTTCTGCCGGCTTTTTTTAGTTTGTATTCCAAGGATATATTGCCGGATAAGTTCAGATTGGTCGGAGTCTCAAGAACGGAAAGGCCGGATAATGAATTTCGAGATATCATAAAAGATTCGGTTATCAAGTATTCACGGTATAAAGAAAAGGTATTATCTGAAAAACTGAACGAGTTCTCTGATTTTGCCTGTTATCTTTCGGGAAAGTTCGAGGATAAAGAGACATACAAAAAATTAGCTCAGCATCTCTTGGAGGTGGATGAAGAGCTTGGCGTGTGTTCAAATAAGCTTTTTTACCTTGCTGTACCTCCGCAAAATTATAAAACTATTCTTAAAAATCTGGAAAGTTCCGGTTTGACCATTCCTTGTTCGAAAGAAGAGGGTTGGACCAGGGTCTTAATAGAGAAGCCTTTTGGTTCTGACTATAAAACAGCCGAAGAACTCGATGCTCTTTTGGGAAAACTTTTCCGTGAGGAGCAGATATTCAGAATAGATCATTATCTTGCAAAAGAGACGATACAGAACATTTTGACATTTCGTTTTACCAATTCTCTTTTTGAGCCTATCTGGAATCGGGATCATATAGAAAAGATGGAGATAAAACTTCTGGAAAAACTTGATGTTTCAACAAGAGGAAGTTTTTATGATGGAATAGGGGCTTTGCGAGATGTGGGCCAAAATCACATTTTGCAGATCTTGGCTGCAATGACTATGGAAAATCCGAGATCTTTAGATGCTGAACATATCAGAAAAAAAAGAGCGGAGCTGCTTGCTTCTTTGAAGCTTATTTCAAAAAAAGATATTCCAAAGCTGACATTAAGCGGCCAGTACAGAGGTTATAGAGAAGAAGAAGGTGTAGCTAAAGATTCAAATACCGAAACCTATTTTAATATTAAAGCATTTATAGATAATAAAAGATGGGAGGGTATTCCATTTATTTTGGAAAGCGGTAAGGCACTTTCAGAAACGAAGACCGAGGTAAAGATATATTTCAAGGAAAAAAAGCCGTGTTTTTGCTCAGGCGAGCACAAAAAGCATAAGCATCAGAATATTATAACCTTTAGAATCCAGCCGGACGAGTCGATCTTTATAGACTTTTTTGTAAAAAGACCGAGCCTTGTTATGGATTATGAGAAAAAGGAGCTTTGCTTTGAGTATGGCGGAGATATCCTGTCATCAATGATGCCGGATGCCTATGAGAAGATACTTTTTGATTGTATGATGGGCGATCAAACTTTATTTACAAACACAAAAGAGATCTTAGCGTCATGGAAATTCATAACTTCCATACTTGAAGGCTGGAAGGATGTCGCACCCGCATTATATGAAAAGGGAAGTCGTGGTCCTAATGTTATATCAGGACTTGAAAAATAGCGTCTTTTAAATAAAGGTTCCCCGATGCAAGCATGCGGGGTATTACGCAGACCTCGCTTTGCTCGGCTTCCATTTCACTCTCTCGCTTGAAAATAAAGGTTTGTTGA
>Ga0114931_10003626_pt1 | contig 19498 bp, 19 predicted proteins | sample 2SBtaG_FD_89579 | JGI IMG/M metagenome (GOLD analysis project Ga0114931, IMG submission 89579) | Deep subsurface microbial communities from Kolumbo volcano to uncover new lineages of life (NeLLi) - 2SBTROV14_V59a metaG | ecosystem: Environmental > Aquatic > Marine > Volcanic | place: Kolumbo...
AGGCGTCCACGTATTTCTGCACCGCCGCCTGCATGACCACATGGGCCGCCGGCTCCAGGCCCTGGGCGTCCACGAAGGCGGGGGGCAGGGGCGCGTCCTCGCCTTTTACCCGGCGGAACAGCCGGTAGGCGTAATCGCATACCTCCTCGCTCTCGCGGCGGCCGTCGGGCATCAACACCTGGCGCGTATAAGTGAAGCTAAACGCGGGTTCCAGCCCGGAGGAGATATTGTCAGCCAGAAGCGAGATGGTGCCCGTGGGCGCGACCGAGGTGACCAAGCCGTTGCGCATGCCGCGCTCGGCGATGGCCGCGCGGATGTCCTCGTCCAGCTCTTGTACGGTCTCGCTTGCCAGGTATTTGTCCCGATCGAAGAGGGGAAAGGCGCCCTTCTCGGCGGCGAGTTCGCTCGAGGCCATGTAGGCCGCCCGGCGCAACGCCGCCATCCAGCGCTCGGTCAGCTCCACGGCCCGGGCACTGCCGTAGCGCGCGCCGCACATGATGAGCGCGTCCGCGAGGCCGGTGATGCCCAGGCCGACGCGCCGCTTGGCCCTGGCCTCGTGGGCTTGCGCGGGCAGGGGAAAGCGCGAAACGTCGATCGCGTTGTCCAGCATGCGCACGGCGATTGGCACAAGAGCCCGGAGCTCGTCCAGGTTCAGCGTGGCCTTGGCCTCGAACGGCGCCGTCACCAGGGCCGCCAGGTTGATGGAGCCGAGCAGACACGCCCCATAGGGCGGCAACGGCTGCTCGCCGCATGGGTTGGTGGCGTGGATCTCCTCGCAATAGGCTAGGTTGTTGCGCCGGTTTATGCGGTCGATGAAGATCACCCCCGGCTCCGCCGTGGCGTAGGTCGAGCGCATGATCTTATCCCACAGATCCCGGGCCTGGACCGTGCGATAGGTGGTGCCGGCGAACGTGAGCTCCCATGCCCCGTCCTCGCGCACGGCACGCATGAAGGCATCGCTCACCAGCACCGAGAGGTTGAACATGCGCAAGCGCTCCGGCGCCCATTTAGCCTCGATGAAGGCCTCGATATCCGGGTGGTCGCACCTGAGCGTGCCCATCATGGCGCCGCGCCGGTAGCCGGCGCTCATGATGGTGCGGCACATGGCGTCCCACACGTCCATGAAGCTGAGCGGGCCCGAGGCGTCGGCGCCGACCCCCTTGACCGGCGCGCCCTTGGGCCTGAGCGTCGAGAAGTCGTAACCTATGCCGCCGCCCTGCTGCATGGTCAGCGCGGCCTCTTTCAGCCCCTCGAAGATCCCGGCCATGTCGTCGGGAATGGTGCCCATGACGAAGCAGTTGAAGAGGGTCACCGCGCGCTCGGTGCCGGCGCCCGCCAGGATTCGACCCGCCGGGATGAACCGGAAGTCGGTCAATGCGTCGTTGAAGTCCCGCTCCCAGCGCACGGGCTCGCGCTCGGGCACGGCGAGCGCCCGAGCCACCCGGAGCCAGGTATCCGCGATGGTCTGATCGACCGACTCGCCGGTCGCCGTCTTGAGACGGTATTTCATGTCCCAGATACTCTGGGAAAAGGCGGACACCGTCCGCATCCCGTGACCTCCGCCCGCGACGTCCAATGGGGAGATCAGTCTACACCATCACCCGCCGGCGCGGGCGCCCCGGTCCGCGCGGGTGCCCCGGGGGCTTGGCACAGGCGTTCGCTCGCCTGCTCGATGCGTCGCTCCAGCTCCGCCGCGAATTTCCGCCGTGGCCAGCCCGGAGGGATCGGGGGCAGAAACTCGATGGTAATGACGCCCGGCACCTTGGCGAAACTGCGTCGGCCCCAGAACAGCCCCGAGTTGAGCGCCACGGGTACCACCGGCACGCCGAGCCGCGCGTAGAGCGCCGCCGTGCCCGGATGATAGGGCCGGCGCTGGCCGGGCGCGACGCGGGTCCCCTCGGGAAAAATCAAAATCTTGCGACCGTCGCGGATCCTCTGTTGCGCCGCGCGGATCATGCTTCTGAGCGCGGCCGCGCCGCCGGTTCGGTCGATGGCGACGCCGCCGGCGCGGGCGATGTACCACCCGAACGGGACCAGCCACATCAGCTCCCGTTTGAAGACGAAGCACGGGCCCTTGACCAGAACCGCGAAGATCAGGGTGTCCCATGCCGACTGATGCTTGGAGGCCAGGATGCATGGGCCCTTGGGCAGGTTGGCCAGGCCGCGCACCTGGTAACGCAGCCCGCACAAGACGGCGAGCAGGCCGAGCGAGCCGCGCGACCACAGGCGCGCCGCCGCCAGCAACAAGGGGCCGGGCCGGATCAGCAACGGCAGGAAGACGATCATCGACGCGGCGGACCAGGCGAAGAACGCAATGTTGAAGGCAAGGGAACGCAGGCCAATCATCGCGACGCCCCGGCGCTCAAGGGGCCGCGCAACAGCGCGATCAGGTATTTGACGTACTCGCTCGCGATCAGGCTGGCGCTGCCCGGCCAGCGCCACCAGTCTCGCTGCTTGAAGTTCTTGGGAAATACCGGATGGGGCACGATCTCCATGTTCGGCATGGCCCGGCGAAATTCCAGGAGGCTGCGCGGCATGTGATAGGCGCCCGTGACCAGGCGCAGGGAGCGCAGGCCCTCTTTGCGCATCCAGGCGGCGGTCTCGGCCGCGTTGCCGCGGGTATTGTCCGCCTGATAGCCGAGGGTGATGCAGCACGCCAGATTCCGCGGCGATTGCTGGGAAACGCGCAATAGATCCTCCACGTCGACCCCGCGATAAACGCCGGAAACGAACAGCCTCCGCGCCCGCTTTTGCGCCAGCAGCTCCAGGCCCCGGTGAACCCGTCCGCTGCCGCCGGTCAGCACCACGATCGCGTCGGTCACGCGCGTGCCATCGCGCACCTCGGTGGGCAGGGCCGAGGCAAACCACAGCAGCCCGACAAACAAAGCCACCGCCACGATGCCCAAACCCACCGCGAGACGGCGCGCGAGCCGCCGGCGGCGTGGTGCGAAACCCCGTCCATGAAACATGGCCACTCACCCCTAAGGCATGCGGCCGAGCGTGCGCAGCACGGTTAGCCGCGCGGTCAGCATGGCGATGAGCGCGATAATAACCGGCAGGAGCGCCAGCAGCGATATCTCCAGCGGCCGGATCGAAATGTCGGGCAAGATCATGGTCTTGGTGCCGGCCAGGGTGCGCTCCACCAGAACCACCGTCGCCACCGCCGCCAGCAGGCCGAACACGCCGCCGCGCAGGGCCAGCTTGAGCGCCTGCGCCTGGAACTGGCGGGCCACGTATGAATCCAGCGCGCCGATCAGGTGCAGGAGCTCGATAACGTGGCCGTGGACCGAAAGCCCCATGCGCGTGGCGAAGACGACGATCATGACCGCGCACCCGCCGACCAGGGCGACCACCAGCGCGGCCACGAGTTGCACCGAGCGCGCCAGATCGCGCAGGCGCCCGATCCACGCTTGATGGTCGTCCAGGACCGCGCCCGGCATGGCCTCCGCCACGCGCGCCGCCAGCGCGTCCATATCGATCTCCGCGCGGGACTCCAGGGTCACCGCGATCAAGGCCGGCACCGGCAGGTTCGCGCTACGGGCGGCGGTGCCCAGCCACGGCTCCAGGAGCCGGCCGATCTCGTCGGGCGTCATCTCTTGCGCGTCGCGCACGCCGGGCGTGCGGCGCAGCATCTCGATCAGGCGTTCGAGCTTCGCCGGCGCCGCCCGGGCCGGGTGCGCGGCCTCGTCGCGTGGCACCTGAATGGTCAATTGGCCGGTCAGCCCCTGCTCCCAATGGGCGACCGCCCGATTCATTATCATGGCGCAGACCAGGGCCAGCCCGGCCAGATAGACCATAACCGCCACCAGCCAAGGCAAGTAGCGCCCGGAGGCGTCGCGATCGAGCGGTACGTCGCCATGGCGCGCGCGCATCACGCGGCACTCCCCTCGCCGGGCCGCGCCGCGCCGGGCGGGCGGGCGCGCTCGATGCGCACATCGCCCTCGCCCATGCGCAGCACCGGGTGCTCGAAACGGGCGACCAGGGATTCGTTGTGGGTCGCGATCACGATGGTCGTGCCCAGCTTGTTCAACTCCTCGAACAGATAGAGCAGGCGTACGGCCATGCGGTCGTCCACGTTGCCGGTCGGCTCGTCGGCCAGGAGCAGGCGCGGCCGGCCGACCACGGCGCGCGCGATGGCGACCCGCTGCTTCTGGCCGCCGGAGAGGGTGGGCGGGTACGAATCCAGGTGCTCCGCGAGGCCAACCCAGGCCAGAAGCTCGGCCACGTGGCGGCGCACCTTCTCGTTGCGCTGCCCCCCCACCTTGAGCGGCAGGGCCACGTTTTCCAGCGCGGTCAGGTGGTTGAGCAGGCGGAAGTCCTGAAACACGACCCCGATTTGCCGCCGCATCAAGGCCGCGTCGCGGCGCGCGAGCGTGGCCACATCGCGCCCGAACAAGCGTAGGTTGCCTTCGCTCGGCCGCGTGGCCAGATAGATCAAGCTGAGCAGGGACGATTTCCCCGCCCCGCTGGGACCGGCCATGAAGTGAAACGAGCCCGGCTCAAGATGGAACGAGACACGACGCAGCACGTCCGGGCCCGTGCCGTAGCGCAGCGCGACATCCTCGAAACGAACCAATATCCCTTGAACCCTCTAGTGGATAAAATCCACTGGCAGCCCGCTGGCCAGGAGGCAGCCGGGAGCATGACATACCCATCTTAGAGTCGTAAAGTGCGCCCGGCGGCCGCCTTGCGTCGATTCGGCTCGCTTTCTATAAGATTGACCGCGCCCACCGCACCGCCCGTAGCCTGGATGCACCTCACCTGCCCATCCTGCGATACCACCTTCGCCGTCGATCCGAACCAGATCGGGGCGGCCGGTCGGCGCGTGCGGTGCGGAAACTGCGGTCACGACTGGTTTCAGGAGGCGCCGGGCGCCGACTCCACGGCGGAAGAGGCGCCGCCACCCGAAGCCCCCGCCCCCGAAGCTCCCGCGCCCGAGGTGCCCGCGCCCGAGGTGCCCGCGCCGGCCGCCGCGCCCGCCCGGCGCGAACGCCCTCGCCGCCCGCCGCCGCGGCACAAGCCGGCGCCCAGAGGCCGGGGCGTCATGTTCGGCTGGCTGCTCTTGTTGATTGTCGCCCTTGGCTTGGCGGCGGGCGCGTATTTTGGGCGCGAACGAATCGTTTCCGCTTTTCCCGCGGCGGCGGAGCTTTACGAGATGATTGGCCTCGCCGTGATCCCGCCCCTTGGCGAGGGATTGGAGTTCCGCGAGGTCAAGACCGCGCGGCGCACGGTCGATGGCGAGTCCGTGGTGGTGGTCAAGGGGCTGGTGGTCAATGTCTCGAACGCGCCCCGGGCCGTGCCGCGAATGCGCGCCAGCCTCATGGACTCGGCGGGCAAGACGGTCGAGCAATGGACCTTCGACGCCGCCCAGACGAACCTGCCCCCCGGCGCCGAAACCAGGTTCGAGACGACCACCGGAAACGTTCCGAAGAACGGCAACCTGTCGATCGATTTCGTCGCCGCGCGGTAGCTCGCATGCGCGTCCCGCGTTCGGTATTAATCGCCGATTAACCATGCGCGAGCAAGGATGCCCCCCCGCATTGTTCCGTTCACCGCCGAGGTTGCCGCATGGCCCGAATTCTGGTCGCCGAGGACGACGCGGCGGTGCAAAGCTTCGTCCAGCGCGCGCTTGCCCACAGGGGCCACGAGGTGACCGCCGTCAACGACGGCATGCAAGCACTGGAAGCGCTCCAGAAGGCCACGTTCGACGCGCTCTTGACCGATATCGTGATGCCCGAGATGGATGGCATCTCCCTGGCCCTGAAGGTGGCATGCGATTGGCCCGACCTGCCGGTTTTGCTCATGACCGGCTATGCCGCCGAGCGCCAGCGCGTCCACAATCTGGACGAGTTGGTGTGCGAGGTGATCTCCAAGCCGTTCACTCTGGCGCGGATTTGCGACGCGGTGGATGCGGTGCTGCCGCCCGAGGGCCCAGGCGGGTAACTCTAAAACTGCTTCAGTAGCCGGTCGATATAATCCAGCTCGATCGGCGGGCGCAGGGGCTCGCCGCGCCGGCGGCGCAACTCGTCCAGAATTTCCTTGGCCCGGCGCAGTTCCATGCGGTCTGGAATCTTAACGCCCTCCAGCGCCTCGAGTCCGGTCTCGCCCGGGCGCCGTCCCAGGGGATCGGCCGCCGCGCCGGGTTGCACGCCAAGCTGGCCGATGCCCGACGGGCCCGATTGGCCGAGCTGCTTCATGAAGCTCTCCGCCATGGCGCGCATGCCCTGCTGCAACTGATCGACCGCGCGGGTTTGCGGCGCGACCGCGTCTCCGGGCCGGTCGTTCCGCAGGGCGCCGCGCGCGTCGCGCATGGAGCGCTCGGCCCGGCCGAGGGAGCGCGGAATGTCGCCCAGAGCCTCGCCCAGGCGCCGCATCATCTCGCCCAACTCCCGACGCAGGCCCTCCTGGGCGCTGGCATCGGCCCGGCGCTGGGCGCGCGGGTCGTTGCGCTCGTCGCCATTGCGTTGGCCCTGTTGGGCGCGCTCGAAGCTGCGGTCGAGCAGTTCCCGCTGGCGCCGGATCATGGACTCCATGTCCTCCATCATGTCCATGGCTTTGCGGGAGCGGTCGTCGAGCGCCCGGGCGAACGGGTTGGCGCGCAGGTTCTCCAGCATGCGCTGCAATTGGGCCAGGAGGTCGCGGGCGGCATCGCGCGCGCCGGTCTGCGCCAACTCGCGGGCCCGCTCGATCAGGTCGCGCAGGTCGTTGCCTTGGAGCATTTGGGCGTTGGGGGGTGGCGCCTCCGGTTGCTCGCCGCGGGCCATCTGCTCCCGCAACTGTTCGGCCATGGCTTCCAGGAAGCGGTCCACGGCCTGCTGCAACTCGTCCATCAGGCGCGCGATCTCCTCGTCGTCCGCGCCGCGCGCCAGGGCGTCCATCAGGGCCTTCTGGACATCGCGCAAGTCGCGCTCGGCGAGGGCCAGCTCGCCCTCCTCGATGTGCAGGGCCGTATCCCACAGGATCTGCTGCACTTCGCCGATCGCGGCATCGGAACGGTCGTGGATGAGGCGCCGCTCGGCGGAACGAATGGCCAGGGCGACCACGATATCGTTGAAGTAGTGATCGGGGCGATCGTAGATATCGCCGAGCGCGTGCACCACCGGCAGGCGCTCCTCGGGTGCCGTGGTCAGGCGCTTGCGCAACTCCACCAGGGCGCGCGCCACCGGATGATTGAAAATGCGCTCGGGCAGGACCGTGCGCGCGGGCTCGCTCTCGCCCCGTTGGCCCAGCGCGTCCTCCGCCGTGAGGACGATCTCGACCGCCAAGCCGGCCCAGGGATGGGGGGTCAGATCGTGGAATCCGATGCCGTCGGTCACGCGCGGCGCCGTGCCGGGCAGGGCCAGATCCAGCTCCATGGGCGCGGCGTCGGGCCGGTCCAGGCGCCGGATCACGGCACCGACCCCCGCCAGGCCATAGTCGTCCCGCGCCTGATACGCGAGCTTGAGCGCGGCGCGCTCGCTGCGCCCGGGCGGGCTGGCAAAGACAATGGTCGGCGGGCGGTCGGGCACGATGCCGAGCGGCCACGTCGCCAGTGTCCGGCCCCCTTGCTCGACGCTCAGGCGGGTGCCGGCCTCGATCCGCGCGCTGACCTTGTAGGTTTCCGGCGCGACCCTGGTAAAAGGTGTGCGTGCTTCGCCGATCAGCAGGTCGGGCGTGCCCCGGCCGCCTTGAACCTGAGCCAGCACCGTGCTGCCGGTCGGCAGGGTCAAGGGCGCCGCCTCGCCGCGCGCCGGGTCCAGGAACAGGGGCGGCTGGCCGGTGTAGGCGGGCGGGTTGACCCAGACGTTCAGGCTGGCCGGTGGCCCGGCGGCGAACGCGCCCAGATCGGGCACCAGCGCCCGGCCCAGGCGGTTCATGGCATCGCCGCCGCCGCCGGCCCAGCCGATCACGAGCAGCAGGCCGACCACCGCGCGCAGGCCGTAGGGATCGGCCGCCGCCAGGCTGGCGCGCGGGCGCGTAACCCGAAGCCGCGCCAGGCGCGCGCGCATGCGCAGCCGGTGCAGGCGCCACAGGGCCACGGTCTGGGCGTCGCCCCCGTTGCCGCTCAAGCGGTCGTCGACGGTGGTGAGCGGCCGGTGGGCCAGGCCGCTACCGCGTTCCAGCTGGCGCCGGACCTGATCGGCCGTGGGCGGCCGCAGGCGCCGGACGCCGCGCACCATGGCCAGGGCCGCCGCCGCCGCCAGGGTAAGCAGGATAGACGCGTGCAGCCACCCGGGCAGGGACGGCAGCAGGTCCATGAGCGCCAGCGCCACGAACAGGCCGGCCAGCCCGGCCACCGGCCAGAACAGGGGCCATGCGCGCTCCCATACGAGCGCGGCCCGCGCCAGGGCGAGCAAAACCCGCAACCGCGTCCCGGGGCGGTTGCGGATGTGCGATCGTCCGTGCGGCTCCTTGCGCGCCATGCGGGGGGCCTCGTTTTGTTAGCGCTCTAGCCGCGTGGGCTCAGGCGATCCCGCGCGCGGGCGTCCGCGCGTCGGATGTCTCCGCCTCGGGCGCGAGCCACGCCGGCCAGCGTTCCTGGGCCATCAGCGCGGCGTGATCGGGGCGCGGGCGGACCACGGCGTGGTCGCCACCGCGCACCATGATCTCCGGCGCCGGCAACCGCCCATTATACGTGGAAGACATGACCGCGCCATAGGCGCCGGTTGAACAAATCGCGAGCAGATCGCCGGCGGCGAGGGGCGCCATGGGGCGCTGGCGGGCGAAGGTATCGGCGGTTTCGCAAATCGGCCCAACGATATCCACCAGCCCGCGCTGGGCCCCGGCCGGGGCTTCGCGCACGGGCACGATCTGGTGCCAGGCGTCGTACAGGCTGGGTCGCATCAGGTCGTTCATGGCCGCGTCCACGATCACGAAGCGGCGCGCGGCGCCCGCCTTGACGTAGAGCACCCGGGTGACCAGCACCCCCGCGTTGCCCACCAGATAACGGCCCGGCTCGAACACCAGGTCCGCGTCCAGCCCGCGCACGGCCTCGCGCGCCAGGGCGGCGTAGGCAGCCAGCTCCGGGGGCGCCTCCCCGCCGTAGGGAATGCCCAGTCCACCGCCCAGATCGAGGCGCTTGAGGGGCACCCCCTCGGCCTTGAGTTCGCCGTAGAGCGCGGCCAGGCGCGTGAACGCGGCGCCGAATGGAGCGACATCGGTCAACTGCGAGCCGATGTGTACCGCCAAGCCCTCGATGGCGATGCCCGGCAATTGCGCGGCCCGAGCCACGGCCGCGCGAACGTGGGCGAAATCGATGCCGAACTTGTTTTCGGCGCGGCCGGTGGAGATCTTTTCGTGGGTGCGCGCGTCCACGTCCGGGTTGATTCTGAGCGCCACCGGCGCCCGGGCGCCGCGCGCGGCGGCGACCCGCGCCAGCGCCTCCAGCTCGGGCAGGGATTCCACGTTGAATTGCAGGATGCCGGCCTCCAGCCCCAGGGCCATCTCGGCCTCGGTCTTGCCGACGCCGGCGAAGACGATCCGCTCGCCGGGAATGCCAGCGGCGCGCGCCCGTCGCAGCTCGCCCTCGGAAACCACGTCGGCGCCCGCGCCCAGGCGCGCCAGGGTGCGCACCACCGCCAGATTGCCGTTAGCCTTGAGGGCGTAGCAAATGGTCGCCGGCAATCCCGCCAGGGCCTTGGCGAAGCCGTCGTAGGCGCTGGTTATGGCCTGGGTCGAATAGCAATAGAAGGGCGTGCCCTCGGTTTGGGCCAGGGCCTCCAGGGAGACCTCCTCGGCGTGGAGCACGCCGTCGCGGGTGTAAAAGGCGCTCATGGCTGGGGCGCTCACGGGACCGGCGGCTGGCCGTAGGTGGTGGTCCGGCGCCCGCCTGGAATCGGCGAAATGTTGCCCGCGTGGGACGGCACCTCGCGCGAGCGCGAGGTTGCCTCGCCGGTCCCCGGAGGCAGGACCGAGGCCGGATCCGGGTACGCGCGCGGGTAGGTGTAACGGCTCTCCTCGCCGGGCGGTGGCTCCAAGTCGGCGCGCTTGCCGCACGCGCCGAGCGCCGCCAAGACCAGCGCGACCGCCGCCACGCGATACCAAGGACGCCGACATAGAGGACCCGCGCTCACAGGAACCGCTCCCGGGCCGTTGCCACGGCGGCGCGCACCCGGCTAGGCGCGGTGCCGCCCAGGCTGGCACGGCTTGCCACCGAGGAGTCCATGTCGAGCACCTGGTAGATGGCCTCGGTGATGCGCGGCTCCACGGCCCGCATGTCGCCAAGCGGCAAGTCCGCCAGGTCGAGGTTTTGGGTTTCCGCCCGGTGCACGATCTCGCCGGTCACCCGGTGCGCGTCGCGAAACGGCATGTCCAGCACCCGCACCAGCCAGTCCGCCAGGTCGGTCGCGGTCAGGAACCCGGCCCTGGTGGCGGCGCGCAGAGCCGCCGGCTGGGGGGCCATGTCGCGGATCATGCCGGTCATGGCGCCGAGGGACAGCAGCAGGGTATCGGTGGCGTCGAACACCGGCTCCTTGTCCTCCTGCATGTCCTTGCCGTAAGCCAGCGGCAGACCCTTGACCACGCTCAACAGGGCCATGAGCGCGCCGGTCACGCGCCCCGCCTTGCCGCGCACCAGTTCGGCGGCGTCCGGGTTGCGCTTTTGCGGCATGATCGAGCTGCCCGTGCTGAAGGCGTCCGACAGGCGCACGAACCCGAAGCCCGGGTTGCTCCAGAGCACGATCTCCTCGGCCAGGCGCGACAGATGCCCGGCCAGGATCGCCCCGGCGGCCAGGAACTCAAGGGCGAAATCCCGGTCCGCGACCGAATCGATGGAGTTCGCGGTTGGCCGATCGAAGCCGAGCGCCGCCGCGGTCGCCGCCCGGTCGATGGGAAACGAGGTGCCGGCGAGCGCCGCCGCGCCCAAGGGGCATTCGTTGAGCCGCCGGCGGCCGTCGGCGAGGCGCCCCCGGTCGCGCCCGAACATTTCCACGTAGGCCAGCATGTGATGGCCGAAGGTGACCGGCTGGGCCGGTTGCAGGTGAGTGTAGCCGGGCATCACGGTGGCGGCGTGGGCCTCGGCCTGGTCAATGAGCGCGGCCTGGGCGTCCTTGAGCGCGCCATCGAGTGCGTCGATGGCGTCGCGCACCCACAGGCGAAAGTCCGTGACCGCCTGATCGTTGCGCGAGCGCGCCGTGTGCAGGCGCCCGGCGGCCTCGCCGATCAGGTCGCGCAGGCGCGATTCCACGTTCATGTGGATATCTTCCAGCGCCGCGCTGAACGGGAAGGCGCCGCCTTCGATCTCTCGCAAAATTGTGTCTAGACCGCCCAGGATCGCCGCGCCATCCTCGGCCGAGACGATGCCCTGGTCCGCCAGCATCTTGCAATGAGCCTTGGACGCCGTGATATCCTGTGCGTAGAGGCGCCGGTCGAAGTCGATCGAGGCGTTGATGCGCTCCATGGCCTCGGCCGGGGCGAGCGCGAATCGCCCGCCCCACATGGCATTGGCCGGGGCGCCGGGGGTCGGGCTGGCCGGGCGGTCGATTTTGCGTTCAGTCGTCATACCGATAGGATTGCGAGCTATTCCATGATGTTTCAGCGCACCGCCCAACTCTTCCCGCGCGCCATCGCCCTCGCCGCGATCGTCGCTCTGGCGTCCATCGCCGGCCGCGTCCCGGCGGTCCGCGCCACGCCGCCCGTGCTCCAGGGCGCGTTAGCCGAGGACTTTAACCTGTTGGACCCGCCGGTGAAAGCGCCGCCGGTGGCGGTGCGGGACCTGGCCGGCAAGCGGGTGCGCCTGGGCGATTTTCGCGGCCAGGTGGTGCTGCTAAATTTCTGGGCGACCTGGTGCGCCCCTTGCGTGCGCGAGATGCCGGCCCTCGACCGCCTGCAGGCGGCGCTGGGTGGGGACGGGCTTGCGGTGGTCGCCGCGTCCATCGACCGGGGCGGGCGCGCGGCGGTCGAGGCCTTCGCGGCCAAGCATGGCCTGAAGCACCTGGGACTCTATCTGGACCCCAAGAGCGCCATGGCGCGCGCGCTCGGCCTCACCGGCCTGCCCACGACATATCTGATCGACCGGGCGGGCGGCGTGGTCGGGGTCATGACCGGCCCGGCGGAGTGGGACAGCCCGGCCGCCCAGGCGCTGATCCGCCACTACCTGCGCGAACCCGCCCCCGGCGCGGGCAGCGCGACGGTCAAGACCAGCGGGTGAGGGGGCTGCGCGGAGGGGCGCGGGGGGTCAGCGCACGAGACGGCGCAGAAGCAGGCTTTGCATGTCGAGCCGTCCGTCGAGAACGCAATAGACGATCACCTTGGCGTCCATGATCCGGTAAATGATCCGGTACGGCTTGAAATGAGCCTCGCGATACTCGGTCATGCCGAGCGCGCTCAGTTCCTTGGGTGTATTGCCGCGTTCCGGAAAATCACGGAGAGAATGGCAGGCGTGCTCAAGACCCCGGAGCACGGCCTCCGCGTTGCGCCAACCGTCATGGGTGGCGATATAGCGGGTGATGTCCTCGATATCCGCTTCCGCGTCTTGCGCCAGCAAGACCTCGAAGACCATGGCCTGCGTCAGCCCTTCGCGCGGTCACGGAGCCCGGTAAACGCCGCCGTTACGGGCCGGACCTTGCCGGCCTCCACGTTTTTATTGGTAAGCGCCAGGATTTTCAGCAGCGCCAGGGTTTCCTGGGTCTGCTCGAAGCTCTCGATGTCTTGGAGCACGGCCTTGGCTTCGCCGCGAAGGGTGATGACCACCGGCGTGCGGTCGTCGGTCACGCCCCGGATGACTTCCGGCGCGTGGGCCTTGAAATAGCTGATCGGCTTGACTTGCCCGGCGATCTTCATGGTCTGATTCCTAATGGTTCAGACCACAATATAGTCTAAATTCGGTCCGATTGAAAGGGCCAGGAGACCGTGGCGCGTGCGCTCGGTCCGAGCGGCCTGCCCACCACCTACCTGATCGACCGGGCGGGCGGCGTGGTCGGGGCTATGACCGGCGCGGCGGAATGGGGTAGCATGGCCGTTAGGGCGCTCATCCGCCATTGCTTGGGCGAGCCCTCCCCAGCGTGGGCGGCACGGCGGTCAAGACCAGCGTGTGAAAGCAAAGAATGAGGCCAATCGCCCAATTTTGTAATGACGTAGAGAGCATAGCATAAATGCAAAAATACTCAGTAAATCAACACCTTATTGAAACATTACTTGCCTGGGTTAATTCGGGAGAGATAGCAATTCCCGAAATCCAGCGGCCCTTTGTTTGGGATGCGGCACAGGTCCGAGATTTACTGGACAGCCTCTATCAGGGCTATCCAGTTGGGTACATCATCGTCTGGAAAAATCCCGACGTTCGCCTCAAGGACGGCTCAACATCCGTGGGGAAGAAGGTTCTGATCGACGGCCAGCAGAGGGTCACAGCGTTGAGCGCCGCGCTTTTGGGTCAAGTCGTTGTGAACAAGGAGTATAAACAGGTCCGTGTGCGGATTGCCTTCAACCCAAAGGATCAGCGTTTCGAGGTCAGCAATCCGGCCATTGAAAGAGACAAAGCGTGGATTCCCGACATCGCTCCTGTAATGCAGGGAAAGATAAGGCTTCTCAAACTCATTCGTCGTTACACGGAAGCCAACCCGGACATGGACGAAGACCAATTAGAGCAGATTATAACTCGATTGACCGGTATCACCAAAAAACAGATCGGCATGATCGAGTTGGATGCCGACCTCGATATCGAGACCGTTACTGAAATTTTCATTCGCATAAACCGAGAAGGCGTGACCCTAAGCCAGGCGGATTTTGCCATGTCCAAGATCGCCTCCAACGAAACCTATGGAGGAAATGTTCTCCGCAAGGCCATCGACTATTTTTGCCACTTGGCGGTCGCGCCAGAATTTTACGGCCACATCGAGAGTAACGATACCGATTTCGCCAAGAGCGATTATTTCACCGCCATGCGTTGGCTGCGAAAGGAGAATGACGACCTGTACGATCCCTCCTACAGCGACATGCTCCGTGTGGCATTCACCTCACAATTCTCACGGGGAAAACTTGCTGATTTAGTCGGATTGCTATCGGGACGGAATTTCGACACTCGCATCTACGAAGATGCCATCGCGGAGGATTCGTTCCTCAAGCTCCGAGACGGTGTTCTGAGCTTCATGGGGGAAAAGAAATTCAAGCGTTTCCTCATGATCATCCAATCAGCCGGATTTATCGACAGCCGTCTTATCCGAGCTCAGGCCCCGGTAAATTTTGCCTATGCTCTGTTCCTGAGGCTGAAATCGGAAGGTTATAGACCCGACAAAATTGAAAAATACGTCCGACGCTGGTTTGTGTTCTCTTTGCTCACAGGCCGTTATTCTGGATCTATGGAGACCAAATTTGATCAGGACATACGTCAGATAGATAAAAATGGCTTTGGCGATTACCTGAAAAAAATGGAGGAAGCGGAGCTTTCCGACACCTTTTGGAATGTCGGGTTGGTCCAGGCTCTCACCACATCAAATGGGAACCATCCAGCTTTCAAAACCTTCCTCGCCGCTCAAGCGCGCGATAATGTCCGAGGTTTCCTTTCCAAAGGAATCACCGTACGCAGCATGTTGGAACACTGCGGCGACGTTCACCACATCTTTCCCCGAGATTACCTCAAGCGTGAACTTCATATGACTCGCTCCCAATACAATCAGGTCGCCAACTATGTTTATACCCAACAGGAAATAAACATCGCTATTAGCAATTCACCACCAGAAATATACATGCGAAAGGTGCGAGATCAGTGCGAGACTAAAGAATCTGTATATGGTGGGATCACTGACCTTGATGATTTATATCTCAACCTTGAGGAGAATGCTGTGCCGGCGGGCATCCTTAACGGTGAGTTCAATAATTACGACGATTTCCTTGCCGCGCGCCGCGCTCTAATGGCGACTGTTATTCGGGACTACTATCATTCGCTGTAAGAGATGATATCTCCCTGACTGCGCCTTGGCTGTCGCCTTTTTCTGTGATCAACGGAAGTTCAGCGCGCGCCCTTTACGCCTCGCCCCCCCCCTCAGCGGGTCGGGACCGGCTTGTCGCCTGAGTAGTCGTAGAAGCCTCGGCCCGCCTTGCGGCCGAGCCAGCCGGCCTCGACGTATTTGACCAGGAGCGGGCACGGCCGGTACTTGGAATCGGCCAGCCCCTCGTAGAGCACGTGCATGACCGCCAGGCAGGTATCCAGGCCGATGAAGTCCGCCAGTTCCAGGGGGCCCATGGGGTGATTGGCGCCCAGCTTCATGGCGGTGTCGATGGATTCGACCGAGCCCACGCCTTCGTACAGGGTATAGACCGCCTCGTTGATCATGGGCAGCAGGATGCGGTTGACGATGAAGGCCGGAAAATCCTCGGCCATGGCCGGGGTCTTGCCCAGCTTGACCGCCAGCGCGCGCACCGCTTGGTAGGTGTCGTCGTCCGTGGCGATGCCGCGAATCAGCTCCACCAGCTTCATGACCGGCACCGGGTTCATGAAGTGCATGCCCATGAAGCGCCCGGGCCGGTCCGTGACGGCGGCCAGGCGGGTAATCGAGATCGAGGAGGTGTTCGAGCAGATCATCGCGTCCGGCTTCAGCTCCGGGCAGAGGGCCTTGAGGATTCCGCGCTTGATCTCCTCGTCCTCGGTCGCCGCCTCGATCACCACGTCGCAGTCAGCGAATTGGGAGAGCTTGGTGCCGTATGCGATGCGCGCGAGCGCCGCGTCCTTCTCCGCCTCGGTGATGCGTTCGTGCTTGACCTGGCGCTCCATGTTGCGCGCGATCACGGCACGCGCGCGCTCCAGCGCCTCCTCGCTCACGTCCGATATCTTGACATCCAGCCCGGCGAGCGCACTCACGTGCGCGATGCCGCCACCCATCTGGCCGGCGCCGATCACGCCGACACGCTCGATTGCGAAGGAGCCGCCTGGGGCGGCGGGTTGGTCGGTCATGAAGTCCGCCTTGTGGTTCGGATGGTTGTTTCGGCCGCGTCCCGGCCTGGAGTGTTTCCAGGAAAAGTGGATACCGGTTTTCCGTCGGAAAACACGACAAAACAATAGCTTGGGTCAGGTATCGATTCTATCAAAACCGGAAAGACCCTAGTCGAGCGCCTGTTCCAGCTCCGGCACCGCCTGGAACAGGTCGGCCACCAGGCCGTAGTCCGCGATCTGGAAGATCGGCGCTTCCTCGTCCTTGTTGATGGCGACGATGACCTTCGAGTCCTTCATGCCGGCCAGGTGCTGAATCGCGCCGGAGATGCCGACCGCGATATAGAGGTCGGGCGCGACCACCTTGCCGGTCTGGCCCACCTGATAATCGTTCGGCACGAAGCCCGCGTCGACCGCCGCGCGGCTCGCGCCCACCGCGGCGCCCAGCTTGTCGGCGATGCGCTCCAGCATGGCGAAGTTCTCGCCGCTCTGCATGCCGCGCCCGCCGGAGATCACGATGCCCGCGGTGGTCAGCTCCGGCCGCTCCGTGGTGGTGAGGTCCTGTCCGACGAAGCTGGAGAGACCCGAATCCCCGGTCGCCTCGACGGTTTCCGTGGGCGCGTCGCCGCCGTCTTCCGGCGCCGGGTCGAAGGCGGTGGCGCGCACGGTGATGACCTTGATGGGGTCGCCCGAGCGCACCGTCGCCAGCGCGTTGCCGGCATAGATCGGGCGCACGAAGGTATCGGCGCTTTCGATTACGCTGATATCGGAGATTTGCTGTACGTCCAGCAGCGCGGCGGCGCGCGGCATGACGTTCTTGCCGAAGGTCGAGGCGGTCGCCAGCACGTGGCTGTAATTCGCCGCCAGCTTGGCCACCAGCGGGGCCAGGTTCTCGGCCAGCGCGTGGGCGTATTCGGGCGCGTCGGCGACCAGCACCTTGGCCACCCCCGGCACCTTGGCCGCGGCCGCCGCGGCCCCGGCGCAGTCGTGGCCGGCGACCAGGATATCCGCCTCGCCGCCCAGTTGCCCGGCCGCGGTGACGGCACTGAGCGTCGCCGGTTTCAGGCCCGCGTTATCGTGTTCGGCAACGATGAGGACGGCCATCAGATCACCTTCGCTTCGTTTCTCAGCTTGTCCACCAGCTCCGCCGCGTTCGCCACCTTGACCCCGGCGGCGCGCGCCGGCGGCTCCGCCACTTGCACGATCTCCAGGCGCGGCGTGGCATCGACCCCCAGGTCCTCCGGGGTCATCACGTCGATCTGCTTTTTCTTGGCCTTCATGATGTTGGGCAGGGAGGCGTAGCGCGGCTCGTTGAGCCTAAGATCCACGGTCACCACGCAGGGCAGCTTCAATTCCACCGTCTCCAGCCCGCCGTCCACCTCGCGCGTGGCCCGCATCGTGCCATCGGTCTTTTCGATCTTGGAGACGAAGGTGCCCTGGGGCCAGCCCAGGAGCGCGGCCAGCATCTGGCCGGTCTGGTTGTTGTCCCCGTCGATCGCCTGCTTGCCCAGGATTACCAGGTCGGCCGATTCCTTCTCGACCACCGCCTTCAGAAGCTTGGCAACGGCCAACGGTTCAAGGGCGATATCGCTCTTGATCAGGATGCCCCGGTCGCCGCCCATGGCCAAGCCGGTGCGGATCGCCTCCTGAGCGGCCTGGGCCCCGGCCGAGACGATGATCGCCTCGCTCGCCGTGCCCGCTTCCTTCATGCGCACCGCCTGCTCCACGGCGATCTCGCAAAAGGGGTTCATGGCCATCTTGACGTTGGTCAACTCGACCCCGCTCTTGTCGGCCTTGACCCGGACCTTGACGTTGGCGTCGATGACGCGCTTGACCGGTACCAGAACCTTCATCGTCTGCCTGCCATGCTGGACTCGTATATCCGGGGGCCGCGCGAACCCCGCCACCCGGCGGTTTGCGCCGGGCGCCGCCGCTCTTCGCGGGTGCACAATAGGAGCATGTCCGGCCCCCTGTCAACGCGCCGAAACGCGCCGCCGAAACACGGGTTTCCGGACCCGAGGACGGGGAGGACCAAGGCTTTTCAGCGGTTGGCGCCGGGCCGCCAGAGCACGTCCGCCGCACCGCCGTCGTTGGCGGCGCGAGCCAGCACGAACAACAGATCGGACAGGCGGTTGATGTAGCGGATCGCCTGTTCGTTGACCGGCTGGCTGGCGGCGAGCGCGGTCATGTCCCGCTCGGCGCGGCGCGCGATGGTGCGCGCCATGTGCAGGTGCGCCGCGGCCGGGGTGCCGCCCGGCAGGACGAAGCTGTCGAGGGGGGCGAGCTTGGCGTTGATCTCGTCGATTTCCCGCTCCAGGCGCGCGACCTGATCGGCGGTCGTGCGCAAGACCGGGCCCTTCTCGTTTTCCCGTTCGGGCCGGCACAGGTCCGCGCCCAGGTCGAAAAGATCGTTTTGCACCCGCGCCAGGATGGCGTCGATCTCGTCCTCCGCGTGCAGGCGCGCCAAGCCGATCGCGGCGTTCGCCTCGTCCACGGCGCCGAAGGCGGCCACGCGCGCGTCGTGCTTGGCCACCCGCGCGCCATCGCCCAGGGAGGTCTCGCCCTTGTCCCCGCCTCGCGTGTAGATGCGCGTGAGCCGAACCATGGTCGCGGCGCCGGCTCAGCCCTTGGCCAGCATCAGGGTGATTGCGAGCAGGACCAGCGCGCAGCCCTGCAAGGCCACGCGCCAGCGCATCAGGCGGTTGCCGTACTTGCGGTTGAACTCGCCGCCCTTGATCATGGCGAACATGCCGACGGCGAGCACGCCAACGGTGGCCACCATGGCCACGATCACGAGCGTGAAGAGAATGCTGTTCATGGGGTGGAGTGTATACCCGGTACGCGCCGGGAAAAGCCGTTAAAGAAATCCAGGTTCTAATTGCGCCCGCCGAGCAGGCCGCGCGCGATCACCTGGGCCTGGATTTCCGCCGCGCCCTCGAAGATGTTGAGGATGCGCGCGTCGACGAGGACCCGGGAGATGGGGTATTCCTCCGCGTAGCCGTTGCCGCCGTGGATTTGCAACGCGTTGTCGGCGCAGGCCCAGGCCACGCGCGCGGCCAGCAGCTTGGCCATGCCCGCCTCGATGTCGCAACGTCGGCCGGAATCCTTCTCGCGCGCGGCGAACAGGGTAAGCTGGCGCGCGATCATGGTCTCCACCGCCATCCAGGCCAGCTTGCCCGCGACCCGCGGGAAGGCGGCGATCGGCTTGCCGAACTGCACCCGGTCCAGGGCGTACGCCAAGCCCAGCTCGAAGGCATTCTCGGCCACCCCCACGGCGCGCGCCGCCGTTTGCACCCGGGCCGATTCGAAGGTCGCCATGAGCTGCTTGAAGCCCTGGCCCTCGACCTCGCCTAGAAGGTTCGCCGCCGGCACCTGGAAATTGTCGAAGCCGATCTCGTATTCCTTCATGCCCCGATAGCCGAGCACGCGAATCTCGCCGCCGGTCATGCCCGAGGCGGGGAAGGGCTCCGCGTCCGTACCGCGCGGCTTCTCGGCGATAAACATGGACAGGCCCTTGTAGCCGGTCTCGTTCGGGTCCGTGCGCGCGAGCAGGATCATCACGTCGCTGCGCGCGCCGTGGGTGATCCAGGTCTTGTTGCCGGTGATCCGGTAGACGTCGCTGTCCTTGACCGCGCGCGTCTTGAGGCTGCCCAGATC
>Ga0114931_10003627_pt1 | contig 19498 bp, 33 predicted proteins | sample 2SBtaG_FD_89579 | JGI IMG/M metagenome (GOLD analysis project Ga0114931, IMG submission 89579) | Deep subsurface microbial communities from Kolumbo volcano to uncover new lineages of life (NeLLi) - 2SBTROV14_V59a metaG | ecosystem: Environmental > Aquatic > Marine > Volcanic | place: Kolumbo...
ATACCAGGAAGATGATTGGAAAGCAAAGTTTGATTATTCTTATGATTATGAAGATGATGAAAAAACTCATTTTTAAATTTAATTTGGGTGCATTATGAATACTGTAAAATCTAAGAAAAAACTTGAAAATTTTTATAATTTGATAAATGTTCTGCCTTACGGCAAATCTGCAGCGCTTCGCGCCGTTGACCTGGCTGAATTTTTTGAAGTCAAAAATATTTCTCATTTTAAGAGAAAATTACGAGTGCTTTCGCACGAAGGCAGATTAAACGGTCATTGGATCATTGGCGATGATAGTGGCTATTATCTGGCTCTTTCAAAAGATGAATGGAACCTTTATAAAAAACGTCGCTTTGCAGCTCTTAAGGAAGAGTTAACAGCTCTTGCTGCTTGCGATCGTATTTCTTTATCTGATTTAATTAAAAATGTTTATGCGGTTTCGGTCGATGAGAAAGATTATTCTTTGTTTTGATTACGCCATTTGTGGTTATAAATTTTTTCAAATATTAAACTCCAGAGTAAAGTAATCACTAAAAAATGCGCAGCTTTTTTATACCATTTCCCTGGCATCATGATTACTGGTATCAAGAAAAAGGATAAAAGCATTAATGCTTTTAATAAATGCCATCCATCCGTGAAGAATACCGGTTTTTGAATTCGAAAAAATAAAATATTTATTTTTATTCTTCCCTTCTCCGGGTCTTGGTCTATATATTTATTTCTCCAGGATAGTGCAGGATTCCAGTATTGCTCATTCCATTCCCATTTTTTCGCAAATGAATTATTATAATGATGTTTTAATTGGTCCATACTCGCATTAAATGTTGCTGCATAACCTATCAATATTAAACTTATTATTATTTTATAGTATTTAGTCATTTTACTGTGGGGTTTGCCTTTTATAATTATAAACTTTTTCAAATACTAAACTCCAGATAATTGCAAAACCTGTAATATATCCTGGCTTAATATACCATTGCCCTGGAATCATTATTGCCGGTATTGTGAATATCCTTTATTCTTTCTCTTCTGTACCCTCACTGCTCATTTATTTTCTGCTTGTCCGCCTTGCTCTCGCAAAAAAGCGCCCAAAGTATGAAACCGTATCTTGGGCTATTTTTGCTCGCCTTTTTTTAACGAGCCGGCTTCTATCGAATACCTGCCTGACGGCAGGCAGGATTGGTAGTGCTGTGCGATACTTTCCGTTCGTTAAAAACAACGCCGCACTGGGCTTTCATTTTACACAATCACGTTGCCTTCTTTGTTTGCTCGCTGCATCCTTGTTGCCGCTGATGGCGGCAAGTCGTCTTTGCTCCCTGCACTGCATCAGGCAACTGCTTTATATTGTTTTTGTAAGGTCTCTCTCTTCTTTAATCTGTTTAACCATCCTTTTCCGAAACGCCAGAATAATGACCGGCTTCTGTAAAATTTTTCTAAATTTTTTATGTATTCTTTATATAATCCTTTTTCATAATGAATCAATATGTTTGTCTTTAATAATGTTTTTGTACCGAATATTCCATCAACTTTTAATTCTTTCTTTCCTGTTATTTTATTTATTGTTCGCTGCAGTATTTTTACTGCTCGTTTTCTACCGGCATTAACTCCAAAATCGAATATTCTTATTGCTAATTTTGGCATTTTAATATAGTTGTATAATTCGTTCCAGTAGTTGATTTTGTAAAAGAGCTTCGCTCTTTTAACTGCTTTTCCTATTAACCCGGCATCGTAAAGACTTTTTATTTCCTCATAAATCAGCTTATGGTAAAATCTTGCAATTCCATAAATAGTGTTCCCTCCCGGATCATATGGATCACTACTTTTTATGCCTTCATTCTCTAATGTGAAATAAATCGCTTCAGGAAATAAATTTCTTATTTTTTTCATCTTAAGAATATTCCAGTTAAAAAGGTTATTATAATACCTATGATAAATCCGAATGTGAATGTATTATAAAATGGATTTGGAATTTTTACTTCTTTTATTTTTTCAGTCTCCACCCGGATAGTGTCTGTAATTATTTTTTCAAATGTTCTTATCGCAATATCCTGATCTAAAGTAAACGCTTCTACATCAAGATTAAATTTTACATTTGTCGTTATTTTAATCGTGTCCTGGTTCCCTCCGGGTTTAAGCATTGGTCCGATGATTATTGTGTCAAATTTCGCTTCGTAATTTTTTTCTTCCGGATTATTTTTTTTACCGGTTTTTGGAAAAAAAATTTTTTTTGTTTTTTTAATTTTGATATTTGTATAGTTCGGAATAAATGTTGTATCTGTTGTAATATAAATAGCTTTTGTAGCATTTATATTTTCTTTCTTACAATCTTTTGTAATTCTTCCAACAAAATAAGATGCAACCATCAGCAGCGCTACGCTGATGATTGCATATATGAATGACTTAATACTCATCTTTGCTTTAAGTATTTTTCAACTGCATTATTCATACCGGCACGAAATGCACTAAATCCTAATGCTGCCCATATTATTGTGAATGCTTGTCCCCAATCCCCTTGCTGCCATCCTATAATTACTATTGCATAAAGGATTGTTACTGTGGCTATTATAAAGGATTTTTTCCCTTTTAACCAATCAATTAGTCCACTCATTTTTTACCTCTCTTTTTTTGGTTAGTGGTTAGTTTCGATATACAAAATTATCTTCTTTTATTTTTCTAGCTAAATTTTTATCGTATAATTCCCGGAATGTTCCATTCCCGTGTATTTCACTGTTTGCATCAACTAATGATTCAATTTTATGATTTGCTAATCTTGAATCGTTTTTTGCTATATCAATTTTCTTAACTATATGCTTTAATATTCCAATTATTATAAATGAAAATATGGTTGTGGCTGTTGATGATATAATTATTGTTAATTCCATAATCTTTTATTCCATTTTTTTATTGGTCTTTTCCATTGTAAAATCTTCTCTACTCAAATTATATCTTTTTTGATAATATTTATCTGTGAATTTGATTCCCATTTTCCTTAAGGTCTCATCTCTTTTCGCGGAACTTGCTATTATTTCTTCTTTCTTTTTGAGTTTGAATTTTGGCGTATCTTCTATTATACCGTAATTTAAATAATTCCAATATTCTAAAAGCTTGTTAATACCGGCTTCTGCTATTTTTTTGTCTGTTAATCCAATGTACTCTAACATCTGTTTATGTACTTCTCCAAGTTTGTAGCTGCCGGTTGCTCCTATGTCTATTGTTAGTGTAACTGTTAAAACAGCTTTCGCGATTTCTGTATTATGAAATTTTACGAGCAATTCATATAATTGCCCTATATCGTATTTTGGCGATTCCTTAATTTCAATTTGTCCATAAAATTTTGTATCTAGTACCCCTATGTTATTTTTTTGAAGTTCTTCTAATTGGTCTAATAATTCCTCTTGTTCCTGTATCGTTGCTCCGGTTGCATAATATCCTATCAGATATGGCATTCCAAATTTCTCTACCATTGTTTGCCAAAATTCTATAGTTGTTCGTTTGAATGTTATTGGCCAGTAACAACGGGATAATATTTTTTCTCCGTATGGATTATCGTATGTTGGATTGTATTGATTGACTATGAATTTTAATGGCGGTAATGTTTCGCCTTCTTGAAATATGTATGATCCGTTTTCATATCTTCTTATCATTAACTCATTCTTTTGATTAAATATAAACCATTCTTGCGGTTTATATATTAGATCAATCGGTATTATTTGATTATTTATATAATCATATATTACTTCTTGTACTGAATACCCAAAGAATATACAATCAAGGATGTCACTTAATATTGTTTGAATTGGTAGATTATTTATTATCTCTTTTATCTGTTTAATTTTTTCTTCGTTTCCGTTGCTTTCAATCTCATAATCCATTTGTAATATTTGTTGTTTCCTTTGCTGTATTGCCGCCATTAAGTGCGGATCGGTTAATAGATTCCTGTATATTCCATAATCGTATTCATTATCTTCTAATATTTGGTCAGGATCCGGCAAAATATCTAGTAGTTCTTTAATCCCTTCTAATCTTTCCCTGGTTGCGTATTCGTTGAATAAATATAGTTTTGTTCTTTTCTTTTTCATCTTCTGTAACCTTTATATTTTGTCCGGATTATTTTCTTTGTCCTTATTGCAGGTGTTCTTTCGGTTATTGTATTTTTTGCTTCATTTAAGAATTTTGCCATAGTGTCTATTTGATCATCGAATTCTACATCAGGATAATCTTCACATTCATCAGTAAAATCAGGTAGCCAGGTTTTATTTTTTACCAGGTAAACTTTTCCTTGTTCTATTAAAGGTGTTATTGAATTTATATACTCTAGCTTATCTTTGTCTGCTTTGATTTGTTTAATCGGTATCCGGGTTTCTCTTTTTAATTCCTGGATTAAACTAATACCTGAAGCTTTATCTTCAATCCAAACTTCGTTTGGATTATATTGCTGATGTAAATCAATCGCTGCTTTTTTTAATTCAGGGAACTCGAGTCGATCTCTGAATACGTTTAGTAATATGTATTTATTTTTTGTTATTAACCAGGTCTCACATACAGTAAAATCATTCTCCTGTCCTGCTTTGAATGCTATGTCCCACATTTGTACTTTTTTTATCCATTTTTCTTTGTATATATCATCCTCATCTATGTAATTCCACCATTCTGGTTTTATTATTCCTGAAATAGTTTTATCAATAAACTGGCCTTGAATTTCTTGTTCTCTTAAATATTTTGGTATTTGTTCTTCTACTTCTTTTATGATTTCTTTATTAAGTAATGGATTGTCATAAGTTGTAAAATGAAAGGTTTTGTATTTTTTGTTTTCTTTTTCCATCAAGGATAATTCGTAAAAGAGATGTGTCTGTTTGTCTTTTGTCTTTTTACCTTTTGGTGTCCCTCCAATAATTACTTCTGCGTCGTAATCCATTATCATCGGTAATAATGATTGCAACCATAGTTCTCTATTTTTTAATACAATACCGGCTTCGTTTATTATCATAGTTTTATATCCGAACCCTTCCATATTTTCAGGTTTATCTGCCGACCTGAAATCACAGTTTTGATTCATCAATGTTAATTGTAATTCTGTTTTGTTGTATTTCCAAAATCTTTTATCAATTCTTTTTAGCTCGGGCATAAAATATCTTTCGATATATTTTTTGATATTACTGTGGATCGTGTCAATCCAAATAACCGGACCTTCAGCACAAAGCATTTTTTCGATAACATATTTAGCCATTCCATGTGTGAGCCCGAATCTTCTGCCTTTTTGAATGACTTTGTATTTATGCCCATCTTCAAATATTTGCTTTTGCTTTTCGTGATATTTTGTAGCGTAATCAATTTCAATCAAACTTTACTTTTTTTGTTTTTATTGTATCATCTTTATAAATATTAATTGTAACTTCTTTATCTCCATCATCTTCAGGTGCTATTCTTTTTAATAGTAGTTCTAATGCTTTTATTTTATTGTGCATTTTTATTTGTCGCCGATTTACTTTATCGCTTTCTATCTCTGTTATCTCTGCTATTGCATGTTGCTCATCTTCACTTAGATTTTTTAATAAGTGCAGATTAACCTGGTATTTCATTTTTTCCAATATATCCGTAATGTTTGAAAAAGCTATTTTATATAGTTCCTTTTCTATTTTTTCTGCACTTATCTCTAATTTTTTTGACCGGTTTTTTAATAATTTTTCTAAAAATTCTTTTACCTGTGGTTTTGGGTTTTGCTTACTATTGCTTACCCAGAGATATGCTTTTGTTCTGGCTGTAGTTTTTGAATATCCAACTTTCAAAGCAGCTCTTTCCGGATTCATTTTTTCGTCGGCTAATAGTTCGAAACATAATAATCTGTCTCTGTTTGTTATTCTTTTCATTTCGATTTTTTTCTTATTTACATAAAATTACGAATTTTTATAAAAAATTGTTGACTTTTTATTATTTTATTATGAATTTCATTCAGGCTTAGTATTTATTTTTCTTAAGGAGTTTAATTATGAAAGAATTTGAAATTTTTCGTACAGGTAAATGGACTTCCAGTTCCGGCTTTTCCCACGATTATTCTGAAGATGATCTCGATAAAATTGTCCAAAATTTTAATGAAGATGATCCTGTCCCCATCGTAGTTGGCCATCCCAAAACTAATGCTCCGGCTTATGGCTGGATTAAAAATATTAAACGCGTTAAAGATCGTTTAATTGCTATCCCTAAACAGGTTGATGCTGCTTTTAAAAAATTATTAGAAGAAGGTAAGTTTAAAAAACGTAGTATTTCTCTTACTCCCGACCTTAAACTTAATCACGTTGGTTTCCTTGGCGCTGCAGCTCCCGCTGTTGAAGGTTTAAAGGATATTAAATTTTCTTCCGACCTTAAATTAAATAATTTTGAATCTGATTTTTTAATGCCTCCTATGCCTTCTAGCGTTGGTAATGATTCGAACTCTGAGCCCTCTGTTTATAAGCCCTCGAAATCTGATGAAAATGATGACAGTTCCTTTCAACATAATCTCGATGATTTGTCAACGCTAGTTAAGGATTTGAAACAGAATTTTTCTAAACTTTCTGAAGATGAAATTAAGAAAATTCATAACCGGATTGATCAGCTACGCTTTTCTATTCAGGTTAATGATTTTGAACTGATGCTTAATGAAAAGGTTGCTTATGGCTCGGTTACACCGGCTATGAAAAATAAAATTTTGAAAATTATAAATTTTCTCCAAAGTAATAATTTTAGTTCTGCTGCTTTTTCTTATGATGAGTTTCTTTCAGATGTAAAAAATCTATTTGTTGAATTTGTAGAATCTATTCCTAAAATTATTTATTATGAAAATTATGTTTCTAAGCCGGAACATTCTTCCGTTGTTTTAGATGAAGAATTTTCTGCTTATGAAGTTGATAAGGAAAGTTCCGATCTTCATAAAAAAGCTTTGCTTTATATGAAGTCTCATAAAGATTGTGATTATTTAACTGCTGTTATTAATATCTCTGAAGGAAATAAATAATATGCCTAAATCAAAATTTTTTAGTGCTTCTACAAAGTCTTTTTCTCATAATACGCGTTCGCGTATTTCTCGTTCAAAGGGTGCTGTTTCTTCTGGTAAATTTAAAGTTAAATCTAAAAAATCTCGTGTTCCTTTAATGGAAACACGGGCTCAACCTTTTGGTATTCGTAAATCATCGTAATTTTTAAGGAGTTATTATTATGGGTACTTTATCGAAAAAAAGAATCGTCGATCCTGTCTTAACAAAACTCGCTCGCGGTTATCATAATTCTCAATTTGTTTCTTCTGTTTTGTTCCCTGTCGTTGATGTTGCTAAAGAAGCAGGTAAAATTCCTAATTTTACCAAGGAATCTTTTAAAATTTATAACACTGAAAGAGCAATTCGCGCGAAATCTAATAGGATAAGTCCTGAAGATCGTGATAGTATTAGTTTTGTTCTGACTGAACACGATCTTGAATATCCTATCGATTATCGTGAAGTTGAAGACGATGAGCTGCCGGCAAAAATAAATGCAACTAAAGTTGTTACTGATGCAATCTCTTTGCGTATTGAAAAGATTGCTGCTGATGCTTCTCAAGACCTAGCTAGTTATCCTTCTGCTAATAAGGTTACTTTATCTTCTGCTGATAAATTTGATAATTCTACTTCTAATCCTTTTGATGTTTTCAATACTGCCGTTGAAGCTGTCCGTTCTGCTATTGGTCTTCGTCCTAATACTTGCGTTTTAGGTGCTTCTGCTTTCGCTGCTCTTAAAGAACACCCGGCTGTTATTGATAGAATTAAGTATACTCATAAAGGTGTTGTTACTTCAGAATTGTTAGCAACGCTCTTGAATATTCCTAAGCTTGTTGTCGGTGATGCTGTTTATGCTGATGATGCTGGTAATTTTTCTGATGTCTGGCTTGATAATGCTGTTGTGGCTTATGTCCCGCCGGCTTTGTCTAATATTCCCCGCAGTTATTACGAACCTTCTTTTGCTTATACTCTTCGTAAGAAAAAAATGCCTGTTCTTGATACTTATTCTGAATCCGGGAAGGTGCTTTTAGTTCGTTCGACTGATATCGTTCAACCTTTTATCGTTGGCTCTGATGCCGGCTATTTAATTAACGATACTAATGCTTAATTATTATTTTTAAATAGGAGATAAAAAATGAAAGTATTAAATGGCACTAATGTCCTTATTAAAGGTAAACTTTATAAAGAAGGTATGCCCATCCCTAATAATTTTGAAAAAGAATTTTCTGAATTTTTAGTCGATGAAAAGGTTCATAAAGCTGCTCACAATCCTAAGCCTGCATCTTCTAAAAAAGCTGTCAATTCTAATAATAAAAAAGAAAAAGGAGTTAAATAATTATGTATACCGAACAACCTATTTTAACTACTTCCATTAAAGCTGCTGCAGATCTATCTACTTCTAAAAATTTATTGATTGGTTTTGATGGTAAGTTATGTGTTGCTGATGCTAAACCTTTAGGCGTTTTAGCTGCAAATACTGACTTTGATGAATTGGCTCCGGTTCATACTAATGGTATTGTTCTCGTTAAATCCGGCGCTGCTTTCGCTGTTGGCGATCATTTGAAATGTGATTCAGCTGGTAAGGTTATCAAATGGGCTACTTCCGGCGCTTATGTTGGCTATGCTCTTGATGCTGCTTCCGGCGCCGATGAGTTAATACGTGTTTTGCTTTCAGATTAAATTTTATTATCCGTTTTTTTACCGGTTTTGAAAAAAAAATTTTATTTTTTTTTATTGTTCTTTTTACTCTTACATAATTTATCTTATGTTTAATTATTATTTGTAAATATTAAATATTTATTTGTAATATTTATTTTCTGAAAGGTTTTTATTATGCGAAAATTATTTCCTTTTCTTTTATTGTTTTTTCTGTTCTTTACCACTTCAGCTTTTTCTCAATGGTGGGTTGATGGCGGTAATTTAATCTGGCCTAATGGTGATGTTAGTATAACTAATGGTGTTTTATCTCTTGATTCTACCCTTAATGGTTATGATATTTCTTTACTTCCTTCTCCTAATATTGGTTCTGATTATTTTAAGTTATTATTCCATCCTTCTAACAATATTCCTGGTCAAAATAATGGTTATTTTGATCTTAATTTATCATCTTCTGATTATAATGAAGGTGGCGATGATTTTGGTAAATTTTTTCTTTCTGCTTCTCCGGAAGAAGGTATTTCTCTTCAACATTGGGCAGGTAATTCTTTAGATGGCTCTTCAGCTTTTATATTTATAAATGAATCTTATGGCACTGTTATTGCCAATGAATCTTTTCCTATTTTTATTGGCGATTATTATAATAATCATAATAAGACGTTAGTTAAAATTGATGATCCTAATTCTTTAATGTCTTTTAATTCGGATAGTATGCTTTTCTCTTCCTTTCCTGGCGGTCTTTATTTTTCTCTTACTAATGATTTTATTTCTGCTGATAATCATTTTTATATCGGTGATGGCAATGGCTATTTATTCGATATTGATGGTTTGAATTATAATTTTCGTTTAGGTGATCTTAACGGTGCTGTTAATGGTTCTTATTTTGAAGTCAATGATGGTTCTGCTACTATAAATCTCAGTTCTAATACTGTTAATGTTATATCTTCTCATATTGATGTTTCTTCTTTGCCTTCTGATTCTACTAGTGTTAGTTCGGGTGAATTATATGTTGAGCCTGTTTCTGGTTATTTAAAAAGAAAGTTTTGATTTTTACCGGTTTTTAAAATTAAATTTTTTTTGATTTTTATTTGTTTCCTAATCCGTTGCGTGCCAACATACTGTTCCTGATAGCTGCAAGTGATTGTCGGGATTGCTTGTAGCTATTTTTTTTTTGGGCGTTCCCTCTTTCGCAGTATCGCTCGCAAATCCCGCATCTGTTTCCTTGCTTTCTTTCTTATGACGGGAATTGCTTCCGCTCCGTTTTGGTCTTTAATTGTTTCGCTTCATCCTGGCAATTCTATTCCTTCCTGGTTCTTAACGCACTTTATTTATAATTACTATCCTTTTGCGAATAAACATTCGCTGGTTTTTCTTCTGTTTCTCTTGCGAATGTTTATGCGCCCGGTACTTCCTCTTGCCTGGCGAATAAACATTCGCCAGCTTTTCTTCTGTCTTTCTTGCGAATGTTTATGCGCTCTGTTTCTCTTCTCTCTTGGCGAATAAACATTCGCCGGCTTTTCTTCTGTCTCTCTTGCGAATGTTTATGCGCCCTGTTCTTCTTTATTATAAATAAAAGTGCTATGCTTTCTTTCCTGTTTTTGATTGCCAGCATTTTGCTTCACAACTAAAGATTTTTTTTTATTTCTGCTCAATCGGTCGGGCTTTCGTGACAAGCATAAACACAATGTGTAAGTTTAATTATAAGACTTACACATTACTTACACATTGTGTTTCCCCTTCGGGCTTCAATCCCTAACGCTTGCAACTTGCCTACCGGCAGGCAGGGTTATGTACTTCTGTTTTTTAGTGTACTTCGTTAATTTGTCTTTTCCTGTATCGCAGGTCGGGCTGCAAGTATGCCTGTTCCTCTTTCTGCTTTCGCATACCTTCAGCCCTCTTTTTTCGAATGTTTTAACTGCTGCGGTAAAAACGTCAAGGTTTTTGAACAAAAACACTTGCCGTTTTTGTCCTCGCAGCTAAAAAACAGCTGCGCTATGTCAGGGCGGTAAAATAAGCACGTTCGCAGTTTCCGCTTAGTCGTTTCGCTCGTTCGCTCCGCTCTCTCCCTGCACTCCTTCGCTCCCAAACTGCTCACTTAAAGCATTTTCCCGCCTGGTAGTGCTGTCAAAAATAATACCGCAAAATGCGGTACTATTTTTTTAATCTTAGTAATAGTAACCTCTTATTTGTATAATGTTAATTGCTCCGCAACTAACTTAAAACTCTTGCTCTTTTCTTTTTTAAAGGCCTGCTCCGCAGATTTTTAAAACAAATTTTTGCCCCTCAGTTCAATTTGTCATTTATCTTGTTATCGTAACATTGTCATTTAACGTTTTATTTGTAGTCTTGTCGTAAACGGGCAAGGCAAAAAGAACCACCAACCGCTACGCTATCGGCGCTTCTTTTCGCCTTGCCTTTTATCATCATGTCTTAAAATAGTGAGTAAGGGGCAAAAATTTTTTTTCGGGGCGGGCTGTGCGCTCGCTCACACTTTGAAAGGAGCTGTTATTATGATTACACGCAAAAAAATGAACTATGCAGGCATTAAGGCCTTAGCCGCAGCTGCTCTGCGTTATCGCTGCATTGGTTTTGGTTTTCGCTACTATCTGCCGGTTAACGGTGACCCGGATTTGTGCCAAATTCTTTTTCATTTTCGGGAAGAAACTCAGGCTTTACACTTTTTTTCGGTTCTAGCTGCGTCAGGGTTTCGCCGTGTTTCTACTCGCCATTTTTTCAAAAATGGTAATTTCAATTATTTTGTAATTCTCGCACTTCCTAAAATGTTTTATACCAAATTTTTTCGCAAAAAATTCTATTTTCGCTCGCTAAAAGTTTTTTGCAAAAATTTGGATGACGTACTAAAGTGCGGTACTAATTATAATCACCCGTTAAAAATGGCAGGTTGAGAAGCCTGCCAGAAAGGACATAGTCTTATGTCAACTAAAGCAATCGATGTGTCAACCAGGGACCTCTTAGAATTACAAGAGGCTCTTGATAAGGACGCTCCTATTTCGGAAATCAGGGAACTGCTTAAAAAAGCCCGTTTGTATTATACAAGCGAACAGTCGCTCCAGTTACCTGCAGCTGTGCTTTTTGAGAAAATTTTGCGTAAATATATAATAAATGCGCAATAGTTATTTTTTGGCTGGCAGGGTTCCTGCCGGCTTAATATAATCGCAAGTTTTTCTTGCAGAAAGGAAATAAAAATGAGAGATATTTTTTATACCATTGGTACTATTACTAGGGGATTAGGAATTATGGATTATTCGCACGAAGAAAATAAATATTATAACTATAATGAAGCTATGGATATATTTAAGCGGAATAAAGATATATCATTTTATATCGAAGTCCGTGAAATTGTTTTCTTACCGGATAATTCTTACTATTTAGGACTTGTAAAAGCTTCTAATGATTCTTTAGTATGCTGTTTTTAATTAACTAATAGAAAGGAAAGTAAAATGAAAATTCGAGTTTTAACAACAACCGGCATTAAATATAAAAATGTCGATAGAATACAGGATTATATTACCAATACAGGAAAACAATATTCAATTGCATTTGCTGGCAAACGCCAATATAAAGTTATTGACCGGGATTATGAGGGCGCTATTTGGCAAGTAATGCAAGAGAAAGGAAATAAAAATGCAACATAAGAAATATATATATAGGTATGAAAGGCAAATGTTTTACCGTTATCTTTTGCACCGCCATCCTGGCGAATTAGTAATGGATCATATGTCTTTGCTTATTCCTATTCTTGACAAATTGTTACCGCCGGACAACAGTCCCTCGCCTTGTCCGGAAAAGGTAAAAAAAATAGTATCAATTGCTGAATCATTATAATAGAAAGGAGTCCATTATGCGTTACTATCTTGGGCATTGCGGTACTTTTCTTAAACCGATGAATAAGCTTCAAGCAGCTATTCAAAAAATGTTTCTTACTTACGACGGTGTCCTTATTCGTGAGTCTGATATTAATAAGACTAAACACGCTATCACTCAAAATGTTCAAACCTTGAATCGTCTTTACCCTCGTTGTACTCCCGAACAGGTTTCTTTTTTCTGCCCTGATGAGTTTAGCGAGCTTGTTGATTGGATTGCTGCAGGTGTCCACTGCGTAAGCTTTGCCTTTTATCACTCTCGTGATTTTAATTGTTAATATTTTATTTATTTGTGCGGTTGTCTTCGCAACCGCACACAATTAGAAAGGATTTCTAAAATGATTAAAACACCTCAAACCATGCACGATTTGAAAATCAGAGTTTTAACCTTGGGCGAAACTATTGATTTTCTCGAAGAATACAAAGATGAAAAAAATATTTCTGCTACTTTGGATTTTCTGAATGGAGAATACGAGAAATATTTTTTGGAATTTGAGCGCTTAAAAGCTATTGGTGATTTTGACCCTGATGACAGGTATAATTCTATTTTTGATATACTTCATATTCAGGAACCAGATAGCAATTATACAAGCGCTGGGGCTTTTGTCGATTCTTGCTTAGCCGGGTTTCCTTCCCCTCATACTCTCCACGTTCGTTTTAAAAAGGTTTTTGTTGCCGATGTGGTTTTTGCTATCTCATCAAGAGTTATTGTTAAATCTGGAACCTGGTTATTTGCTTATAGAACCTCTGTCGATGACTTTGGAACTGAAGGTTATCATATTTTTTATGATAATTCATTTTACTTTGTCGGCAAAAATTATCTTGAGCGCTATTGCCATTTACTGGCAGATTTGAAATAATTTATTTAATCGCTGTGGGCAACATGCCCACAGCATATTTTCTAATTCTATAGAAAGGAATTCTATCATGATACCAACAACATTTTTTCAACCACTCGAAAATAGTAGACCTTATTTGAAGCTTGCTGCTGAAGGTTTCGCAGGAACCGGCAAAACTTTTACTACGGCTTTAATTGCTATTGGTTTACATAAGAAAATCCATTCTGATAAACCAATCGTTTATTACGACACGGAAAGAAGTCTGAAAGCATTAAAACCGCTTTTCGATAAATCAGGGATAAATGTTTTAGTCCGGGAATCCCGTTCCTTGAAGGACCTTGTTGAATCTATTCATCTCTGCGAAGACGGCGCTGCCGATATTCTGGTTATTGATTCTATTACGCACGTGTGGGAAAGCTTCGTAGAATCTTACCGCCGGGAAAAGAAAAGAACTTTTATTCAATTCCAGGATTGGGGAATCCTTAAACCAAAATGGAAAAGGGATTTTAGCGATAACCTAGTCCAGTCAAAACTTCATATACTCTTTACTGGCCGGGCAGGTTATGAATACGATCACGAGATGAATGAAGCAACTGGTAAAAAGGAACTGATCAAATCTGGCATTAAAATGAAGGTTGAGAATGAAACAGAGTACGAACCGGATATTGTTCTTTTAATGGAAAAATTAAAAGAATTTAATGGTAATAAGCTTACTCTTAAGCGTCAATGTCTTGTTATCAAGGATCGCACTACTCTAATTGATGGTAAAGTTTTTTCTAATCCGAAATATAAGGACTTTTCTAAAGCTATAAATCTCCTTCTTGACGGCGAGCATAAAGATTCTGAAATTGTAGAAACTTCAGATACTTTTGAAGATTATTCAAAAGAAATCTATATGAAGAAAACTGCAAAAGAAATTGCCTTAGAAGAAATTCAAGGTGTCCTCGTTTCTTTATGGCCCGGCCAGTCTGCAAAAGAAAAGAAAATGAAAATTGACATTCTTGATGCTGTTTTTAATACTACGTCCTGGAAGGCAGTTGAGAAATCCTCTCTTAAAACTATCGAGCATGGCGCTGTAATTTTCAAGCGCTTCAAAAATGACGTTCTTGATTATTATAAAGATTGCGCTGAAATGGGTAATGATATAGATCTAAATGCAATTTGGGATATTATTCAAAATGCTGTTTTGTCTCTTGGGTCACCAGCTGTTAAGAAAGCATCATAATTCTTTCTGCCGGCTAAATGCCGGCAGTTCTTTTTACCGGTTTTTTAGAAAAAAATTGAATTTTGTTTTTTAATATTTCTCATATTTAATTTAATAGCAAGGATTTTATAATGTCACAGAAAGAAACAATCTTAAATTTATTTGAAATGCAACTGCATAAAATCGTGTCTATTTATTCAAGTGAACTTTACACTACGCAATGTATGCGTGTTCCTGGCGGTTTGATTTATGAATACTATAGATATACTAGCTCTGAAGAAACAGATATTTTGGAAGCTGTAGTATATGTTCCGTTCCCGGCAACTTTTACGCCGGATGATTATTAGTTCTCTTTTACCATGACAATCTTTTTCATGGTTGTCATGGTTTTTTTTAAATTATATAGAAAGGATTTATTAAAATGGCACGCATTATTAAAGATAATACTATTCCGGATACATGGAAAAGAGTTGTATCTAAATCCGGAAAACATAAATTTATTGTGAAAGCTAACGGCGCTTTTAAGAATAGTAATTATGACATCGTACATTGTGATGATTGCACTCTTAATAGATCCATATATATTTGTAATGTTAAAGGTAATTTAGCCCGTGCTCTTGCTGAATGTGAAATTATTGAAGGCTCATTTGATGATTTTACTGATGTTATTTAATTTGTTGCCGGCTACTTCATCCTGGCAATTCTGTTCCTTCCTGGATTTTAACGCTGTGACGGTTATGTATGCTTTTTTATTTTTCTTTTGGGTCATACATAACCGGCGCAGCTATGCTTTCTTTCCTGTTTTTAATTGCCAGAATTTCGCTACGTAATTATGGAACAGTTAAGCCTTTTCCCGGAACAGGATAAAAAGTACAGAATAATAAAAGAATTCGGACATATTACGGACCCTTGGGGAGTTACTTCTTTTTTTGTTGAAATTATTAAATCAAATATTTCGAAAGCTACAGCTGACAAACTTTTGAAATCTTTGTCTAAATATGGGAAATCCGTTATCTATAAAATTGAGCCTCTTTAATTTTCATCTGTTTAGTTCGCATTCGTTCTGCCAAAATTTCAGCTTCGAATTAAACTGTAACCTCAGCTTCATTTTGTCAGCTTTTTTTTTGCAAGCCGGCTGCTATCGAAAAGTTTGTAGTTCTGTACGCTACTTTCCGTTTGACAAAAAAAACGACACTCTGTGCTATCATTATTCACGGAGTCCATGCCTGCCTTGCTCGCTCGCTGCATCCTTGTTGCCGCTGTTGGCGGCAAGTCGTCTTTGCTCCCTTCGACTGCGGCAGGCATTTTCTTTTTTCTGTTTTACCGGTTTTTGAAAAAAAATTTTTTTGATTTTTTATTTTGTCTATTTGTATATTCTTCCAGGTTGATAATTATTTCCTATTTTATACCGGTTTTTGAAAAATTTTTATTTTTTATTTTTTTATTCTTGTCTTATGGATGCTTTTGATGAATGGTTAGAAATGCCTGAGTTTATACAAAAAAATAAAAATTCTTACAGAAAAATTTCTGTGCATTTTAGAAATGAAAAAGATGTACAACTTTTCGCTGAACTTCTTAACCTTTATATTACGCCTAAAATGAAGTCTGTTTGGTTCCCTGCCGAACCGAATCAGAAGAATAAAGGTTTAGCTTATTATGATGAGTCCTGATTATCCTGTCTATATTATAAGTAAATCCCGCTTTGATAATCCTTTAACTATTATTTCTTTGTCCAGGCTGAAAATTAGGTTTAAGGTTGTTATTGAACCGTCAGAGTTTTCTGATTATTTGCAGGTCGTTCCTAAAAGTAATTTGTTAGTTCTTCCAGAAAATGATTATGGCTGTTCTATTCCAGCTAGGAATTTTGTCTTTGCTCATTCTGTTTCTCTTGGGGCAAAACGTCATTGGATTCTTGATGATAATATTTCTGCTTTCTACCGCTTGAATAATAACCGGAAAATTAAATTAGCTACTTCTACTTTTTTCAAATGTGCTGAAGATTTCACCGATCGCTATGTTAATGTTGCTCTTTCTGGTTTTAATTATGACTTCTTTGCCAGGGCAAGAGATCCTCTTCCTCCGTTTTATCTTAACACCCGGATTTATTCCTGTATCCTGGTTAATAATTCAATCCCTTTTCGTTGGCGCGGTAAGTATAATGAAGATACGGACCTTTCTTTACGCTGCTTAAAAGCCGGCTATTGTACTATCTTGTTTAATGCATTCTTACAGTGCAAAGCTACTACTGGCTCCCTTTCTGGCGGTAATACTTCGACTGTTTATTCTTCTCCGGATTCTCGCCTTAAGATGGCGCAATCTTTGCAGAAACAACACCCGGATGTTGTTAAAATTATCTACAGGTTTAATCGTTATCAGCATTATGTTAATTATCGTGTCTTTCGTGATAAGAATGTTTTGCAGCACTGCCCTGGTTTATTTTTGAAAAATCGTGTTGATAATTATGGTATGATTCTTAAAAAATTTACAGGTTATCCAGGTGAATATAAAAAGCATAATAAAGCCACCTGACATATTATTATTACCTTACATTGACAAAAAGATTTACATAATAAACATTATACAACTAACTGATATATCTTTACGTTACATTTTCTTTCTGTCGAAGTCGTATAATGTTGCATTATGTAAACTTTCAACCTTACATTGCAGGTTAATCGTAACATAGATAGTTCCTCCGTTCGGTCACATTTTTTGTGCTCCGTTCAGGTCTCGCTGCAGTGAACCCACTTGCACTCCGCTTCAGTCAGTCGCTCCTCCGCCGCCTTGCTTCAGTCGCTACACCGAATACCTTCGTATACGCAAAAATGCGTCCCGCAGTTTTTGCTACTCAGGCATTCGTTTCCGCTCCGTTTTCGCTTCGGCTCTGTCGTCGCTACCTTCCGTTCCGCTTCGTGTCTGCGGGGTTCACTTTGCTCGTTATCTGCCCTCCGAACAAAAAATGCGCCCTCACTTTTACCGGTTTTTGAAAAAAATTTTTTTTCGATTTTTGATTTTATTATTTCTTTGTTGTATTTTACTTTTGTCTAATTTATCATTTTATCATTTTTATATAAAGGTGTACCGTTATGGAAAAAAAGAAAAAAACTTCTTCTAATCTTTCTCCCGTTCATATTGATAAAAAGGTCCATAAAAAGCTGAAGCTTTATTGCGCTGCTAATAATGTTTCGCTTCGCAAAGCCACTGAAGAAGCTTTGATTTTTAAGCTTAAGCTGGGGCATTGATTATGATTAATTATATAATCTTTTTTTTGTCCCTTCTGTTTTGCTCTTTTCTTTCACATTTTTTTACTAAGCGTCACTACAAACTTAAATTATATCGCAATATGCATAATTATATATCATCTGTTCAGCGTTTGCGTGATACTAATAATTTAATTCTTAAACAGAATTATTTATTGTCGAAAAAAATCAGTTTATATAGGGCTGTTTTTTTCAAGCCTTCTAAAACTAAATTTTTTAAAATTAAATTAAATAATAATTAAGGAGTTTATTATGCCTAATCCAAAAACCGTAAAACGTAATTTACCTTGTAAATTAACTTCTTTAGAACGTTCTAAGTTATTGAATGAACTTGCGGAGAATGTTTCACGGTTAAATTCTTTATCCGTAGATAAAGCTGTTGCAATAACTGAGTTTAATACTCAGATAAAATCTGTTAAGGAAATTATTGCATCTTTATCTTCTAAATTAGAAACTAATACTATTAAAAAACCTGTTTTATGTTCCTGGAAATTAAATCTTCCGGAAAAAGGGCTTAAGTCTTTAGTCCGTAAAGATACGGGCGATGTTGTTATTGTTGAAGAGATGCTATTGTTCGATGAGCCTTTGAAAAAAGCTAAATAATATGAAAGATAATTTAGTTTTTTACCATCATTATGCTGATGCACACGAACATTGGAAGTTTAAACTGCTGCGCAGTTTGCTTGGCTGGTCTGCTGAAGGTAGGTTTTGGGCGCTTAATAATATGATTGCGAAATCAAGTAATTGTTTACTCGATATAAATAAAAAGCATATCCGGGCTTGCATTATTAGTGATTTAAATATGGATGAAAAAACATTTTCTGAATTTATTGAAATTCTGAAAAATGAGTGCGAATTAATTGTTGACCTGGATGGCAAGATAACAACTGATATTATACGGGAAAACCTTCAGCAAGTTAAAAAAGATCGCGAAGCTGCACGCCAACGTAAATTAAAATCTAAAAATAAGAATTTTAATTTGTTTGGTATTGAACAAAAATAATTTTCATTATTTAATTATAATTAAGATTGGTTCGGGTGAACTTCTTAAAAGTTCGCCCGAACTTTTGCGCAGTTCGGCTTGAAAATTAACAAAGAAAAAAAGAAAAAAAATAAAGTAAAGAAAAAGTTTTCCTACACAAAATGTGGAAAACTTGTTGATAACTCTTCCTCTATCGATAATTTTTGTTGTAAAATTTCTTTACAGGAACTCCAACGTATTAAAAATAGTGTCTTAGAAAGGTTACACGATTATGTTTAAAATTATCTGCCCGGTTTGTAAAATTAAATTAACTCTTTTTCGTGAACTTAATTCTAACGTAGTTAAACGTAGTTATTATCGTTGCAGTAAATGTAAACGCCTTTACTGTATTTCTACTTTTCCGGATAATTCTCAAAAATTTAAAGAACTATTAAATAATAATTATTAAAAAAGGAGTCTTATTATGGGTGCAAGTGTTAAAATAATGTTGAGTTATGATTATTGTAATTTCGAAATTTCTAAAGCTACTGATGCTGAATTGACTAATGCTGAGATAAATGAAATGCGTAAAGATGTTCAGCGCCTTGCTGATGAAGCGGTACGGCAATATAAACTTTCGTTAGAAGCTTTTCATAACCGTGAAAATGCTAAACACGAAATTGCTTA
>Ga0114931_10003628_pt1 | contig 19496 bp, 16 predicted proteins | sample 2SBtaG_FD_89579 | JGI IMG/M metagenome (GOLD analysis project Ga0114931, IMG submission 89579) | Deep subsurface microbial communities from Kolumbo volcano to uncover new lineages of life (NeLLi) - 2SBTROV14_V59a metaG | ecosystem: Environmental > Aquatic > Marine > Volcanic | place: Kolumbo...
ATCCAACGCCCTCGAGCAGGTGGCACTGGGAGCACTCGCGTTTAAAGATGGCCTTGCCACGCTGCACGTCGCCCTGCATGGTCAAGACATCATGGTAGGCCGCGATGGCATCATCACGCCGTGCCAATTTCGTGCCGGCCAGCAGTTTTTGCGCTTGGGCACGAATCTTGGGGTCGGGATGTTGTTGCAGAAACTGCAGACGCGCTGGATCGAGCTGGAAGGTGGCGATCGTCTTATCCCGCAGTGCGGCAAGCAACAGCGCCAGTCGATCGGGCCGCGCGAAAAGGGCCTCCGCGGCTTCTTTTCTTACCGTCGGACTGAATGCCATCCACCCGTCGATGATCATCGCGCCGACCGATGGATCGGCGAATCGCGACAACGTGCGGATGGCCGCGCGCTGAACGGCGGATGGCTCGCGGTTATCCAACAGTTGTTCGAGCACATCCCGGGCCTGGTCGAACGGTGCCATGGATAGCGTCTGAATCGCCTGGACCCGCTGCGCGATCGTCTGTTTTTCGTCGGCCGCCGACTTGAGTGCCGTGTCCAGCAGGTTGGCCAGTAGTTTGCCGGCCCGTGACGAGCCACTCGTGTTGAGCAGCGCCAGCAAGGGACTGTGCGCCTTCGCCAGCCCGTCGCTCAACCCACGCACGACGGCGTGCGCCAGCGGTGTTTCGTTGGCTCCGAACTCTTCCAGAATCTGAATCACGGCCGCGACCTGGTCCTTCAGATTCTGGCGGCCGGCCTGCCGCGCCAATGACTCGAGCAATGGAAACACCTTCGCTTGCGCACGCCACGTGTGGTCACGGGCCAGCGTGGCGAACAGATCACCCGCACGACCGAACGAGGAACTCAGGATTGCCAATCGAATCCATCGATTGTTCGGATCGCGACGGCCAATCGCGGCCAGTGCCGCGGTCGCTTGATCACCCGGGATATCGCCAAGCGTGAAGGCCAGTTGATAGCGCACGCGCAGATCGTCGTCATCAACCATGCGATACAGCAGCGCTCGAATCGATGGGGATTCGGCCAAGAGTTTTTCCGCCAGGCGGACGGCGTGCTGCCGCACGCGCGGGTACGCGTCCCGCAGGCCCGCAAGCACCATCTCCTCCGTCAGCCGGTTCATTCCGTCCAGGGCATACAACGCGTGCATGCGTCCGAGCGGCGACGGGGATTGCGTGACGAGCCGGCCGAGTGGCGCGACCGCTGCCGGATCCTGACGTTCGTTCAAGAGGCGACTTGCGGTCCGCCAATGCCAAACATCCGGGTTGGCCAGTTGGGCCACCAATTGCACGGTCGGCATCGCTCCCAGACCGGATACCGGTTTCCGTTTGAAATCCGCCGGGACAAGCCGGTAAATCCTGCCCCGGTCGTTGCCCGTATTCAGATCCACGTATTTGCGTACCGACGGGGGAATCGCGTCCGGATGTTCAAATATCTCGCGGTACATATCCACCACGTACAACGCGCCGTCGGGCCCATTGTGTAGTTGGACCGGTTTGAACCAGATCTCATCCGACGCGAGGAATTCGTGTTTTTTCTCCGTGCGATGGGCGGTGAATTCGATTCCGTTCGGCTCCAGCCGCATGCGGTGAACAATATTGCTGGCCCCTTCGCAAACGAACGCGTTGCCTTGAAATGGCGCGGGCCAGATGGCACCTTTGTTGATCATGACGCCGCACGCAGCCGTAAAATAACCATCCGGCCGTCCGCCACCTTCGACCGGTCCGGAAAACACGCCATGGACGCGCATTTCGGTCCGAATGATCCGCCACGGCTCGACCGGGCTCGTGCGATACACGGCGTTGCCATCGACCCAGATGGGGATGCGCGCCCCCGGTGGGGTCATGAACGGGTTGCGCCCAATGTACCGGTCCTCGTACATGATCATCTCGATCGGGGCACTATTGGCCGACTCGAATTTGCAACCCCAATTGTCGAATGTCATGCCATACTGGGATCCGCCGCTCTCCGGACGTGGCGCGCCGGTACGTGGATCGAAACTGAAATCACGCCCGCGAATCTGGAAGGGCTTGGCGGCCTTCCCCGGTTCGGTCTGCTGCCACTGGACCGGCTGAATCACCCCACCGCCCGTGGCCGGCATCAACTCCACTCGATTGTCGAGGTTCCAGCGCAAACTGTTGGCGCACTCGTTGGCATTGGATGTGTCGAACCCCGTGAAGATCGTGCGGCGAATATCCGCCTTGCCGTCCCCGTCGGTGTCCTTGCAATACAACAGATCGGGCGGATTGGCAACGAACACGCCACCATCGTACCAGAGAATCCCGGTCGGCCACTCCAGCTGGTCGACCAGAATCGTCTTCTTGTCATAACGCCCGTCCTGGTCCGTGTCCTCGAGTACGGCAATGCGACCCTCAAGCGACGCGCGCCGCTCGGAGTAGGTAATGAGCTCGGCCACAATCATCCGACCGTTTTCGTCGAACGTGATGTCCACCGGGTCACGAACCAGCGGCTCGGCCGCCGCCAACTCGATTCGCACGCCGGGTATCAAATGGAATGCTTTGAGCGAGTCCGTGGGCGTACGTGGCATCGCGTGTGGCAAGCGGTTCTTGTAATCGACGCCTGGCTGGACCTTCTCGACGTAGCCTCCCTGCCGAATAATCTTGACCGCCGGCGGCGCCGCCGAAGTTTTTTCGGTTTTCTTCGCGGTAGTTTTCCCAACGGTCTGGTCACCGGCCCCGCCGGTATCCTGGCCGGCTGACGTTCCGGCCAACAGCGTTCCGATCGTCATGGCCACGGCCCCGACGATGAATGCCAGTCGCTTCCCATTCGAATTAGATCCCTGGATCGTCTCCAAGACACCCGACCGATCAACCGACGACGTCATCACAGTTCCTCCCTCACGGCGCGAATATCAGCCCGCATTCACGTACGGCAAACCTCTCATCTTAGCTCAAACACGCGTTCGGTTCCATTAGGAAAGACCTGCAGGTTGCCCTTGAACAACGGTTCTCTCATTTGAACGGGGAACTTGACGCAATGACCATCCTTCATTTGTCGAGCCGTGCATATCTCACTGTTTTATCTGACAAAGCAAGAGAACGATGGCTTGACTGGGCTCGAATGCGGGCAAGAATGGAGAAAAGTGGGGAGAGTCATGCCGTTCTACTTCTTCGTTTGGACGCCGGAGATAACCGCCTATTTGGCAGAGCACGATGTCACGTCAGACGAATTCGAAGAAGTGGTCACCAACCCCGAATTCGAAGACGTGAGCTGGTCGACCGGTAACCCCGTGGCGTTCGGCTCGACCTCGACCGGTCGGCACCTCTGCTGCGTTTTCAAACGGTTGGGAGACGACTTGATCGAACCAGTGACTGCCTACGACGTAGGAGAATGATGATGCAATTAACGCCCGAGCAACAAGATGAAGTGCGCAAGGCGATAGCAGCTGGTAATAATCGAGTGACGATCGGTTTCACGGCCCAGCAGAAGGATCAGTGGGAAGCTGCCGTTCAGGAGGAGTTCGCCGGCAAAGACGAGAATATTGCCCACTTGCGGAAGATGCAGGCAGCGGTCGAGCAGCCGGGCTTCTTCGGCGATCTGCGCCGGACGATTGCGGCATCCCGGCGATCCGTGGAAGAGCTATCCACGGAAATCGGAGTTGGCCAACGGTTGTTGTCCGACTTCCGGGCGGGCGACGCGGAACTTCCCGCCGTCGCCCTCGAGCGGCTAGTCGACACGCTGGGCCTCCGCCTCATGCGGGAGATCCCGCGCTGAGGGCGACGAGTCTCATCCGTCACGCAGGGGAAGGATGAGCCACGCTACCTCTTTGGATTCTCAGGTTGTAAGATGCGCGCACGGTGCGCGCATGTCTCCAAGCGAACCACGGGAGCGCTGCGGAACAAGGGCGTACTCCCGTGTGGGTTGCGGGCCTCCCGCATTAGGCAATCCGCACAAGATGGATCGTTCCAAGAAAACCCGCGGAAAATGACTCTGCCGGTCAAATCAACTGTCCGGACGGTGCGCGCCACCTGGGCCGCCGGCCAAAACGCGGCGCGCGCGGCAGCAGCCAGAGGTGGCTCCACGCCGGCTGATATCTCCCGTAAGCAACTCCCCGGGCCGCCCGAGCAATTCGGCTCAGGCGGCCGTCTTGCTCCTCCCAAACGGCCACACGATCGAGTACAATGGCGGCTAGATCCTTGACATAATAATGGCTTTGCGCGCGGGCGCGCGATAGAAGCGACGTAACGGTTCACGACCCGGAGACCTGAAAACCGCGGATCAACGCGGATAGGGCAATTGGTAATGTAATTCGCGAACTCGAATAAGCGATCGTGATGACATCCGATACGAAGAAGGAAAACAAATCTCTTCTGCTATGATCAGCGTTTATCTGCGTTCATCCGCGGTTCAATGTCTTACGAACCGTGCACGGTTACGAAACGACAAGCGTCGTGCGGTCGCCGCAATGTGCGGCAAACTGCGACAAACCCAGATCGCGCGCGTTGCATATTTCCGACATTCTATTTCTTATTGAAACAACACATGATTCGAATCGCCGGCAGCGTGTCGAAGAGCTGGCTGGCGTCGCGCGTGGGCGTCGCGTTCGATCGCGACTACTATTTCGAACCACGGCGCCGCCACGAAGTGGACCGGCTTTGCAACGATTACGTACGGCGCGCGTTGCCGGACTGGAACGTGTTTTACACCGAGTCGAATCTGGGACGCATCGAATATTTCGCGGACAACCAGGTGTTGGTCGGCGGTATTCAGCCGAACATGATCGTGGGCATGCTATTGGGGGCCGAATTTGTCGCCACTGATGACGCCGACGCCGACATCACGCCGGGCTGTCTTGGCCACATCTCGGCTGCTGACTTACCCGCCCCGGAGACTCTGCTGGACCACGCTTTGGTCCGAGAATTCGATCGGCAGCTGCGCCACATCCAGGCGGACCGGTCGAGTCGCCGCCATGCGATACCGCCATTTTTCTGGGACGCATCGGGCCGGGCAGCCGTCCATGGAGCGGTCACATCGGGGCTGAAATACTACGGCGACGCGTTTTTTCTGGCGCTGGCGACCGATCCGGAACGGTGTGACGCAATTGTGCGGTGGCTCACCGATGTATCCGCCTTGCTGGTCCAGCATTTTGCACAGTCAGGGCGAATGCCGGTCCATGGGATCCATGTCGGGGAGTGCGCCGCGTGCATGATTGACGTCGACAACTTCAGGCGTTTTGTCGTGCCAACCGTTTCGATGTTGGGACGCCTCTTCAAGCAGGTTCGTTTTCATTCGTGTGGCCGAAGTGACCATCTGATTGAGGCATGCCGGCAGATCGAAGGACTCGCGGAGCTGGATGTGGGTGGCGCGACGTCGGTTGCGGTGATTCGCACGCACTTCGGGACCGATTTCCCGGTCGGAATCGCACCGTTGGTTGACGACATGCGGTCCCTGTCCACCGCACCGATCCTGGCGTGGTTTCGACGGGTTGCCGAGGAGAACGCCGAGGGCGACCTGACCATCGGTTTTCACTTTGAAAAAGAGTATAATGCGGAGACGATTCAGGCACTGCACGACGCCATAAGGGAATTCCAACGTTAAAGCACACCCGCACCGGACACTCCGCTCGATGAGCAGGAGCCAAATAGATTGCACGTTCGCCGCATTTTCGGAATGCCAGACCATGCCTTTGCGGCGACAGTCGCTGGCAAGCACATGCCGTGTCGGGATGCGGGTGTTTTTTGTTTCGGCGGGCAACCTCCGGCCGCGCAGAAACGGATCCAATTGACCTACGACGCGCGGCGATCGGGCAACGCGGTGGATCACGACGTGGAGCTGCCAAGCGGTCTGCGCGCGCCGGCACCGTTGGCCGATGCGGTCTTCACCACGCCGGTGATTGCGGCCACCGCGGCGCGTTCTCCGGCGTCCGCGACCGGCAGCGGTTTCTCGTGCGCCCCGTTGGAGACCGTATTGTGACAACTTGCAAGGAGAGCCGCCATGAAGATTCGCGTCGGTATCATTTGCGCATGCGTGCTATTGGTTGTCTGCCCGGTTGCGGGCGTGGGTGCCGAGCGGTTTGATACGTCGCTGCAACCGCTGGTGCGCGTCGTCGATCTGGATCTTGGCCAGACATCGACGGTGAGGCTGTGCGATGGCAGTCAAGTGGCCGTCCAATTGGCCGCACTCGACGAGAAACGCGATCGAGTCTGCAACGCGGTCCGACAGGCGACCGTCACATTGCGCATTAACGGCCACGAAACTCAGCTGGTCGCCGCGCGCTACCATCTACCGAAGCAAGTCGCCGGCGTACAAGTCGATTGTGCGATTACGCGCGGTTACCTGTCCAATTCCAAGAGCCGGTCATGGGGTTTGGACCGAGCGGCACGCATACGGTTGTGGCCGTCCGGCAGCCCGTGGATCCGACCGGAGACGTTCCATTATCCGGTGCGCCAACGCTGGTTCGCGACGCTGACGCAGATGGCCAATGTCCCGGTCTACGTCGACGGCGGCGAGATCCCCGGACCGCGATCGATCTACTATCACAGTGGCCTGGATTTTGGCGGCGCGGAAGGCTTGGTCGACGTGCAGGCAGCAACCGACGGTCTGGTGGTGTCCGCCCGCGGCAAAGTGCTTGATGATTATGCCAGTGATACGCCGGTGAGTCCACGTTACGATGTTGTCTATGTCCTGGATCATCGCGGCTGGTGCTATCGGTACAGCCATTTGCAGACGATCGCGCCGATGGTCCAGTTGGGCAAGGTGATCAAGATGGGGGATGCGATTGGCGTGTTGGGCAAGGAAGGGGCAAGCGGCGGGTGGTCGCACACGCATTTCGAAATCAAGTGTCGGCAGCCCTCGGGAAAATGGGGCACGCAACAGGCCTATGCGTTCGCCTGGCAGGCGTATCTTCGCGAATTCCACCCCCGTGTCATCGCGGTGGCACGACCACATCATCTGGTTACCGTGGGCCAGCCGGTCGTGCTTGACGCCGCGAAGTCATGGGCCGCATCGGGCGCGATAGTCAATACCGAGTGGCTGCTCGCCGATGGTGCAGTCGCCGCCCCCACCGTGCAACGCGTGTACGCACAACCGGGGATGTACTCGGAACCGGTGCGCGTAACCGACAACCTTGGCAAGGTTGACTATGACTTCGCGGTGGTGCAGGTGATCGATTTGCACCAAGCAGATCGCCTGCCACCAACGATCCATATCGCTTACGCGCCAACTTTTGGTATTGGACCGGGAACGGTGATCACATTCAAAGTGCGTTCGTTTCGCACGACATCGCCGGCCACCGAGACCATCGATTTTGGGGATGGCAGTCCGGTGGTCACCGTGCATTCCGATGGGAATGCCGACGCCCATGCCAAGAACGGCTACGCCGCGACAACCCATGCGTTCGCCAAGCCGGGCGACTATATCGTAACGGCGCGCACGACCAACGCCTATGGATGGACGGCGACTCAGCGTCTCATCGTGCACGTGAAAAAATGCCGTGGCGGGGCGGCCAATAGCAATTGAGTATCTCAATGTGCCAGCGGTCCGGGGCAACTCATGTACGTCACGCATACCGCGTGACACGCCCCGAGCCACAGTGTTGGCGGCCCTCCGGCGTGTCCAGGATCAGCGCGCCGTCGGCGTCGATCCCTCGACATAGACCGGCGCGCACATGCGTGCCGGCGTTTACCTGAACCTGTTTATCGGTCAGCACGCAAAGGGTCTGCCAGCGCGGGACAAGCTGGGACCGGTCGCTGGCAAGTTGACATAGTTGTTCGCGCAGCTGCCACAGTACGCGTGTCAGAACCTCCATCAACGGGAACGAGTAGTGGGCTTCGTCAATCAAGGAGGTGGCCAGCCGGGCCAGCCGGTCCGGCGCCTCATGCAGCGAGTTGTTGACATTGATGCCGATCCCCAGCACGATGCGGTCCGGCCGATTGGGCGGTTTTTCGACGAGGATTCCCGCGATTTTCCGATCGCTGACCAGCACATCATTTGGCCATTTCAAGCCGACCGGCAACGCCGGCTGCAGCTGCTGCAGGGCTTCGCAAACAGCCAAGCCGGTCGCGAGCGATACCAGACCGGGAGCGGACGAGAACATCGGGACCGGCGGCGGACGGTGATCGGAATCCGCGGACGATTGCCCGCCCGCGCCGCCCGGCGTCATTCGGTCAACGGCCGCGCCAACCGGATACGATTCGGCGCCGCCTTCCCCCCGCTCACACGCGTGATCGGTCGTGGCCAGCAAAATGGAAAACGCCAGGGCGCCGGCAGGCGACCACCATCGATTCGCACCGCGGCCACGGCCCGTTGTTTGCCGATCGGCCAGCACGAGCACAGGCAATTCGAGTGCATCGTCGCACGCGTGCCGCAGCGCCAGGTCGTTGGTCGATCCGACAACCTCTCGATAGACCGTCGTCCGGATCCAGGTTGTTTCCCGGAGTCGGTTGATGGACTCCGCATCGAACGCCATGCATAATCTCCTTATGCGGGAGGCCCGCAACCCACAGGGGAGTGGGCCTGATCCCAAAGTGTGGTGGCACGCAGGGGCGTCGAAGACGCGGGCGAATAATTAATTGTGAATAATTGATAGTCAATAATTATTGCGGAGTTCGCTGGACGCTTATTCGGGAGCTTGGCACTTGGCCGGGAGACATATTCAATGCAGTCATTAATTATATTAGTTGTTAACCGTTCGCAATTGATGATTGGCCGAGGCGGACGGGGAAACGGCCATGAGTGCAGGCAACCTCGGCAGACCACTACGTTGAAGGCAGACGCTACCGTTGCACCTCCTTCGCCGAAAACCCGAGAAATGCCGCCTCATCTGGCCGATGCGACGTAACACGAAATGGGATCGCACCCAGCCACACGTACAATGCGCCCGCTAGTTTGGGTCTAAACGGTAGGCGTGTTTTGCGTTATAATAGCCCCGTCGGTTGGCGGCGATAACAATGCTTTGCCACCGTTCGCGGCATCCGCCATCAAGGAACACGGATCCGCGCTAATCAACACGCATTATACCATCCTGGAAAGTCAAGGAGTGAAGACCGATGAAGGGCCCGTACGAACGTCTCAAGTACACCATGCATCGACTGTGGGAATGCCCCGCGTGCGGCCACCACGAACGGACGGGAGGTGACGTCATCAACATGTTCTGCCGCTGCCAAGTGCCGTTGCCGCGCAACGACCAGATTCCCATGAAATTGATCGAAGATGGAATTCGACGTACCAATCGCCAGGCCGTGCCAATGCCGGCGTCCGAGGCCTCGTGATATTGCATGAAGGGTAACGACGATGCGACTTGTCAAGATCTTCAAGACGATCGAAAGCGAACTGTGGACGATCGAAAACGAAATCAACTCGTGGATCAAGGAGAGCGGTGTGCACGTGATCAACATCACCGGGAACATCGCCCCGCAAACCGGCTCGTCCGTCGGTCAGGGGTTTTCCGCGTCGGATATCCTCTTGATCGTGACCTATGAACCGAGCGAATCGGCCGACAGCTAGATGGGAGTTCGTGCGAGGCGTTTCGGATCGATAGGTCGGCCGACGGGAAGGGCGCTGCTGGATTGGCAAGAAAATGAGACGAAAAGGCTGTCACAAAACTGCCTCGACTTGGCGTTTACCCATTGCTTCGACGGCCGTGGACGCCCATCCAACTTGGCCGACACGGCGGTTTTGGAGCCGATACATGGGTTTTTCCTGAACTTGAGATTGGAGTTGCATCATGACGCATTGCGTGAAGTTCCTTATTGGCGCCGGCTTGTTGTTTTGCCTGGCGGGGTCGCTCGGCGCGGCCGAAAACCAGTTGACCGCCAAGGAGACGGCGGACGGCTGGCGTCTTTTGTTCAACGGCAAGGACCACACCGGGTGGAAGTGCAACAACGGCAAGCCGATCGCCACGCCAATCGAGGACGAGTCGCTTGTACCGTACAAGTCGGGTGGTTATGTGATTCTATATCAAAAGAAGTTCGGCGACTTTATTTTGAAATGCGATGTCCGCTGGGAGGCGGAGCATTGTAATTCGGGCATCTTCGTCCGTGTCGAGGATCCGTTGAACCCGGTGCACACCGGGATTGAAATCCAGGTCCTCGATGGCCCGCACGTTGGCAAACATGCGTTTGGCGCCATCTACGACCTGGTTGGAACCAAGGAAGACGCGGGCAAGCCAACCGGCCAATGGAATCATGTGGAAATCCGCTGCCAGGGACCTGAGATCACCGTCACGATCAACGGGAAACTCGTATCGCGCATCAACTGCGACGAATTCAAACGCCCTGGATTTTGTCCGGACGGTAGCCGGCACAAATACAAACTGAACGGGAAGCCGCGCGCGATCAAGGACTTCGCGCGCGTCGGTTATCTCGGCTTCCAGGACCACGGCCAGAAAGTATGGTACCGCAACATCAAGTTGCTTGAGCTGAAATAAGTATCTGCCTCAAGACTCGGTTTCACGCACGGACCCAACGGGCGTTCGCACCGGTCGAGGGGCCGGATGGGCCTCTCATCCAGACGGATTCGAGCCAAACGTCAAACACGGCGCGCGACCTATGCGTCGTCCAATACATCGACGCTGGCGAAAGGTTTGCCTTCCAGCATTGCCAAACTCGCGCCACCCCCCGTGCTGACGTGCGTCACTTGATCGGTGAGTCCGAACTTCTTGATCGCCGCCGCGCTGTCGCCGCCACCAATGATACTCGTCGCGCTACTCGCGGCGATCGCGGTGGCGACGGCCTTGGTTCCCGCGTCGAAAGGTGGCATTTCAAAGACACCCATCGGGCCGTTCCAAACAATGGTCCGCGCCGCGCGCACCACTTTGCTGTAGGCCTTCGCGGTGTCGGGGCCGATGTCAAGCCCCTCGTAGCCCTCCGGGATTTCGCCGGCCGGAACCACCTGCTTGTTGCAGTCGCCGGAGAACGCATCGCCGCAATGCGTATCCTTCGGCAGCATTAGTTTGTCACCGCCAGCTTGCAAAAGCTTGCGCGCCAGTCCCACCTTGTCCGGCTCGACCAGACTGTTACCGACTTTCCCGTCCTGGGCCAAAGAAAAGGTGTACGCCATCGCCCCGCCGATCAGGATGCGGTCGCAGATATTCAGAAGATTCTTGATCACGTTGATCTTATCCGAGACCTTGGCACCGCCCAAAATCGCGACGAACGGCCGCGCGGGGTTCTGGATGACTTCCGACAGGTACTTGATTTCTTTGGCAACGAGGAAACCGACGACCTTGGGCTTGTCACCCATCGCCCGTGGAACGGCGACCATCGAGGCATGAGTACGGTGGCATGTACCAAATGCGTCATTACAGTAGACGTCCGCCATACCAGCCAATTGGCGCGCGAAGTCGGGATCGCCCTTCTTTTCCTCGGGCTGGAAACGCAGGTTTTCAAGCAGCACGACCTGGCCCGGTTGCAGTCCCGCGGATTTCGACTTCGCATCGTTTCCGACCGTGTCAGTCGCGAACAAAACGTCCCGCCCCAACAACTGGGCGAGACGCGCGGCGGCCGGTCGCAAGCTGAGTTTGCGGGCGTCGTCCGGCGTGCCTTCCGGGCGCCCAAGATGGCTCATCAAAATCAATGCGCCGCCGCGTTCGAGGACCGATTCAATGGACGGTAACGCCATGCGAATACGGATATCGTCCGTGATCTCTTGGTTTTCGTCCAGCGGGACATTGAAATCGACACGCATCAAGACCTTTTTGCCGCGCACCTCGATATCCTGAATTGTCTTTTTCACGCGTGCGTCTCCCACGATTCTCTATGGTAAGGAAAATCAACATCATTTTTTCGCGACCTACCCCGTCGCAACCGCAACGGTGCCCTCTATCATCGTGATTTGCGTTGATTATTGAAGAGGTGGTGGGGAAAAAACGCTATTGGTTTGTCAATGCTTGGCTTGTCGGTCTCCGGCCCCCACCCAGCTTGTCTGGGGGGAGCCAGTGATTTTACACTAATCCGCCTTTGGCGGGCGGCGAGAAGAGGGACTTTTTTTGGCGCGCTGCTGTAGTGCAGAATCATACGCTCCACCCGCACCAGGTGGGCGGGGGCGTAATTCCCTCGATTGCAGTGACTTGCGCCATGCGTGACAGACCAAGTGGCGCTGTCCAACTACGGTTCCAGACAATTGGCCTTGACTTGGCCAAATAGCGGGCTTTTCTTCACGGAATAGACAGCTACTTGTATCGGACATAGCAACGATCGCTTTTTCAACTTCGCCAGCAGCACACTTGATTGCCCTATCCGCGTTCATCTGCGTTGATCCGCGGTTTTCAGCTCTCCGGGTCGTCACCAGTTCACTTCTCTTTGCAACTATACTCCAGGCGGTTAGGTTCGTCCGAGTGGATCGTGAATTGGCACGGTCCATTCTCCCGTTGGTCGAACTCGCACAGGACAATTCAAAGTGGCGGCGCTCTACAGAGCCATCTGGCAAAACCCGTTGAGTCCGCAATAGAAGAGACCATGAAGAGGACGGGCATGCTCCGAACGCGGCCGTCCCGAACGGCTTACCACCGGGGCTCAGGACGCTTCCGTGCGCCGAATTGCCTCGTCCACCAGACTGGTCACGTTCCGCAGACGCCGCGCGTCGGTGGCCAGCCGCGGATGCAGGAAGATCCGCACTTGTTTCACATAATCGTCGAATTGGGTTCGCGCCAGGGTCTTCACGACCGGTGACACGTCCTCCAATCGGCAGTAGCGCCGTTGCTTTGGAAAGTGTATTTCGATGTCGAACTGGACTTCCAACTTGACCGGCGGCGCGTCGAACAAGACCTCGTGGGGAAGCACGGTCGTTTTCCAATGTTCGCTCAGCACCGCGGCAAAATGACGGGCACACTCGACCAGCCAACGATAGGGGCGTCGCGCCAGCTGCCGGTGCTGATCGGGATACTGAAATACGCTGAACTGAGCGCAGCGCTTGTACAACTGGCGCGTGCTGCCGAACAACCCGTCGAGGAGCTCGAGTGCGGGGCCGTCCGCGGCCGCACGGCGCAGGCGATCGATCAAGAGTCCCTCTTCGAGTCGAAAGACCACGTCCAGATCGAGTTTGCGATACAGCAATGAAAAAACGCGTTGCAGCATGGCGGTCGCGCTGCGCACCGCGTGATGCCAATACACTTCACTGAACATGACGTAGCGCGCGAAGACCATCATTTCCGCGGCCGTGCGGCCCTTGTCGGTGATCGCGAGTCCGTCGCCGGCATGATTCACGCACAGGCTGCCGATCAGTCGCTGCTGGTCGAAATTACGTCCATAGGGAACGCCGGCATGCAAGCTGTCGCGTACCAGGTAATCCATCTTGTCCACATCGATTGGACCAGACAACATACTGGCACTAAGGCGAGTGTTCGTCGCGGACGGTTTTTCCGATAGCAGGGCGACAACTTCACGCGCCGTGATTCCCCATTCATCCCGCAAGATTTCCGCAATCTCGCTTTCCAAAAGAAAACTGTTGGCCAACAGCTCGTGATTCGGCACGGCGGCCAACTCGATATCCTCGATCGGATGACAAAACGGCCAGTGCCCCAGATCGTGCAGGAGGGCCGCCACGATGAAACGCTCCGCGTCGTGCCGTGAAATAATCTCCGTGAAGCGGCGATCGTAGGCGAGGCGTTTCAGATAGAGCAGGGCAAGCCGGTAGACGCCGAGCGAGTGCTCGAATCGAGTATGCGCCGCGCCGGGATAGACCAGCGCGACCAAACCCAATTGACTGATCTTCGCCAGCCGGCGAAATTCGGCCGTGTCGATCAAGTGCCGCGCCCGCTTGGTCAGCGGTACATCCTGCTGGTCGGGTATGCGAACAAGATGTCGACGGCCATCCAAACCCTTGATTTCCGGGATGTCAGCGATCCGGCTCATGACCCAATTTCGTAAATACTGGCGGATGAAGGCAGAAGGAGTTTACTACGAAGGAGACGAAGGACACCAGCAACTGTTCACGGCCCGGAAGCTGGAAAATCGCGGATGAAGGTCAATATTCGCTCGGCAACCTCCGTACCCTTCGTGATTCGAGTTGCTGCACGTTGTCAGTCCGAGTAATGACTGCCCATTGGTCAAAAAATGGGCGCGCCCACGAACATGGCCAGCGCCCCGGTGATGATCACGTACATGCCGTAGTGCAACAGCCCCGTCCCGAAATCAAGATCCAAGCAGGCAAACGCCGCGGTCGCTCCGGCAATCATGATCGGCGGCACGATGAACAATAAATGGAACACCTGATAATGCGCCAAATTAAATGTGTAGGCAGGGACCCAGGCATACACGCCCCACAAGATCGCGTAGACAATCGAGCAGATGCCGACCCGGAGCGCCAAGGAGAGGCCCGTGTATGCCCCCAACTCGTCGTCGCGTAAGAATGTGTAGGCGGAAAAAACGAGCGGAAACGCCAGGACCAGCGCGCCCGCCCCCAGCCAGAACATGGAAACCCCGTCCGCCCGGCCACGCAGTACCAGAGCGACAATGAAAACCAGCACGATGGCCGCGAGTATGCCGAGGATCTGCACGAGCGACAGTTTGGCCTCCTGCCGAAAAATCGGTTTCAAGACGGCCTGTCCCGTCGTTGACTTCGGACCGAATGACTCCGGTTCGTGAACGACCACCTCCTCGCCCTTGGCCGGGATCTTGATCACCGTCTTGCATTTGGGACACGGACCCTTCTGGCCCGCGAACTTGTCGCTCACCTTGAACCGCGTACGGCATCCAGGACATATTATGTTGATCGCCATGAGTCGGACCGTTGGAGAAGTTGCGAATAAGAAATAAGAAATTGGAAACTAGGTAACCGTTCCCGGTGCGTGAGACATTTGGCCGCGAATGAACGCGGATAATCAGAGAAGAGAGTTGTGTTCCTTCTTCGTAGCGGATGTCATCATGGTCACTTGTTCGACGTCGTGCACTGCATGCTGGATTGCTCCCCTCCGCGTTGATCCGCGGTTTTCAGCTTTCCGGATCGTGAACAGTCATGAAACTAGAAAGATTCGGGCGTGTTTGTCGGGGGCGCGGGGACGGTTATTGGCGCCGTTCCTGGGGCCCGTACATACCAGAGATCGTCGCATTTCAAGGACCGAACGCCGTACCATTTTTCGCGTGTCGCAACCAGGTTGGCCAAATGCGACGCGCGAACGAATCGAGCAACGGCCGACGGCGCCGCGCCGGCATCGGCGTGTATCAACCGTCATCCCACTCGACGTCCGCGAGATCCCCTTCGGTGATCATCGTGAACCCTTTGGACCGCAGCGTCTCCATCGCGTCCTCGATGTTGTCCACCATCAACGCGACGGCTGGTCGTCCATGGGGACGAACGAGAAGAGGATAGGCCTGGACAATGTTGATTTCCGCTTGCAGCAACGCCGTGCAAACTTGCAGAAGAGGTTGCGATCCCGATGGCAACTCGATGCCAATCAAATCGCTTTCGATCATTGCCAACCCCGCCCGCTCCAGAACTTCGCGTCCTTGTTCCGGGTGGCTCAAAAGAAACCGCACGAACGCACATTCGGTGGCGTCGTTGATCGACAACGCCACAATGCGCACGCGGCTACCTTCGAACCGGCGGACGACCTCCAGCAGCTGACCGACTCGATTCTCAAGAAACACGGTGAACTGGCGAATCATGGGGTAATTGCGTCCCCGCATCGTCGCGAAATCCGTGCTCGTGCCTTCCCCGATACTCATCAAAGTCGTCCGTTATGTAAGACCCGCGTTCTTGAGCGTCCAGACGCCAGTCATCGCTCACGGAACCAGACGCAATCCACCGCGTCACTCACCAAGATCGGTCAGTTTGGCGGCCACCACGAACCCCAACTATAAGCAAGTAGAGGAGTTCGGTCAATCAGGTCGAATGGGGCGTCGACCGGACGCTGTTTTCGGCCGCGCCGGCGCCGGTCCGCCCGCCGCCACGCACGCGCATAACCGACACATCCGCCACGCGTGGCGCCGGCCCGGTCGATTGGCTCCGCACATGCCAAGTCCACATAGTCATTGGAATCACGTCCTTCGATTCGCGCGGAATCGTCGCGAAAACCGGCAATGGTGGCCAACACCGGTTGTTTACGACCGTGTTACCAAACACGATCGAAAAAAGCCACGGAGCGCTCGGGGCGAGGAGCGTAAGGGAGGGCACGTATCGGGCACCGTGTTTCCGTCCCGGCACGGCCGTTCACGCGGGCCGTATTTGGCGCGGATTCCCCGTCGAACACGGTATCGACGAGCTATTGTTTAACAAGGCTGGGGGAACGTCCGGTTTGCGTACGACGAGCAGCGTACCAATGTCGAACTCGACGAAACCCTGGATCGCGGGATTACCGTGGCCGCCAGACAGGCTGATGATCCCGCCAGATGAGCAATATCGCGTCCTCGGCGCCACGCGAATGTGCCCCAGACAACGGATCCTGCCCGCGCGCCACCGCATGGGGGTTGTGTTTGCATGCTGGGACCAGGACAACGCATTTATCCGAGCCATACACTCGTCACGCCAGTGCTCCGCGTCGTCGACGCGGTCGGTGTCGTGTGCGCGTTGTACTGGGCCGAGTTGCTTGCCGAGCCGGTGCCGCGCCAGGTGTATTGGCTGGTCGTGATGACGGCAGTCGTTGCCTTTTCACTAATCGGTGAATTCTGCGGAATGTACCGAAATTGGCGCGGGGCAGCCTTGAATCAGGAGATTGCGTGCGGCTGGATCACCTGGGCGATTTCCTGTACCGTGTTGTTCGCCAGCGCCTACGCGACGGGCTATCTCGGTAGCATCGCGCGGTCCACGCTCGTCATCTGGTGTCTCGACGCCCCGCTGCTCCTGGCACTCAGTCGCTTCGCGTTGCGATCGCTCCAACGCACGCTGCGCGCGCACGGCATGAACACGCGTCGCTACGCTGTCGTGGGCGTCAACAAGCTGGCGTTTCAGCTGGCGAACAATATTGAAGAAAATGCGTCGCTCGGCTTGGAACTCCATGGCTTTTTCGATGATCGGCCGGAAGGACGCACGCCCAAGGTCCCGGAGACCATCGGGCATCGAATCGGTAACCTGGACGAACTGGTCGCCGAGGCGCGAAACGGCGACGTGGACATGGTCTACATCGCCTTCCCCATGCGTGCCGAGCAGCGGATTCGCAATGTCCTCAACCGACTGGCCGATTCGACCGTCTCGGTTTACCTGGTCCCGGATTTCTTCGTGTTCGAACTACTGCACGCGCGCTGGACCGATATCAACGGCCTGCCCGTCGTCAGCGTATTCGAGCAACCGTTCCTGGGCGTGGATGGCATCGCTAAACGAATCATGGACGTGTTCATCACGCTAATGACGCTGGCGATTCTCGCCGTTCCCATGCTGATGATCGCGTTGGCCATCAAATTGACGTCACCCGGTCCCGTGTTTTTTCGGCAACGCCGCTACGGCCTGAATGGCCAGGAAATTCGTGTTTGGAAATTCCGCTCGATGCGCGTGTGCGAAGACGGCGACCGGGTCGTGCAAGCGACCAAGCATGACAGCCGGATCACGCCGATCGGCGCGTTGCTGCGCCGCACCTCGCTGGACGAACTCCCCCAGCTGTTCAACGTGCTGTCCGGGACCATGTCCCTGGTTGGCCCACGGCCGCACGCGTTGACGCATAACGAGCACTACCGGGGCATGATTCGAGGTTATATGCTGCGGCATAAGGTCAAACCAGGCATTACCGGCCTGGCGCAAATCAACGGCTGCCGTGGCGAAACGGACACCATCGAAAAAATGCGGCGACGGATCGAGTACGATCACCGCTACATCCAACAATGGTCACTCTGGCTGGACCTGAAAATCTTGTTCAAGACGCCGCTCGTCGTCTGGTCCCAGGAAAACGCCTACTAACTCGGGATGCCGGGTCCGTGGCGTGTCGCATGCCGAGTCCGGAAGGACGAGTTGGACGGCGCCCCTTTTTTTCGCCATTGGTTTGGCAATGCGTGGCTTGTTGGTTTCCGACCCCCTCGATTGCTGTGACTTGCGCCATGCGTGACAGACAAAGTGGCGCTGTCCAACTAGAATGGCAGTAGCCGCTCACGGTCTTTGGGTTCGTCGAAGCGCTCACAGGACCTGGTTGCAACGATGGAGATGGACGTCCGCGTCCGTCGAAGAAGCGAATAAACAGTCGGCCGATGCAGTTTTGTGCTAGGTTCTTGAGCGTAAGAGCGTGCGTCCATTTGGCGGGCCCGGACCGTATGTCGAGGACACGCCCTTCCACCAGCACCCCCAGGAAAGCGAGGCACGAGATGACGAAGAAGCAACCGTTGCGGCGGCGCGAATTCATGCACATGGCGGCACGCGGCGCGGCATGGATGGCGGCCGGCGCCGCCGCGCCACTGGACCTGGCCAAAACCGATCCGACCTGGAAAATGCAACTGGCATGTTCCTCCATCAATTTCTCCTCCCTGCCGATCGAAAAGGCGATCGCGCGGATTGCCGCACTTGGGTTCGACGCAGTCGATATCTGGTCCGCCCACGCCGGGTGCCCGCACCTCGATGACGTGCTGAACCGGCTCGGCCCGAACGGCCTGCGCGCCGTCCTGCACACGCACCGCATTGCCCTCTATTCGTTCTCCGTCTACCAGGGTGGATACCCGCGCTATGCCGAGTTGCTTGGCAAGCTCGGAGGTGGCGTCGCCGTGCGCGGCAGCACCGCCCTGGCGGATCGACGTGACTTGGTTCCGGCCACAAACCGGTTTCTCGAATCACTTAAGCCGGAACTCGAACTCGCCGAAAAATACGACTCCTATCTGGCCATCGAAAACCACAGCGGTACCCCACTGCTCAATTACCTTGACTCGTTCAAAGCACTCGTCGACCGGATTCAGCACCCGCGTCTCGGCATCGCTCTGGCCCCATACCACATCCAAAAGAACGGTGAATCGGTCGAAGAAGCGATCTCGATTTGCGGCAAGCGGCTGTTTTTCTTTTACGCCTGGCAAAATGCACGCGGCACCGGCCAGCTTCCGGGCATTGGCCCGACCGACTGCCGCCCGTGGCTCAAGGCACTGGCCCGGGTCGGTTTTCGGTACCCAGTGGTTCCATTCATGCACCACGAACCGGCCCCCGACGACATGGCACGCAGCTTAACAACTAGTTGTCACTATTTGAAGTCCTGCTATCGGCAGGCCGTGCGCGGCGAATCGGCACCCGCTCCCTAGCGGCTGGCACATTAGGGTTTCGGAGCCCCTGCGCGGGAGCTGGCCGATCAAGGGTCGGAAAAGCGTCACTTCTCATTTTGTGCATGCAACGGAGCCAATACCATTTGGTGCTAGTATTTCAACACCTTCAGTATATCCGTGGGCAGAACCCCGAGTACCAAACAACTGTGGATCGTCTGGCAGTACATCCGTGAGACGTCGATTTCATCGGCAAATGTCGGGGCCCCTCACCTTTTGCACTCAGCGTGCGCATCGCCGGGCCATCGACCGTATTCGAACCGACAAAGTCAAGGTATAATGGGATATTCCATGGCGAGTAACTCTATTGCCCCGTGGGCGGCTCGGGAGGCGTCGATTGAGATACAACCTGCGCGCAACACGGCCTGCATACTGCTGGTC